>JACCEC010585138.1_pt1 | contig 11165 bp, 3 predicted proteins | sample 7450121 | NCBI WGS metagenome assembly JACCEC01 (sample SAMN15323455, study PRJNA562643) | freshwater metagenome | isolation source: river surface water | place: USA:Blue River Watershed | collected 2017-08-18 | reverse complement strand
TACAAGTATAGATAATAAATTATTTTTTTTAATTTAAACTTTATTAAATAAATTAATATTATTTTAATAATTTAATTTTTATAAAAATAATTTAATTTTTATAAAAATAACTATATATATATATATAATGAATTTTTTATTTGAATATAAATTTACAATTATAATTATAATTTGTATTGTAGCATTGATATTAGGTTTAGTTTATGGTTTAAAAAAAAATGATAATAATCAAAATCCTACAGCAATACAAGAAACATCATCAGCACCAGCACCAGCACCAGCACCAGCACCAGCACCAGCACCAGCACCAGCACCAGCACCAGGAACAACAAATACAGTACCAGGAATAACAGAACCAGCACCAGGAACAACAAATACAGTACCAGGAATAACAGAACCAGCACCAGTAACAACAGCTCCAACACCTCCTCAACAATCAGTAATAACAGGAGTAAAATTTTTTCAACATTGTGATTTTGCAGGATATGATTCAAAAGATTTATCAGTAGGTAAATATAATATAAATACTTTTTTAAATATAGGTATTAATCCATATGATATAAGTTCATTAATAATACCATCAGGTTATAAAGTTATATTATATAGTGGAAGTAATTTTGATGGTGAAAAATTAGAATTAACATCTGATAATCGATGTTTAGTAAATAATAATTTTAATGATAAAATGGGAAGTTTTGAAATAATAGCTATTTAAAATTAAGTATTTATTTTTAATTTTTTAATTCTATTTAAATAATATTGTTTTGGATGATACATTATTTGAGATGATATATATTTTTTACATATTGAAATAAAATTAGTTGCAAATATTTTAATTTCATTTTGAAATTGGAAATCAAAATATTGAACTTTATAAATTTTTGTTATAATATCGTAAAATAATGGTAATGCTATATTTGTAATTTGGTCATCAATATTTCCATTATCAACAATTATAGGTACAACAACTTCTTTTTTATAATCTTTTTTATAATCTTTTTCTTTATATTTTAAATAAATTATATTAGGATATATTTCGAAATCATGATTTAATACTTTACATTTATGTAAAGATTCATAAACTAAAAAAATATTATTTCTTTTTTTTATAAATATAAGTTTTTGTTCACTATTAAAACACGAAATACCTTTAAATTTATGATTTTTGATAGTTTTACAAAAATCTATTAATTTATATATTGAAATTTTTTCAGATGAAAAATTATAATAAAATAAAATATTACTATTAACACCATCTATTGTTGTTTTAATTTGTTTTTCATAATCATATATTTGTTTATTTAGTGTAAATACTTGTAAATTAATTTTATTATAATAATTTTTATCATCAAATATATTATTTAATACATCCATAATATTAGTTTCTTGTATTTCTATATCAGTACAATTATATAATGACATTAATATATTATAATATTCTCCTTTTTGTCTAATTATATATTTAGGTAAATCTTTTATAATATCAAAAGTATGTGCTAATATCCAAGACATATATATTATATTTATATAATTATTTTTTATTTAATAAAAGAGATATCAAGTTTTAATTTATTTATGATAATAATTAAATTAGAAAATTTAATAAATATATAATTCTAAAAAAATATTTAAATATATATTTTTTAAAACAGAATTAAATCATATTTTAAAACTAATGAATTTATTATTTAAATGATGTTAAAAAAAGAATGAATGAAACATATATTAATCATAAGTTATTATAAAAACTGATATATTACACAAAGTAGAACCAATATTAAATAAAAAATAAAAATAATTTTTTATTTAATAATTATATTTATATAATTATATAAATGTCAACTCCATTAAAAGATACAATTAAACTAACTGATATAAAAAATGTATTTAATCAAGCAGGTACTAATCTTAATATAAAACTAAGTGATTATTATAGTGATAGTAGTACTAATTATACTGCTGGTATATCTGGAATACCATTAAAAGGAAATATAATTAAATTAAGTGATTTTTATAATAAAAGTAAAATTACTTATATTACTAGTATAAATATTTCTTCAGTTTCAATTTATGACGGTACAACAAGTACTAATACTACAGGTAGTATAATTAGTGTACAGCCAATTTCTCTAACAAATAATGGTTATTATTATTTTAAACATCAAGGAAATAATAATGCAAAAACTAATTCAAGTTATACCGATTATACAATATCAATTACTTCAACTACAAATGTTAATATATTATTAGTTGGAGGAGGTGGCGGTGGTGGTTGTAGTTTAGGTTCTGGTGGTGGTGCTGGTGGTTTAGTTTATATCACTAATTATACATTAACAGCAGGAACATATAAATTAAGAATTGGTGGCGGTGGTTTAGGTATGACTGGTGTTGTTGATAATTCTGCAATTAATGGAACGGATACAATATTATTTGACATGTCAAATAATGCTTTAATAACTGCTTTAGGTGGAGCACGAGGAAATGGTCAAAGTAATGCATATAATAATGGAATTAGTTCTTTTAGTGGTGGTTCTGGTGCTGGTGGTGTTAGATGGAAAAATACTCCTGGTGCTGGAATTCAAACTACAAATAGTTCAATTAGTGCAATATCAAGAACATATGGGTTTGGTTTTAGTGGTGGTAATGGATCAAATGTAGGTGCTTATGGTGGTGGTGGTGGTGGTGGTGCTGGGGGTGTTGGTACTAATGCAGATAGTGGACATGGTGGAAATGCAAAATTAATAAATATAACGGGTACAGATTTATATTTTGCTGCTGGAGGAGGTGGTTCTTCTTATTTTGGTGGTTATGGTTTAGGTGGTCAAGGTCCAACAGGTACATATTTAGGAGGTCAAGGAGGTGCTTATGGAGGCGGTGGAAATGCGGTTATTGATACTGGTTCTGGTGGTGGTGGTGGAGGAGTTTCTAGTCCGGGTGGTTATGGAAGTGCAGGAGTAGCTATTATTAATTTTGAAATAAATACTTTACCAACAGGAGTATATGCAAGATATACAGGAGATGGACCATTTACTAAAACAGGTAATAATATAACACAATGGAATGATATTTCAGGTTTAAATAGGCATATAACTTTATATAGAGGCGCACCTACACAAATAAGCGTTTCAAAAGGTTTATATGGTACAGTTGGGACAGGTTCATTTAATGTTGTAAGTGGTACTATTAATGATGGTTTTAAATTACCTTTTGCATTACCACAAAATAATAATCTTTCAGTTAGTTCATATACGATTGCATATATTGCAAGATATACAGGTGATATAAATAATATAACAGGAAATAAACGTATATTTGATTCAACAGCAACTGTTGGAAATCATATTTGGGGGTTTCATGATAATACAGTTGGTCGTTCTCATAATGCTAATTATGGTTGGAGAACTGAAACTTTTAAAAAACAATCAGACCCTAATTATTGGTTGATAGGGATTGAAACAGAATTAAATAGTAGATTTAATGGCATTGATTGGACTATAACAAATACTAGATCTGATGGTTATAAATCACCTCAAAAATCAACAACAACACCAACTTTTAGTATTAATTTTGGTGCTTACTCAGGCGATGGAACAAATGTTAGCGAATGTAGTAATTGGCAAGTTGCAGAATTAATTTTTTATGATAGAGAATTAACATTAAGTGAAAGAATTAGTTTAGAAAATTATTTAGCATTAAAATATAGTCATATGAGTTTTTCTAATGTTGTTTCATCATTATCAAATTATAAATTATTAACAAATAATACAGGTACATATAATAATTGGTATAATGTATGGAATGGTCAACAATATGCATATTTAAATTCAATATGGGTTGGTCCTGGTAAAGGTCAATTTGTAAATATAGGAAATTTAGGTTATTTTGGTATTTTATATACAAATGGCAATCGTAGTACGAGTGGTGGTTATGCAAATAGAAATCAATATTATTTAACATATAATATTAAAACATTACCTAATATATCAAAAATACATATAATAGCTTGTGGTGGTGGTGGTGGTGGTGGTGCTGGTCGTGGTGGTGGTGGTGGCGGTGGTGCTGGTTTATCTTATATTGCAAATACTACTAATTTATCTAATACAGATTTTACATTTGTTGTTGGTAATTGTGGTCGTGAAGGATGGATTTATAATGGACAATATCCTTCTTGTGGTGGTGATTCATCTATTTCTTGGACTCTAAATAGTGTTAATTATTCGATGATTGCATATGGTGGATATGAAGGTGGAAATGGGAATAGAACAAGTGGTGCAGGTGGTTTATATACTATTACTAATGCAAATAGTGGTGGTAATGTTGGTGGTGGTAATGGTGGTGTTGGTATATATAGTGCATATATATGTCAAGGAGGAGCTATATATACACCAACTAATGTTACATTAAGTTATACTGGTGTATCAACTAATTTATGGACAGTCGCACAAGCTTTTGGTGCATCATCTTATAATAGTGGTAATTGGTGGGGTGGAAATAGTTCAGGTAATGGCGGTAGTGGTGCTGGTAACGATGGAACATATGATAGAAATGGAAGTGTAGGTGGTTGGGGATGGGTTTTAATTATTTATGATAATAACGTATAAAAATATATGATTTATTTTTTAAATTTCACAAATTAAAGAATCAATATCATTTCGTTCAACAATTATCATCCAAGATATTAAAGCAAAACTATAATTATTTTCAGATGTTATATATAATAATTCATTTTCTATTTTACCTATTACTTTATCAAAATTATCATTATTTTGTAAAAATATATCTGCATTTTTACATAATGCTTTAAAAGTTCCTACTGTTAATCCTCCTGTTGAATTACATTCTTTACATATATTTACTTTAGCTTTACCTAAATTTAATCTTATTTTACCACGATAAATTAAATCTGCTCGTGGTCCTTCAATACTTGCATGTATTAATTTACAATTCATATTTATAGGATGTTCAATTGTAAAATTTTTTGTTCCTGATGCTGTTATACTTCCTTCAACATGTAAAGCTGCAATAGGATTTGTTATTCCAATTCCTACATTTCCTTCTAAATATGAAATACTATTATTTGTCCTTGTCCAATGATTAAATGGCGTTCCAAACATCGATATTATTGGTATTGCTTTAATAATATAATTACATACTATATAAGGGGGCATTATATTATGTGCTTGTGAACCTCCTGAAGATTCAATATAATTAATATTATCATCATTTATTTGTTCATATTGTCCACCTCTGTCACCAACTAAAATATCTTTTTTACTATTTGCAGAATATTCTAATCCTGTGTTACTTTGACTATTAAATATTTTATGTGTATGTGATGGTATTTCATCTATTGATAATGTATGAGTTTCATTACCACTTATATCGCCAATATTTCTATTACTTAAATTATTACCTTGTCCAGAACCTATTATTGTTCTACTTCTCATATCTGGTAATTTAAATGTTGTATCATTTCCACCATATTGCATGCCAATTATTGCAAATAAATCTGGATATACTGTTTTTAATAATTCTGAACCATCGCATTTAAGCCATCCTGAAGGGATTGTTTCATTTGTATATGATATTACTGTTCCAACAGGGATTGCATCTATCATTTGATTGCCATTTATTCTATATCCTCCAGATACATTTATATCACCTATTACATCAATTTGATAAGTTGGATTTATATTTATACCTAATTTAGAATTTAAAAACATATTTCCACTTATATCTAATGAATATGAAGGTTGTTTTCCTATACCTATATTACCATTATTATCAATTATAACTTGTCCTTGATTCAATCTTAAAATATTTTGATTTAAATTATTACTAATATCTAATTTTGCATTTGGATTAGTTGTTCCTATTCCAACATTTCCACTACTATCTAATCTCATATATTCAATACCATCGCCATTTTTACCATTATTATAAAAAACATGATCTTTAATTGAATGATAATTTAATTGATTACAACTTACTCCAAATCCCATATGATTTAAATTATCATTATTATCATATAATGAAATTTTAGATTCATATATTGATGGTGTAATACTTATATTACTTAATGGATTAGTTACACCTATACCTATAAAACATTTATCATTAATTATTAAATTTGATGATAAAGATGATAATTTAATTATATCATTATTAGAATTTTGCACAATATTTAAACCAATATTATTATTACAACTAATATCTAAATGATATAATGGATTTTGTTTATTTATACCTATATTACCATTATTTTTTATAATAATAATATTATTTAAATCTAATATATCACCAATACCATTTTGAGTTATTTTTAATACAGAATTTGTATTATTTTCTGATATATCAAGTCTAGCATTAGGTAATGTATTATTTAAACCTAATTTTCCATCATTATTTATTATAAAATTATTTGCTGTTAAAATATTATAATTACCATTTTGATGTAAATTTAATAATACTTTATCATTTCCTGATATATCTAATTTTGATTGAGGATTAGATATATTAATTCCAATGTTTCCATTTCCTTGTATTTTTAATAATTCATTTGTATTAGAATAAAAAATATGTGAATTATTAACATTTCTTATATAATATTTTAATGTACTATCATCTGCTCCAAAACCTGTAAAACCTATATCTTCCCATAATATAATATGTTGATTTGTTGTATTATCATTAGTAAATTGTAGTTTTTTACCACCAATATAATTAATATGAACATTCGCACTAGGATTACTTATACCTATTCCAATATTACCAGAATTTTTAACAATCATATTTGTATCTGTTGTTGTTCCATTTACTAACCATAATAAATCACCATTTCCATTTTGCGTTACTTTTAAACCATATGTATTACTATTATCTGATATATCAACTTTACTTCCTGGAGTTGTTATTCCTATTCCTACTTTTCCAATATTTGTAACATGTAATATATTACCTTCTTGATTATATATATCCAATAATGGACCATTTGTATTTGTAATTTTTAAACTTGTATCAAATGTATTATTACTAATATCTAACCATGCTGAAGGATTAGATATACCAATACCTAATTTATTATTATTTTTAACATATATATTATTATTTATATTTAATAAATCATTTATTGTATTACTTTTTATATTTACATATGCTGAAGGATTTGTTGTTCCTATTCCTAAAAAACCATTTGTATCTATTCTCATCCATTCAGTTTTATTATTAATATTTCCAAATATAATTGGTGCGGATGAATTATCTATATTTGATATACCAGACATAATACAAGAAGAATTATTTATTATACCTAATTTTAAAAACATATTACTAGAATTATCTTCAATTAAAATAGAATTATTTTTAATATGTAATTTTTCTTTTGGTGTCGTTATACCTATACCAACATTTCCATTAGTATATGTTAATTTTCCATTATTAATATTATTATTCGTAATAATGTTACCACTTGAATCATATAACGACCAAGGTGATGCATCAATATATTTAGAACCATTTTGATATAAATTATTATTAAAATTTATATTTCCTGATATATCTAATGTATAATTAGGAATTTTATTTATACCAACATATTTATTACTTCCTATTATTTGTAAACTAGAATTTGATAAATTTATATTACCAGAATTATCTACAATTAAATTACCATTTGTAATTATTGCTGATTTAACTGTTAAATTATTATCTTTATCTAATGTTTGATTATTATTCATTAATAAATTATTATTAATATTTACATTTCCTGAAATATCTAATTTATTACTTGGATAGCAATATATATCATTTGATATCATAAATTTATTTATTGAATTTATATTAAAATTTAATTTGTTATTATTCATATTTATACTACATAAATTATTACTAATATCTTCAAATATTATTGAGTTATCAATATTACTTTTTAATTTGATACTAGTTGAACTAATATCATATAATGTTAAAGTATCATTTGAATTATTTTCATTACCTATAAATAATTTATTTCTTATAAATGCATTTCCATTAATATCTAATCGTTCTTGTGGTAAAGTAGTATTTATACCTATATTACCTCCATTTTGTATAAAAAATACAGATAATCCATCATCTTTAAAATCAATTACAGGTTGTTCTCCTATTTGATTTACTATAATAGCTGGTCCTGTACCATTATTAGTTAATATTAATTGTTCTGATGTTTGAGTTTCAGAATTAATTATTATTTGAGAACCATTTACTAATAAATCTCCTTCAATCCTCATATCTCCTTTAATATGTAATTTGTGATCTGGATTAGTTATACCAATACCTATTTTATTACTACTTGTATCTATATATAATAAATCATTAGATACAATTAAATCTTTATTAATATATACTTTTTCATTAACATATAAATTATTTCCAATTCTTAAATTACTTGAAATATCAGTATTTGTTCCAACTATATGTAATGTTGATATAGGTTCTGTAGTACCTATACCTATATTTCCACCATTTAATATTTTTATTATTGTTGTATTATTATCCTTTATATCTACTATTCCACCTGAATTATTTAATTGATTAACACTTAATGCAGGACCTATTACATTATTTGTTATTATTAATTTTTCAATAGATTGTAATTCAGATGATAAAGTTCCAGTTGTTGTTATATTACCATCAATTAATATATCACCTATTATATGTAATTTTTCTGTAGGTATTGTTGTTCCTATTCCTACATTATTATTTGAACAATCAACATATAATAAATTATTTACATTTATATTACTATTTGTATTTAATACTCCTTCAATATTAACTGTTCCATGTAATAATGAATCCCCATATATTGATAAAGATTTATTATTTGATATTAATGTTTTACTATATAATTTTATATTTTTTATACTTTGTGTTAAAGTAATATCTGTTGCCCCATTAATTCCACCTATTCCATAATAAAAACCATTATTTAATAATATTTCATAACCAAAATATTGAATATTATCTATTAATACTTGAATATATGAATTATTATATATTATTATTTGTACATTATGAATTTGATTAATTAATGTTTTTAAACTATTATAATTTTGACTTGTGATTAAATTATCTTGATTATATAAACTTATTAAATCATTATATATATTAAAAAATAATGATATTCCACCTAAATTTGTATCATAACTTATATTATTATTATTATATGATAATGTATTATTCATAAATACCCAAAAACCAATACCTGTATTATTAATATTATTTGTTTTATTTAATGTTATATCAAAACTAAATATTATATCATTTAAATTTTCTGTTATATTAAATTCAATTATAGATTTACATGATGATACATTTTCATCTGTTAATTGTATTGTATCATTTATATAACTATATCCATTATTAACATTAAATATGTTATATTTAAAACTTGGATCATATTTTTCTGGCATATTTATTAAATAACCATTTGTATTAATACATGATGTATATATATTATTAACACTTATATCTGATTTTGAATATATTGAACCATCTATATATATATCACCACTTATTAATCCTTCACCTAATATTTCTAATTCTTTATTTGGTAAATAATTATCTATATAAATTTTAATATTTTTTATTTTTTGTGTTATTGTTAATGTTCCAGCTCTATTTGAACCACCTATAACTAAATAATTAGAATTTAATGGCGTATTATTCAATGTATAGTTAATTATTAAATTATTATTAATATATAATAATAAATTTATACTTGTTTTATTATTCATAATTGTTAATGAAATATTATTTGTTGATAATAATGTTGGTAATGTTCCTATAGATAAATTATTTAAATATATAGTTGTATCATAAATACTACAAAATAATATATTACCATTTAAATCTTCATTATACTTATAATTTGTTGTTGTTTTATATGAAAGTTCATTATAAAATGAAATCCAAAAACCATCGCCAATATTATTATTTGATATTATTAAATCAAATTCTAATTTGATTATTTCTGGTATTCCATCTATATTATATTTAGATATATCATATTCTATAACTGTTTTTTGATTTGAATTATTACTATCTGTTAATATAATTTCTGAATTATTATCAGAAATTATATAATTTGATAATATTATATAATTTGGATTTTTTATATATCCTTTTGTACCTATTTTTTTACTTTTAATATTTAATAAATTTATATTTCCTGATATATCTAAATCATAATTTGGATTTAATGTATTAATACCAATTTTATTATTTAATACATCAACAAATAATGTTTTATTTACTGTCAAATTACCACTAATATCTGTTTTTCCATTATTTGATACTATAAATTTATTTGTATTTATTCTAAAATTTTGTAATAAATCTAAATTACCACCTATATTTGTATTTCCTGAAAGTGCAGTTACTGTAAATTTATTTGTATTAATTATTAAATCATCGAATATATTTAAACCTCCTAAAGATGTTATTGTTCCTGTGTTTGCATCTATTATACATTTATTATTATTTATAAATATATTTTTAGATATATCTAATTTTCCTGCTATTGTTGTATTACCTGTACTAGCATTTACTGTAAATGAATTATTATTTATATATAAATTATTTAATAAATCTAACTCTTTCCCAATTATTGTTTTTTGATTATTTATCGTAAAATAATCATTTATTTGTAAATTTCCTAAACTATCTATTATAAAATTAGAATTATTTATTTTTATACTTCCACATAAATTTAAATTACCAGAATTATCTACAATAAATTTATCATTATTAATAGTTAAATTTTTAGATATATCTAATGTTCCTATAGATTTTATATTTCCTGTTTCTGATTCTATAATAAATTTATCATTATTAATAGTAAAGTTTTTAGATATATCTAATGTACCAACAGATTTTATATTTCCTGAATTATCAACAATAAATTTATCATTATTAATAATTAAATTTTTAGATATATCTAATGTACCAAATGATTTAATATTACCAGAATTATCAACAATAAATTTATCATTATTAATAGTTAAATTTTTAGATATATCTAATGTACCAAATGATTTTATATTACCTGAATTATCAACAATAAATTTATCATTATTAATAGTTAAATTTTTAGATATATCTAATGTACCATATGATTTTATATTACC
>JACCEC010061906.1_pt1 | contig 11165 bp, 3 predicted proteins | sample 7450121 | NCBI WGS metagenome assembly JACCEC01 (sample SAMN15323455, study PRJNA562643) | freshwater metagenome | isolation source: river surface water | place: USA:Blue River Watershed | collected 2017-08-18 | reverse complement strand
TTGACGGTGTGGCTACTTTCTCGGGCTTTGGTTTGAGCGGCTTGGTGGGTACGAACTACACGATCAACTACGCAATCTCGATTCTTGGAACCGACGGTAGCCCGGTCAACGTTTCGGTTAACCAAACCGATGTTCAGCTCACCCACGGCGCCCCGAAGAGCATTGTTATCGGTGGCGCAACCGCTGCGAAGTCGGGTATCGCGATCACGCCTGCTCTAACCGCAACCGCTCGTGACGCATTCGGCAACACCACCACATCGTTTAGCGGTAGCGTCGTGGTCTCTGGTTCCGGACTAACTGGAACCAAGACGGTTTCGCTGGTAAACGGTGTCGCCAACTTTGGTACTTCCTCGCTAACACTGACTGGCTTGGCCGGAAACTACGGCTTGGATTTCAAACTTCAAGATGACTCATCTGCTGACGTTGCGGGAGCAACCGCAACTCGAACCATCGCTCTGACCTTTGGTAACCCGGCCCAGATCGAAGTTGCAACCGCAGCCGCTGGCGCGAAGTCTCGCGAAGTCTTCACGACTCAACCAGCAATCACAATTCGCGACTCGGCCGGAAACAAGGTTTCTGACTCGGTTGTCGAGGTTGAGGCTCTTGTGACCGGTGCGACTCTAGGTGGTTCAACCAAGGTTGCTGCCGTAGGTGGTACCGCTACTTTCACCGACCTCAAGTTGTCAGGCACCTCGGGCAGCTACACGATCACTTACCGTCTGGCTGAAGCGACGTCTGTCGCAACAACTCAGCCGATCCAACTCGCCTTCGGTGCAGCGACTCAAATGCAGTTGAGCACGCCTGCTTCTGGTTTCAAGAACCGTGAATTCTTTACTGTGTCACCTGTTGTCCGCGTCCTCGACGCCGATGGCAACCTGGTCACCAATACCACGGCCCAGGTTACGCTCGCTTCTTCGGTGGGCAACGGCGCTGTATTGAGCGGCACCACAACGATTCCAGCCACCAACGGTGTCGCATCGTTTGGTCAGCTCAAGTTGACGGGTAAGGTCGGCGACTACGTCTTCACCTTCAGTAGCGGTTCGTTCACGGCACTTCAGCAGTCGATCACCTTGCTGCCGGGTGCAGCAACAAAGCTTGGTTCCGCAACTGCTGCGGCTGGAGCTGTAAACGGCGTAGCCTTCGAGACACAGCCGAAGGTTCTGATTCAAGACGCAGATGGCAACACCGTCACTACCGCTACTAACGCCGTTGGTGTTGCAGTGGTTGGTGCGGGCGTAACCCTTTCAGGAACTCCATCGGCAACCGCAATCGCGGGTGAGGCGACCTTCGCTGGCCTCAAGTTGGCTGGAACCGTGGGCAGCTACACCTTGCGCTACACCGTCGCCAACTTGACTTCGCTAGATACCTCGATCACCTTGACCTACGGCGCTCCAGACCACCTAACGGTCGTTCGTCAACCAGTTGGTGGCAACAAGGTTGGCGATGCGCTGACAACTCAACCTTGGGTTGAGGTGCGTGACGCAAATGAAAACCGAGTCGAAAACAGTACAGCGACCATCTCAGTTGCAGTGGCCAATGACACTGCTGGCTGGCTAACCGAGGGTACCGAAAGCGTTGCCGCAGTTGCTGGTGTCGCCAAGTTCACCGGTGTGATCCTCTCTGGTGACTCGACCAAGACCTACAAGCTCTCGTTCGCAACCACGGGTCTAGACGCGGTTGAGTCGTCGGCCTTCACGGTCACTCACGCGGATGCGTACGAGCTGACCCTCGACACCCCTGCTGCTGGCTTCAAGGCCGGCGTGACCTTCCAAACCGCACCGAAGGTTTCGCTTCGCGACCGTTACGGCAACGTCGTGACCACTGGCCTTGACGCAACGAAGTCGGTTGCTGTTTCGTCAAATAAGGGCTCGCTCACCGGAACCAAGAGCAAGGCGGCTGGTGCGGGGCAGGCAACCTTCAGCGATCTCGTGCTGTCGGGCACAGTCGCTACCGACTACTCGCTCACATACACCCTCGGTACGTTTAGCGTCACGCAGACAGACCTAGAACTGGTGTTCGGTAACCCTAACCGTCTCACCATTACCACTGCTCCTGCCGGCGGCAACCGCACGGGCGATGCCCTAGCCACGACTCCGGTGGTGAAGATTTACGACGCTTACGGCAACGTGGTTACCAACTCGACCGCTACAGTAACTGCCGCTCTGGTTTCAGATGCCACGGGAGCAACTCTCTCTGGAAACAGCGTCGCCGCTGAGTCCGGTGTCGCAAGCTTCAGCAACCTAACCCTGATCGGTACGCCGGGAACCAATTACACGATCAGGTTCTCGTCGGGCGCGCTGACAACAGCTACCGCGAGCCCGCTCACTGTCGTTCCGGCAGCTGCCTCGCAAATGTTGATTCATGCACAACCGGTTGGTGGCAATGCAACGGGTACCGCTCTAACCACCCAGCCGTCGGTTGTCATTAGAGACCGCTTCAACAACGTCGTAACCACCGACAGCACCGCAGTTGTAACGGCAAGCATCTCGACCGGTGCCGGTGGTTCTTTGAGTGGCTTCAAGACTGCAACCGCTAGCAACGGTTACGCAACCTTCGCCGGCCTCAAGCTCGCCGGAACCCCTGGCGTTGACTACAAGCTGACCTTCTCTACGACAATCGGGGGAGTCGAGCTAGTAACAGCCGAGTCCAGCGCGGTTCGCGTGATCCACGGTGCGCCAGCTTCCCTCGAGGTAACTCAACTAGCGGCAGGCGCTAAGGCTGGTCTCGCGTTCGTGACGCAGCCGAAGATCACCGTAAAGGACACCGACGGAAACACCGCGATTTCGGGTGCCGGTTCGACCGCAGTTGTCGTTGCAACTATCTCTGCCGGTGGAGTTCCAATTGGCACTCAGTCCGCTACCGCTATCGGCGGTGTCGCAACCTTCAGCAACCTAGGTATTGGTGGGCTCGAAGGCACCTACACCGTGACCTACACGGTTGCAGCCCTAAGCCTTTCGAACAGCCAAGCTGTGAACCTGACCTACGGAACAGCGACCAGGGTGACCCTGACTACAGCTCCGGTAGGCGCAATCACCGGTGACGCGTTCGCCACCCAGCCTGCGGTTGCGGTCCGTGACTCCTACGGCAACCTTGTCGCCAACTACTCGGGCACTGCGGTTATCGCAATTGATTCTGGTGTCGGCGGAACCTTGACCGGCTCGACCTCTATCGCTGTGACTAACGGCCAAGCGGCCTTCGCCGGCCTAAAGTTCCAGGGAACCCCTGGCGTTGACTACAAGTTCGGCTTCACCGTTTCGACCCTTACTCCTGCCGTTAGTGGCAATGTGACGGTAGTTCACGGACCGGCTGCGTCGATCGAAGTCGTTACCGCCCCCCGCGCGAGCGTCACCGGCGATCTACTAACCACACAACCGGTGGTTCGACTTATTGACCGTCTCGGCTACGTCGTCACGTCGGATTCGGACACCGTCGCCACCATCGAGGTGGCCAGTGGAGCTGGCGCCGAGTTCAGTGGCAGCACAACAGCCAAGTTCACGGCAGGTGTAGCTACGTTTACCGGCGTCAAGCTGACCGGTACCCCTGGAGTTGCATACACAGCCAAATTCACCGCTACCGTCGGTTCGACTCCGGTTACCTCGCCGGCTTCGCAGGCGATCACCCTGACTCATGCGGCACCTACCGCAGTTGTGATCCGCACTCAGCCGGTAGCCGCGGTAACCGGCGCAAACCTGACAACCCAGCCGGTGGTTGAACTGCAGGACCGCTTCGGTAACATCATCGACTCAGACTCGGTCAGCCAGGTTACCGTGAGTGTGGTCAGTGGTTCGGGTGGATCGATTTCGGGAACCCGCACCGTTACCGTAACCAACGGTGTAGCCACCTTTGCCAGCCTCAAGCTCATTGGTCTGCCTGGAACCAATTACGAGTTCGGATTCACCTCTGGTGCTTTGACCGCGGCTAAGTCGCAGGTTCTAAGCGTGACCCACGCGAATGCCACGAGACTTTCGGTAGTTACCGAGCCTGTCGGTGGGGCTACCGGTGAGGTTTTGTCGGTTGTTCCGGTTGTTCGCATCCTCGACGCCTACAACAACGTGGTTACCAGTGACTCCACCACCACGATCAATGCATCCTTGCCTTCGGGTCAGGTTGGAACCATTAGCGGCACTGTATCGGCCACCGCGACCAACGGTGTAGCGACCTTCACAGGCATGAAGTTCGTCGGTAAGCCGGGCACCAACTACTCGCTTGACTTCCGCTCTGGCGCGCTGACCATCGCTAGATCAACCACGTTCAGCGTCACGGCAAACGTGCCTGAGTCGATGGTGTTCAAGACCGCACCGGTGACCTCGGTGACGGGTGACAACTTCACGACCCAGCCGGTTCTCGAGCTTCGTGACCGCTACGGCAACATTTCGACCGGCGATAGCTCGACCGTGGTTACCGCGTCCGTCAGCTCTGGCGAAGGCGCAACCCTTACAGGCGTAACCGCAACCGCGGTCAACGGTGTCGTCACCTTCAGTCAACTCAACCTGACCGGCACGCCGGGCGTTGCCTACCGAATCGGTTTTGCAACTCAGAACGGCCTTTCGGTGAACAGTGAAGCGCTGACCCTCAAGCACGCTGCACCGGCCAAGCTTGTTGTCAAGACCCACCCGGTTGGCGCTATTACCGGCGAGGCCTTGGCTACCGCTCCGGTCATCGAGCTGCAGGACCGCTTCGGCAACCTCGCGGTCACCAACCAGACCGCCGTAGTCACGGCGGCAATCTCGAGTGGCTCGGGTGCAACCATCACCGCTGGAGCGACTGCAACAGTCACCAACGGTTTGGCCGACTTCAGCGCAATTCGGATTAGCGGCAAGCCTGGTGAGGGCTACCGTCTCATGTTTACCTCGGGTGACCTAACCACCGCTACGTCCGACGAGTTCAAGCTGAAGAAGTACGCCTCGGTCACCTTCAGCTACACCAGTCAGGCGTTTGTGCGCGACAAGGTAATCGAGCCAACCTTCAGCACCGACAGCCCTGGCGCCAAGGTGTTCAGCACCGCTAGCGCGAACACCGTGTGTACCGTGAACTCGACCAACGGTGAGGTCACAATCAAGGGTGTTGGCTCCTGCGTCGTTACTCTCGCGCTAGAGAGCACTACCTATTACCTAGCTCCACAGCTCGCGCCGACCGCAACTTTGACGATTCTCAAGACTGCTCAGGCTCCGGTAACCATTACCAGCCCGAACACCATTGCCTACGGTTCGGTTCTGAACGTCACCGCAACCGGCGGTAGCGGAAACGGTGCGATCATGTTCAGCGTCAACGGAGACTGCTTCCTTGTTGGCAGCGCTGTGATCCCGGGTAATGCGGGTAGCTCTTGCCAGGTGACCGCTACCCGCTTGGGTGATGTGAACTACCAGCCTGAGTCTTCCGAAACCCAGGACATCACAATTACCAAGGTGAACCAGGTTCCGCTCACCATCGCAAGCACCACCACTGGTGCGGTTGGTTCGTTGACACTTGTTACGACTGGTGGTTCGGGCACGGGTGCCATCACCTACCGCGTCACCGACGCCGGATCTGCGCTCTGCACGGTTGCGGGCGATCAGCTAATCGCCAAGGCTGGCGGTGAGTGCCGCGTACAAGCTTCGAAGGCCGGATCGGTTAACTACAACCCCGTCGAATCTTCCGAGCAGACCTTCCGCTTCAGTAAGACCGACCAGAACATCGTCTTCACCTCGGTGGTTCCTGCCTACCCGGTTGCCAAGGGAACCTACACGGTGACCGCGGTGTCGTCGGCGAAGCTTCCAATTGTTTACTCGGTCTCGTCATCAGCCGCCTGCTCGATCTCGGGCAACAAGGTCACCTTCAACGCCATCGGTGAGTGTGTTGTTCGCGCTTCTGCTGCTGGCAACGTGAACTTCAACGCAGCCACCGCTACCCAGACCATCAACGTGGGTATGCTCAACCAGCAGATCACCTTCGACCCAATTGCCGACCGCGCGTTCGGATCGCCAAGCTTCACGGCCGTAGCCGAGTCGAACTCTGGTCTCCCTATCGAGTTTGCGCTCGCCGATGGAGCAGACCGAAGCGTCTGCTCGGTAACGTCCACGGGTCTGGTCAAGATTCTTGCCGCTGGCTTCTGTGAAATCACCGCCGACCAGGTTGGTAACGGCATCTACACCAGCTCGTCTTCGGTAACACAGATCTTCGAGGTAACTCCAGACATTGCTGGCGCCCCTTACGTTTACTCGATTTCGACGGGTATCGGTCAGGTTACTGCCGGCTTCAGCCCGCCGTCTTACCTAGGCGGTTCGGCCGTCCTCGCCTATCGCATCGTCGCCACCGACACCGATGGTAAGGAGTTCAGCAACTCCGCCTGTGCCCCCGATGCAACTCCTTTGGTTTGCTCGGTCAAGGGTCTTGCCTCTGGCACTTCCTATTCTGTGAAAGTCGGCGCAATCACCGCCGCTGGTATCGGCCGTTACTCCACGGTTGGCGAAGCAATGACACCAACCGACAACCCGCTTAGCGTTACTAACCTCAGCGCTCAGAAGACCGACGCCGCTATCGTGGTCACCTGGACCCCACCGGTGGTCTTCGATGGCACCTTTGAGTCTTACGACGTTTACGTCACCCCGCGCGGAACCCCGTTTGCCGCAACCCCGAACGCTCAGGTGAAGGATCCAGCTGGCGACCTCACCGAGGTCACCAACGTGACATCGGCAGCCTTGCGTCGCGCGGCTATCCTTCCTGGCTACGACGTTAAGGTCATCACGGTCACCGACAAGTCGCGCGAAACCAACTCGAGCCGTGCGATCTGGCTCGGACTATCGGTGCCTGGTTCGCCGGTCAAGGCTCTGGCCGCGCCTCTGGGTAAGAACCTTGTAGTTTCCTGGTCGGCACCTCACGTTGACGGTGGTTCACCAATCACCGGCTACCGCGTGAAGGTCAACGGCAAGGAAATCTGCCAGGCCAAGCAGGTAACCACCTGCACCCTGACTAACGCCGAAGAGCTGACCAAGTACACCGTTTCGGTGGTCGCCGAGAACGCCCAGGGTGCCAGTGCTGCTGCAACCGCCACAGTGACCACGCCGGCGGCAGCAAAGCCAAAGCCGATTCCAGAGCCAGAGCGCCCGGTCGAACCAACCCCTGAACCTACCGTTGAACCTACCCCGGAGCCGACCCCTGAACCAACGGTTGAGCCGACTCCTGAGCCGACCCCTGAACCACCGGTTGAGCCGACTCCTGAGCCGACCGACGCACCACTGGTTCCGGGTGAGCCTGTCGCAAACCCTGCTATCGGTGCGACCGGTGACGACAACGCTCCGCCGGTTGCCTTCGACCCAATCGGCTCGCCTGAGGCGATTGCCGCTGTGGCTTCTACCGTGGGTAAGGTCGGTGCGGTTGCTGCCGCCGTAGCCGCCGCAGCTGGTGCAGCCGCTGCCGCTGGCGCTGCAGCTGGTGCTGCGGCCGGTGCTGGTGCTGCTGGTGGAGCTGCTGGTGGCGCTTCGTCTGGTGGTTCTTCTGGCGGTGGCGCGAGAAGTGCTGGCGGTTCACCCAGCGGTGGTGGAGCTAGCGCTGATTCTTCCGGTGGCGACGGCGAAAGCGGATCCATTGCCAACATTGACGCCGAACACGAAGAATTCACGATCAGCAGGCAGGGTCCTGGTGACCGCTGGCGGGTCTGGAAGTCGAGGTACTTCACGTTCCTCGATTCGATCAGCATTGCTGTCATTCACGCGACCGCTCGCTTCTCGCCAATTCTTTCGAAGGCTGCAGTCGATGGTGCCTACCTACGTGCCGCTCTCGGCAGCTTCTCGATTCTGCCGACCGTCGCGTCCATCGTCCTGGCGGGTATGTCAATCACGCCTGGCTCGGAGCACATTCTTCCGCCGGTTTGGCCGGTCTTCCTAGCCATCACGATCATCGGTGTCTTCGATGCGGCTGCAGGTCTGGTCGGCACCACAGTATTCGTCGTCGGAACCCTGATTGTTCACGCAAACAACCTCGACATGGCAGACATCCGACTCCTTCTCGGCATCGTCATCACCGGCTTCGGACCTGTTCTGCTCACGAACGCTTTCCGCCAGTTCCGCAAGGACAAGGACCAAGAGAAGCACTATCTCTGGGAGCGCATAGTTGACCTCGGCGTGCTTCCGTTCTTCGGTGGCTGGACCACGGCTTCGATGATCAGCACCCTGCCTGCTCTCGCCGGGCTGACGCTTTCGGTTGCCAACCACGTCACCGACTTCGCGTTGGCGGTTGCCGTTGCAACAGTGCTTCGCGTCCTACTCGAAGAGACCGTCTCGCGTGGCTTCCCGGTTCGCCTAGACACCTTGCACCCAACACAGGTTCCTTCGACCTACCCTGGTCACCGCTACCTAGCACTAACCCTGCGCGTGCTGATCTTCGTCTTCGTCACGGCAGCGCTGATGGGCAACTCGTGGCAGGTTTGGGTCGGTAGCATCCTGTTTGCGTTGCCGACCGCTCTCGGTTGGGTTTCGCACCGTTGGCCAAACTACCCTTGGCTCTGGCGCATCCTGCCGCAGGGTATCCCGGGTCTCGCATTTGTTCTTGTGATCGCTCAACTTACCTCGACTGTTGTCGGTTCGTGGTTCGCAGACAGCCCAGACCTTGCGCTCTGGTCGTTCGCACTGCTCCCGATTCCGCTCCTGGTCTTGAGCATCCTCGGCATGCTCGGCCGTGAAGGCGAAGAAGACGAAGTCCGACTTATTAAGCAAGAAAAGTTCGTTTGGCTGTATCGCCTCGGCGGCGTGGTTATGCTCGTTGTGACCCTCAAGCTCGCCGGAGTGATCTAATGGCCCAACCCAAGAAGAAGCGCAAGCCAGTTCGCAAGCAACAACGCCTGGCACGCTGGGTTGCCATCCTCATCATTTTCGGGCTTATTGCCTCCTTCTTTATCGGTTCAATCGGCACACTCTCGGCCAGTGCAGCCTCACTGCCGACCACGACATACGCCTGCGTACCAGACGTCGATGGCGATGGGGCTCTGAACGCGGTTGACGAAGACATCGACGGCGACGGCTCGGTCAACGGCCTCGATGACGACATGGACGGCGACAAACTCGCCAACTTCGACGACTCCGACCCCGCCGAAACCAACTGCAAGCTAGATTCCGCAACCCCGCTCGCTCCTCCTGTCGAGCAGGACTCGACCCCGGCATTCATTGCGGCAACCATCATTGGAATCTCGGTTGCGGCACCGGTTGCCTACTTCGTAGCAAAGCGGAAGCGCCGATGAAGCATGTCCTGATCGTTCACGGTTGGGGGAATGTTAGACCCACCGACCACTGGCAGCGCAGGCTCGCCAACGCCCTGAGGCGCCAGGGCCACAACGTTCACTACCCGCAGCTGCCGAGCACTCACCTGCCAACCTTTGAGGCTTGGTCTGAGGTTTTGGCAACCGAACTGGCAATGATTGCGCAGTTGGTCGAGGAAGGCGAAGAGGTTGTGGTGGTAACCCACTCGCTCGGTTGCTCAACCTTTATGCGCATGGCCGTCGACGGTCTAGTGCCAACCACGGTTGACCGCCTGCTGATGGTTGCCCCGGCCGATACTTCGTTGTTTGCCGAGGTGCCGAGCTTTGTTGTAGATCCCACGCCACTGGTTCGAGACTCCCTCAAGTCGGTTGCCCGAAATGTGTCTCTCGTGGGCTCGGATGCCGACCCTTGGACGCCTCGAGGAATCGTTGAAACCTACGCAAAACCACTCGAGATCGAGGGGGTAATAATCGTCGGAGCCAAGCACTTGGCCAGCGGCGACGGCTGGGGTCCGTGGCAAGGAGTTATCGACTGGGTCAACGACCCAACCGCCGACCTCGCAGTTCGCTAGGTAGGCTGGAGGCATGAGAATCCTCCTTGTTGGTGCCGGTGGCGTGGGCGATGCAGTCGCCAAAATTGCCGCTGAGCGCGAATTCTACGAACTTTTTGTCATCTCGGACTACGACGTAAACCGTGCCGAAGCTACCCTCGAATGGATCCGTGATCGCCACGGCGACGACGTAGCGTCCAGGTTCTTGGCTATCAAGATCGATGCCTCAAACGCGGCTGGAGTTGCGGCAACCGCTAAAGAGCACGGCATCACCCACATTCTGAACGCCGTCGAACCTAAATTCGTGCCAACCATCTTCTCTGGCGCGTTCACGGCCGGAGCGAACTACGTTGACATGGCGATGAGCCTTTCTGAGGCTCACCCAGAAGACCCGCACCACCTGCCAGGCATCAAGCTCGGCGACCAGCAGTACGCGCTAAACGAGCAGTGGGAGCGCGCAGGGCTCCTCGCGCTGGTTGGCATGGGTGTTGAGCCGGGAATGTCCAACGTTTTCGCCCGCTACGCGCAAGACCACCTCTTCTCGGAGATCGATGAGGTCAGCGTCAAAGACGGCGGCAACCTCGTTGTTCGCGACGAAGACGGCAACGAAATCTTCGCTCCATCGTTCTCGATTTGGACAACCATCGAGGAATGCCTCAACCCGCCGGTGATCTGGGAGGCCGACCGCGGTTTCTACACCACTGCACCGTTCAGTGAACCGGAGATCTTCGAGTTCCCTGAGGGCATTGGCGCTGTCGAGTGTGTGAACGTCGAGCACGAAGAAGTAACCATGCTTCCTCGCACCCTCAAGGCCAAGAAGGTCACCTTCAAGTACGGACTCGGCCAGGAGTTCATCGGCATTCTGCAAACCCTGCACAAACTTGGTCTGGACCAAACCAAGCCACACCGCGTTCGCTCGGCTCAAGGCCCTGTTGACGTAGCCCCGCGCGACATGGTCGCAGCGGTGCTGCCTGACCCAGCCACCATTGGCCCGCGCATGGAGGGCAAGACCTGCGCAGGAGTGCTTGTAACCGGCAAGGACAAAGACGGCAAAGACCGCGCAACTTACATCTACAACGTTGCCGACAACGCCGAAACCATGGCAAGGTACGACGCCCAAGCCGTTGTTTGGCAGACGGCCTTCAACCCGCTAGTGGCTCTCGAGCTAATCGCCAAGGGCGAATGGAGTGGCTCTGGAGTCGTCGGGCCTGAGGTTTTCGACCCGATTCCATTCTTGGACCTACTCGCATCCTCGACCGGTTACAACGTCAAGTGGCACGCCCAGGAGCGCATGCCGGCTAGCCCGCTAAGGCACCCGTAAGCTTGCACGACTACGACGTAGTTATCATCGGCTCCGGTTTCGGAGGGTCGGTTGCTGCGTTGCG
>JACCEC010001557.1_pt1 | contig 11168 bp, 9 predicted proteins | sample 7450121 | NCBI WGS metagenome assembly JACCEC01 (sample SAMN15323455, study PRJNA562643) | freshwater metagenome | isolation source: river surface water | place: USA:Blue River Watershed | collected 2017-08-18 | reverse complement strand
GAGCTGTTCCACAAGATCGTCGCAGGAGCGGGCATGGATGCGGGGGTTGATGGGTTCATCCTGGACCGCATGAGTGCGGCGCCCGATCACCCGCAGACCATCTGCTTCCCGGAAGGGGAGTACCTCAAGGGTTTGGCGATCATCAAGCGCGCCTGAGGCCGCCCTGGTGTTCAGCAGCGAACCACGTGCGGGCCGTAGCCTGAGAGCTGCGCGTCGTGGGTCAGCAACTGCATCGGTTCGGTCATGGCCTGCGCCACGAGCAGGCGGTCGAAGGGGTCTTGGTGCAGCGGGGGCAACTGCTCCAGTGCGCTCGTGTGTTCGGCTTCCACGGCCAGGATGCGGTAGCCCGACTGTTGGAAGTAGGCCAGCGCCTGCTGGCTGGAGATGGGCATGTCCCCGCGCCCCAGCGCGAACTTGATGGCGATTTCCCAAAGGCTGGCCACGCTGACCCACACGCGCGCCCGCGGGTTGAGGATGAGCTGGCGCGCCAATGGGGTCAGGCGCGGGTTATCGGTGATCGCCCAAAGGGCGACGTGCGTGTCCAGCAGCAGGTTCATGCGTGGCCGTCCTGGAAGAGGCGGGCCACGATGTCGTTGTGGGCGTCGATGCACTCGGGCACTTCGAACTGACCCTTGGCCGCGCCGATGCGCAGCGGTGCGGGGGCCTCGCCCATGGCCACCAGGCGCGCAGCGGGCTTGCCGTTGCGGGCAATGATGATTTCCCGTTCGCGCCCCTGTTCGATGTCGTCCACGAGGCGCGAAAGATTGGATTTGGCTTCGAACATGTTGATGGTGGCCATGGCGAGGACTTGCGATGCATCCATTGATAGCTAAGTCTAGCTAGGTTTGGATGATTTGTCGTCGTCTTTTTGCCGATGGCGGAAGCAAGGATGCGAAGGCTACCGTGGGGCGGGCAGCCCACTCAAGCCCGCCTTGAAGGTGTGCCGCTTCACGCTGAAGTAGGCCTTGACATGGCGGACATTGGCGTCTTGCGTGAGCAGCCGCTGGGTGAAGGCGTGGTAGGCGGGCATGTCGGGCACTTGGGCGATCAGCACGAAATCGGGCCCCGGTGACACCTGGTAGCACTGCTGAACCTCGGCTTGGGCGCAGGCCATGCGTGCAAAGGCCTGTAGGGCTTCATCGCCCTGGCGTTCAAGCGATACCTCCACCACCGCCACCAGTCCGGGGCCCAGGGCCTCGGGGTGGATAACGGCCACGGTGCGCTCAATGGCGCCGGTGGCCTTCAGCCGCTTGACGCGGCGCAGCGTGGTGGCCGGTGACAGGCCGGCAAGGTGTGCCAACTCCAGGTTCGACCGGTCAGCCTCGTCTTGAAGCAGGGCCAAGAGGCGCCGGTCGGCTTCGTCGAGATCGAGCATTTGATTCAAATACGCATTGAAAATGGAATTTTATGTAATTCCATAGCAAATTTGAATGGAAATTTCAAAAAACAAGATGAAATGAACACTATTTCGGATGCGGGATCCCTAACATCGTGGCCTTCACAGAACCAGTAGGAGCCTGCGCATGTGCGGCATCGTCGGGGCGGTTTCACAACGCAACATCGTTCCCTTCCTGATCGAGGGACTCAAGCGCCTGGAGTACCGCGGCTATGACTCCTGCGGCGTGGCCGTGCACCAAGATGGCGGTTTGAAGCGCACCCGCAGCACCTCCCGTGTGGCGGAGCTTCAACAACAGGCCACAGCCGACGGCGTGGCCTCGGGCACCGGCATCGCGCACACCCGGTGGGCCACCCACGGCGCGCCGGCGGTGCACAACGCGCACCCGCACTTTTCGCCGGGCCCACGGGCGGCCGAGGGCGCAGTCGGTCGGATCGCCTTGGTACACAACGGCATCATCGAGAACCACGAGGAACTGCGGGAGGAACTGCAGTCGCGCGGCTACGCCTTCGCCAGCCAAACCGACACCGAGGTGATTGCGCATCTGGTGGACCACCTGTACGAGGGCGATCTGCTGGGCGCGGTGCAGCAAGCCACCCTGCGCTTGCGCGGAGCCTATGCCATTGCAGTGTTCAGCAAGGACGAACCGCACCGCGTGGTGGGTGCGCGTGGCGGTTCCCCGCTGGTGTTGGGTGTGGGCGAAGCGAAACACGGCGAGTTCTTCCTGGCATCCGATGCCATGGCACTGGCCGGTGTCACCGATCAAATCGTTTACTTGGAAGAAGGCGACGTGGTGGACCTGCAGCTCGGACGCTTTCGGGTGAGCAGCGCGGGTCAGCCGGCCTCCGACGGTTCGGGACATTCTGGACATTTGGGCAGGGGCCGCTTCATGCCGGTGGAGCGCACCGTGCGCACGGTGCAGGCGCACAGTGGCGCCGCCGAACTGGGCCCCTACCGGCACTACATGCAGAAGGAAATCTTCGAGCAGCCCACCGCCATTGCGAATACGCTGGATGCGGTGGACAGCATTCGGCCTGAGCTGTTCGGCGATGGCGCGTACCGCGTCTTCAAGGAAGTGGATTCGGTGCTGATCCTGGCCTGCGGCACCAGCTATTACGCCGGCAGCGTCGCCAAGTACTGGCTGGAGTCGGTGGCGCGCATTCCCTGCCAGGTGGAGATTGCCAGCGAGTACCGCTACCGCGACAGCGTACCGAACCCGCGAACGCTGGTCGTGACGATCACGCAAAGCGGCGAAACGGCCGACACGCTGGCCGCCTTGAAGCATGCACGTGCACAGGGCATGCTGCACACCCTGACGGTGTGCAACGTGGCCACCAGCGCCATGGTGCGCGAGTGCTCGATGGCCTTCATCACCCGCGCGGGTGCGGAGATTGGCGTGGCATCCACGAAGGCCTTCACAACTCAACTCGTGGGTCTGTTCCTGCTGACGCTGGCTCTGGCGCAGGTGCGGGGCCTGGTGAGTGAGGCGCAGGAGGCGCAACACCTCAAGGACCTGCGGCACCTGCCGGTGGCCGTGCAGGCGGTGTTGGCCCTGGAGCCACAGATCATGGCCTGGTCGCAGGCGTTCACGCCCAAGCAGCATGCGCTCTTCCTGGGCCGTGGCAGCCACTACCCCGTGGCGCTGGAGGGCGCGCTCAAGCTCAAGGAAATCAGCTACATCCACGCTGAGGCCTACCCCGCTGGGGAACTCAAGCACGGGCCGCTGGCCTTGGTGGATTCGGCGATGCCGGTGGTGACCGTGGCGCCCAATGACCAACTGCTGGAAAAGCTCAAGAGCAATCTGCAGGAGGTCCGCGCGCGGGGCGGCGAGTTGTATGTGTTCGCCGATGCGGACACGCAGATCGCATCATCCGAGGGGGTTCACGTGATTCGCATGCCCGAGCACTACGGCGTGCTGTCGCCCATCCTGCACACGGTGCCGCTGCAGTTGCTGGCGTATCACACGGCCTGTGCGCGGGGGACAGATGTGGACAAGCCGAGGAATTTGGCGAAGTCCGTCACCGTAGAGTAGTCTGCTGACCCTCATGACGGACGTACACCACTGGATTGACCGCCCCGCACGGCGAACGCTGCTGGGGCTCGGTGCCCTGATGGCGCTGGGGTCGCTCGCCGGATGTGCGGTGAGTGTCAACACGAATCCCCAAGCAGCCAGCACCGGCAGCGCGGGCCTGGATGACCACCGCCGCACGGCGCAAGAGGGCATCGTCCAGCGCCTGAACGGGGTGGACTTCGTCGAAGCCGATTGGCTTGACGAGGCCAGAAGCCGCCCGGTGCCGGTACGTCTGTACCTGCCCGAATCGCGCGCGGCCCGGGTTCCCTTGCTGGTGTTCTCGCATGGATTGGGTGGATCGAGGCGGGGCTACAGTTACATCGGAACCCACCTCGCGCGCCATGGCTGGGCCAGCCTGCATGTGCAGCATGTGGGCAGCGATCGTCGGCTGTGGACGGGTAGCGCCTGGTCATTGCCGTCCCGCTTGCAGGGGGCGGCACAGGAGGCCGAGGCCATTGACCGAGTGTCGGACTTGCGATTCGCATTGGACCGGTTGTTGGCGGCGCCCCAGTCGACCGATTGGACGGTGAGGGTGGACCCTTCACGCATCGTGGCGGCGGGTCATTCCTACGGCGCCAACACCGCGTTGCTGATGGCAGGCGCACAGGTTGAACGCGGCGATCGCCTGGTGGACTTGCGCGATCCTCGGGTGGCTGCGGCAATTCTGCTGTCGGCACCGCCCTTTCACGGCGAAAAGGACATGGCACCGATCCTGCAGCCGATCACCGTGCCTACCCTGCACATCACCGCCACCGACGACGACATCCGTGTTCCCGGTTACGCCTCATCCGTGCGGGACCGCGTGGCCGTGTTCGAGGCCACCGGCAGCCAGGCCAAGGTGCTGGCGGTGTTTCGCGGGGGATCCCACAGCATGTTCACCGACCGGCGGCTGACCGGCGGCGCCGAACTCAATCCCAAGGTCAAGCAGGCGACGCAGGACCTGGTGTTGGCCTTCATGGAAAGAGTGTTTGGCCAGACGGGGGTGGCGTTGGCCGAGTGGCCCGAGCGATACCGCGCGATCACCGGCACCTTCATCGATCGGGTTCCATCGTCGAGTTAAGGCCACCCCTCGTCACCCGGGGTGCATCCCGATCGCCGAGGGCTCAGCCCCTGCAGCCGTGTCGCACCAGCCAGCTCTCGAATTCGGCGTACCACTGCAGGGTGTTGTGTGGCTTCAACACCCAGTGGCCTTCATCGGGAAACCAAAGCAAGCGTGCGTCCACGCCGCGTGCCTTGAGCGTGTTGTAGTAGGCCAGGCCGTTGTGGTCGGGCACGCGGAAGTCCTGCGCGCCGTGGATGACGAAGGTGGGCGTGTCCATGCGCGCGGCATGTTCCACCGGGCTTTGCGCGGCCAGGCGTTCGGGCTGGTCCCAATAGGTGGCGGCCAAGTCTTTGTGGCGCTGGGTGTAGGAGTCGGCGCTCCAGGTGGCGCGGCGGTCCAGCACGCCGGCATGGCAGATGTAAGCGCGGATCGGCCCCTTGGGCCAGGGGCGCCAATGGCCGTTCATCCAGGCCACCAGGAAGCCGCCGTAGCTGGCACCCGCGGCATACACCCGTGACTTGTCCACCCAGGGCTGGCGCTGGATCCAGCCATCGGCGGCCTTGAGGTCCTGCAGTTCGAGTTCACCCTGACGGCCCAGGATGCTGGTGCGGAAGGCCTCGCCGAAGCCGCTTGAGCCATGGAAGTTGGCCTGGACCACCACGAAGCCCATGGCTGCGAACACATGCGCGTTCCAGCGGTAGCTGAAGGTGTCGCCGCTGGCGCTGTAAGGCCCTCCATGGATGACCTGCAGCGCAGCGTGCTTCTTGGCCTTGGCAGGATTGAACCCCGCCGGGTAGGTGATCCACAGCTGCAGCGCATCACCCATCGCCCCTTTGACGGTCTGCTCCTCTGTTGCGCCCAGCTTCAGGCGCTTGAGGATGTCGTCGTTGAAGCGGTCCAGGCGCCGCTCCTGCGCGCCGCGCCGGGCGTACACGCGCGCCGGATGGGCCGCGCCATCGCGCAAGGTGAGCACGGTGGCGGTGTCACCACTGCCCTGGACGGCCAGTGCCTGAACCCAACCGCCCTGAACTTCTTTTGAGAACGCACCCGACCGAAGGTCATGGCGCCAGGCGTGACAGCGGCCGCGCTCCTCGGCAGCGAACCACAAGGCGTGGCCATCGGCCTCCCACTGCAGATGGGGCTGGGGGTCCAGGTGCCAGGGTCGGGCATCGGAGGCGCGAAAGCGTCGAACCTGCGGCCACACGGCCAAGCGCCCAATGGACGCGTGGGCGAACGGCACATCGCGCCGCTGCACAGGGGTGGCGATGGCCGCTATCTGCGTCCCGCAGGGGCTGTAGCGCGGGGCGCTGAAATCCCAGTCGGTGCGTTCGGTCAAGCGTTCAAAGCGCCGCCCACGCAGGGTGAGCTTGACGAGTTCCCAGCGTTGGCCGCCAGCCTTCACGGGTGCGGGGTCGTGGGTGAAAGCCAGTTCACGGCCATCGGGGCTGATGTCGAAGTTCGCAAGCCCCGGTTCGTCGCGTGGCAGTTCGTAGGGCGTGCCTTCGAAGAGGTCGATCACCTTCCCGGTGCGGAGGTCCAGCAGGTGCAGGTGCGCCACGCGGTCTTGCGGCAGGTTGGCACTCCAGTAGCGGTATTGCGCTTCCTGCGTGACCAGTCCCGTGGCCTGTTGCTGGCGTGTTTCCCTGTGGCGGCGGCTCTGGGCCTTCGCACCCCGAAGGTTGGGCCATACCCATGAAATGAACACGATGCGCTGGCCATCGGGCATCCAGCGGAAGGCCCCAACGCCGGGTTCGTAGTCGCTGATGCGCCGCGCCTCGCCGCCGGCAAGCGGCAGCAGGTAGAGCTGTGGGCGGGTGTCGCTTTGACCTTGTTGCTCGCGCTCCGAGGTGAAGGCCAGCTGCAGGCCGTCGGGCGAAAAGGCGGGCGCGCCATCCTTGAGTCCGCCGGTGGTGAGCAGGCGTGGGGTGCCTTGGTCCAGGGGCAGCAGCCAGAGGTTCGAGCGAAGGCGGTTGGCCTTGAGGTCGATCTGGCTGACGCTGGCCACGGCCTGATCACCGCGAGGCGACAGCGCCAGGGCACCGAGCCGGTCGAGCTTGAGCAGTGACTGTGGGTTGAGGCGGTCGGTCGGGTTCTTCATGAGTGGCGCTCATTGGGCGTGCGCAGGCGCACGGATGGCGCATTTGTAACCCGATTCCCAGTAGGGGAGAAACGCTGCCCCATCTCCATGACGGCTGAGGATTCCGCGACAAAATACCACCTGTCCCCACCCTGTGGCCGGCTACCCGCCGCCTCAGCGGGTTCAACGGATCGGCCTGCTACCCAAGGCCGCGCCGCCTGCATCACCTTGACTCCAGGAGTACCCATGACCGACCCGAGCGACAACCCGATGGGCCTGATGGGCTTTGAGTTCGTCGAATTCGCCTCGCCGAAGCCCGGTGTGCTGGAGCCGCTGTTCGAGCGCATGGGTTTTTCCTTGGTGGCGCGCCATCGAAGCAAGGATGTGGTGCTGTATCGCCAAGGGGACATCAACTTCATCGTCAACCGTGAGCCGCGCAGCCTGGCGGGTTACTTTGCCGCCGAGCACGGACCCAGCGCCTGCGCACTGGCTTTCCGGGTGAAGGATTCGCACAAGGCTTATGCGCGGGCCCTGGAGCTGGGAGCGCAGCCTGTGGATGTGCCCACCGGGCCGATGGAGCTCCGCCTGCCGGCTATCAAGGGCATCGGTGGTGCGCCGCTGTACCTGATCGACCGTTTCGAAGATGGCCGCAGCATCTACGACATCGACTTCGAGTTCCTGCCCGAATTTGATTCGGTGCAAGGGCGCCACCCGCTGGGACACGGCCTGAAGCTGATCGACCACCTGACCCACAACGTGTACCGGGGCCGCATGGCCTACTGGAGCGCCTTTTACGAAAGGCTCTTCAACTTCCGGGAAATCCGCTACTTCGACATCAAGGGCGAGTACACCGGCCTGACCAGCAAGGCCATGACCGCGCCGGACAACCTCATCCGCATCCCGCTCAATGAAGAGTCGGGTCGGGGTGGCACCGGGCAGATCGAGGAGTTCCTGATGCAGTTCAACGGCGAGGGCATCCAGCACATTGCACTGTTGACCGACGACATCATGGCCACTGTGGATGCGCTTCAGCTGGCGGGTGTGCCCCTGATGAGCGCGCCCAACGACGTGTACTACGACATGCTGGAAGAACGCATGCCCGGCCATGGAGAAGACGTGGGTGAGTTGCAGGCGCGCGGCATCCTCATGGACGGCAGCACCGCAGGCGGCCAGAGCCGTCTGCTGCTTCAGATCTTCAGCCAACCGGTGTTGGGCCCCGTCTTCTTCGAGTTCATTCAGCGCAAGGCCGACGAGGGGTTCGGCGAAGGCAACTTCAAGGCGCTGTTCGAAAGCCTGGAGCGTGACCAGATCCGGCGGGGAACCCTCAAGGTGGAGCCGCAGGATGCTTAAGCGCTTGAGCCCTCTTTGGCTCGCTTGCCTGTTGGCGGGGCTCCTTCAACCGATATCGGCCACCGCCGGGGAGGTTGCGGTGTCCTTCGTGCAGCCTGAGCGCTACACCGACCTCGGCTTTGCACCGCTTACGCGCCAGCGCCACTTGCAGACGCTGACTGAGCACATGGGCCGATGGGGGGCGGTACTGCCCGCCTCGAGGCGCCTGGAGATCGAGGTGTTGGACATTGACCTCGCTGGTTTGGAGCGTCCCGTTGGGCGTGAGCCCGCCGTGCGGGTGCTCAACGGGAAAGTGGACTGGCCGCGCATGACCCTTCGCTGGAGGCTGCATGACGGTCAATCCCTGGTGGCCTCTGGGGAGGAGCAGGTCAGCGACATGGCCTACGCCTATCGGCTGGCCCTGGGTGACCGCAATCGGCCCCTGTACCACGACCTGCGCATGCTGGATGACTGGCTGCGCGAACGCATCCTGCCTGTCCCGGCCACGCGCTGACCCACCGGTCTGCGTGGGGCGCCTGCCAACGGCTTGCGCTACCTCAGCCCGGCCTCTTGCCCAGCCAATAGTCTGCAGGGGTGTCATTCCCCACGCGTGAACCTGCGGCCGGCGAGCCGCCTATCGTCTTTCGTCTTCGAGCCGTCGAGAAGGTCTACGGTCAAGGGGCTGCAGCCGTCCATGCGCTGCGCGAGGTGAACCTCGATGTGGTGCGTGGGGAGTTCATGGTCATGCTCGGCCCATCGGGCAGTGGCAAGAGCACCTTGTTGAACCTGATGGGCGGATTGGATCGACCCAGCGGCGGCGAGCTGCATTTCTTGGATCAGCGCTTGGATGGCGCCGACGACGCCACCTTGACACGCTTTCGCCGCGAATACGTGGGCTTCGTATTCCAGTTCTACAACCTGATTCCGAGCCTGACGGTGTGGGAAAACGTGGCCCTGGTGGCCGAGCTCGTCGCCCACCCCATGCCGGTCGATCAGGCCCTGGCTCAGGTAGGCCTGACCGAGCGCGCAACGCACTTCCCTTCGGAGATATCCGGCGGCGAGCAGCAGCGCGTGGCCATTGCGCGTGCCGTGGTGAAGCGGCCTGCGGTGCTGCTGTGTGATGAGCCCACCGGTGCACTGGACTGCGAGACCGGCAAGCGTGTGCTGCAGACCCTGATGGACGTTCATGGGCAATTGGGGACCACGGTGGTGGTGATCACCCACAACGCGGTGATCGCCGAGCTGGCCGACCGTGTGGTGCGCCTGGCCGATGGACGAATCGCCGGCATCGAGCGGCCCGCGCACCGTTGCCGCGTAGAGGACATTCAATGGTGAAGCGGCGGTGAGGACATGGTGAGGCTGTTGCAGCGCAAGCTCAGGCGTGACCTGGTGCGGCTGTGGAGCCAGGTGCTGACCATCGCGCTCGTGGTGGCCAGCGCCGTGGGTGCGCTGGTGACCACGCAGGCTTGCGTGCACAGCCTGGAGTCCGCGCGTGACCGCTTCTATGCGCAAGGCCACATGGCCGATGTGTTCGCCAGTGTGCGTCGGGCGCCTCGGTCGGCGCTGACGGCTGTCGACAAGCTGTCGGGTGTGGCCCAGGCGCAGGCCACGCTGGAACGACCGGCACGGCTGATGCTGCCCGGGCAGGTGGACCCGGTGATGGGGCATCTCGTGGGCATAGACCAGGCGCGCCCCTTGCAACTCAATCGCCCGATGGTGCGCAAGCCCGATGGCTCGGTGGAGGATGGCCGCTGGCCTGGCCCCCCGCGCACGGATGGGGTCTTGCCCGCTTGGCTATCCGAGGGCTTTGCGCTGGCGCGCGGATTGAAGCCTGGCAACCGGTTGCAAGTGCTGATGAATGGCCGCCTGCGCACCTTGGAGATCACGGGCCTGGCCCTGGCCCCGGATGTGATCTTCGCCGGGATGATGGGCATGCCCGACCCCAAGGGCTACGGGGTGCTTTGGGTGGACGAGCAAGCCCTGGCCGCAGCGTGGGACCTGAAGGGTGCGTTCACCCGGCTGAGCCTGCGACTGGCACCCGGCGCACGAGAAGAGACGGTGCTGGCCGCGCTGCAAGAGCTGTTGCCGCGTTGGGGTGGCCGTGAGGCGACGCCACGCCGTCTTCAGGCTTCGCACCAGATGCTGGACAACGAAATCCAGGAGCAGCGACTGTTGGGTACTGTGCTGCCTGCGGTCTTCATGGCCGTTGCGGTGTTCCTTGTGCATGTGGTGATGGTGCGACTGGTGACCACGCAGCGAGAGCAGTTGGCCAGCCTGAAGGCCTTGGGTTTTTCAAACGCCACACTGGCCTGGCACCAGCTGCAACTGGTGCTGGTGATCGCTGCACTCGGGGTGGCCATGGGGGGTTTGCTCGGCGCTTGGGCTGGACGCTGGCTGATGAGCCTCTATGCGGAGTTCTTCCGCTTCCCAGAGCTTTCCTTGGTGATACCCGGCACCGTATGGCTGCAGGCCGTGGCCTTGGCTTGTGCGGCTGCGGTGATGGGCGCTGCACAGGCCCTGCTTGGCATCCTGCGGCTCAGCCCAGCTCAGGCCATGCAGCCGCCGGCGCCCCCGCGCTTTTCCCGTGGGCCTTGGGCGTCCGCGATCGAGCGTGTGCTGCATCTGACCCTGGTGTGGCGCATGGTGCTTCGCCAGTTGCGACGCCGGCCCTGGCGTTCGCTGTTCAGTGCCCTGGGCATGGCCTTTGCCCTGGCCCTGGTGGTGATGGGCAACTTCTTCCGTGACGCGATCGAGCACATCGTGACCCGTCAGTTTGAAACCGTGTGGCGCGGCGATGTGCAGATGATGACGACCGAGGCGGTGAACGACTCGGCCCTGCGTGAATTGGCCCGGGTGCCGGGGGTGATGGCGGTGGAAGGTTCGCGCTCGGTGGCCGCCACGCTGGTACACGGGCATCGCAGCCAGCGGGTGCAGTTGCGCGGACTCGACCCGCAGGGGCAGCAGCAGCGTCTGGTGAATGTCGAGGGCCTGGCGGTGCCGGTGGTCGAGGACGGGCTGGTGATGACGGACCGCTTGGCTCACAAACTTGGGGCCCGGGTGGGCGATGAGCTGCTGGTGAAACTGGTGGAGGGCCCGCGGCCCGAGGTGCGCTTGCGCGTGTCAGGTCTGGTGGGTGAAACCATGGGCTTGAACGCCACCACCACGCGCGCGACGCTCAACCGACTCTTGGATGAGGACCGCCGGCTCAACGGCTTCTCATTGCTGGTGCGTTCGGATGCCCTGGATGCCGTGT
>JACCEC012544564.1_pt1 | contig 11169 bp, 6 predicted proteins | sample 7450121 | NCBI WGS metagenome assembly JACCEC01 (sample SAMN15323455, study PRJNA562643) | freshwater metagenome | isolation source: river surface water | place: USA:Blue River Watershed | collected 2017-08-18 | reverse complement strand
GCTGTTTGGCTATCTACATAGGCTTTGCCAGCCTCAATGAGAGTTTCCGCAAATTGATAGAGTTGGTCAAAGTAGTCACTGGCGTAATGTTGATGCTCAACACCATCCTGAACCCAATCAAAACCTAGCCAACGAACAGCATCAATGATGCTATCGACATATTCAGTTTCTTCTTTACTAGGGTTGGTGTCATCAAAACGCATGTGACATCTCGCTCCATGAGGCGCATGGGCATAGTCTCTGGCTAAGCCAAAGTTCAAGCAAATACTCTTGGCGTGACCGATATGGAGGTAGCCGTTAGGTTCTGGCGGGAAGCGCGTAATAACACTGGGTAAGGCTTTGCCAGCAGCATCTGAGCGTTTAGCATGCTTGCCAGACGCTAGATCTGCATCAATGATTTGGCGCAAAAAATTCGAGACCTCTAGGGTCTCGAATTTTGAAGGATTTGGGTTCTTCTTTTCAGACATAACCCATATTGTAGATTTATTCTTCGACGAAAGCTTCTTCTCTTGTTTTCTTCACTGCAGGAAGCATCACGATAACAACTAAAAGTGCTGCTGCAATCAATAATCCTAGAGATAAAGGACGTGTGAAGAATACAGTGAAATCACCTCTTGAAAGTAGTAGGGTACGGCGGAAGTTCTCTTCCATCATAGGTCCTAAAACGAAGCCTAGAAGTAATGGGGCGCCTTCACAACCTAACTTAGCAAATAAGTAGCCAATAATGCCAAATACTGCAGTTAAGTAGATGTCAAAGGTGGTGTTGTTCACTGTGTAAACACCGATACAGCAGAATACCAAGATAGCTGGGTATAAGTGTCTGTAAGGGATAGTTAACAATTTCACCCAAACGCCGATCATTGGCAAGTTCAAGATGATCAACATCAAGTTACCAATCCACATCGATGCAATCAAGCCCCAGAATAAAGCTGGGTTAGATGTCATCACCTGCGGACCAGGTTGAATGTTATGAATCGTCATCGCACCCACCATCAAAGCCATCACAGCATTCGGTGGAATACCAAGAGTCAACAATGGAATAAATGATGTTTGTGAAGCTGCATTGTTAGCTGATTCTGGACCAGCAACACCTTCAATGGCACCCTTACCAAACTCAGCGCTGTACTTAGAAGTTTTCTTTTCCAATGAGTAAGCTGAGAAAGATGCAAGTGATGCGCCGCCACCAGGTAAAACGCCCAATAGAGAACCAATCGTTGTGCCTCTAAGGATAGAAGGCATCATACGTTTGAAGTCTTCTTTACCAGGCCATAAGTTAGTTACTTTGTCCAAGAATGTTTCACGGCTTTCTCTTTGAGAAAGGTTAGCCATGATCTCAGCGAAACCGAACATACCCATCGCAACAGCAACGAAACCGATACCATCCGTCAATTCTGGGATATCAAATGAGTAACGTGCTGTGCCTGAGTTAACGTCAGTACCGATCAAGCCCATCAACAAACCTAAAACAATCATCGCAATCGCTTTGATGAGTGAACCTGAAGCCAATACAACCGCACCAATCAAACCAAGCACCATGAGTGAGAAGTACTCAGCAGGGCCGAATTTGAAAGCTAATTCAGATAAAGGTGTTGCAAATGCTGCCAACACTAATGTAGCAACGCAACCAGCGAAGAATGAGCCAAAGCCGGCAGTAAATAAAGCTACACCAGCACGACCGCGACGAGCCATTTGGTAGCCGTCAATCGCTGTCACCACCGATGCCGATTCGCCAGGGATGTTCACCAAAATAGCAGTTGTTGAGCCGCCATATTGAGCACCGTAATAAATACCTGCCAACATAATCAAGGCAGCTACTGGAGGTAGAGCGTAAGTCGCTGGCAACAACATCGCAATCGTTGCAATAGGTCCTAAGCCAGGTAAAACGCCAATCAAAGTTCCCAGTACGCAACCAATGAAGCAGTACAGGAGGTTTTGCATTGTTAGGGCAGTGCTAAAACCCAAGGCTAAGTTATCAATTAATTCCATTTAAATACTCCTAGGGTTTAAGCGGTAAAGAAGCTTGGCCACACTTGGAACTGAAGTTTTAAACCCCAGACGAAAGCGATATAGGCAATCACATTCAAGATAACGCCGTTAACAATCGTGCCCTTCCAGTGGAATTCATGGCTAGCCATGGCTGAAATAAATACCAATACGAGGATTGATAGCATCAAGCCAAGATAAGCTAAAACAATACCGAAGATCACTACTGAGCCTGTTACCCACAGAACTGATGGCCAGTGCCACTGTTCAATCTTGTCTTCAGCTTTTTTAGCTGACATAGCGGACATCGTAATAATCGCGCCAAGAACAGATAGTAATAAACCTAACCAAAATGGAAAGAAGCCTGGTCCCATCTTGGCTGCAGTACCCATATTGTAGGTAGTCGCGATGTAGGAGAAGACAGCTCCAATGCCGACAAACATCAAGCCTGAAGCAAAGTCTTTATGACTGCGAATTTGCATCCTAAAACCCTCTTTATTATTGTGAAAAATGTTTCAGGTGTGAATTGTAAGCTTTCTTAAGGTTTATTCGCCACTTTATTGCCTAGGGTTTACGCTAATACCTGCTCTCTGAGTCATAATAATGCCCATGAAAGTTACTCAAATACGCGAAAATTTCCTAAAGTTCTTTGAATCCAAAGGGCATCAAGTGGTTTCATCTAGCCCAGTTGTGCCTGGCGATGATCCAACCCTCCTGTTTACCAATGCAGGTATGAACCAGTTCAAAGATGTGTTCTTGGGCTTTGACAAGCGCCCGTATACAAGAGCTACTACAGCTCAAAAATGTATTCGAGCCGGTGGTAAGCATAATGACTTGGATAACGTGGGCTATACAGCCCGTCACCACACATTCTTTGAAATGTTGGGTAATTTCTCTTTCGGTGATTACTTCAAGCGTGATGCCATTAGTTACGCATGGGAATTGCTGACAACGGTTTACAAGTTACCTGCTGACAAATTGTGGGTCACTGTTTATGCAGAAGATGACGAGGCTTACGATATTTGGGCTAAAGAAGTCGGTGTTCCAACTGAGCGCATTATTCGTATTGGTGACAATAAAGGTGCACGTTACGCTTCTGACAATTTCTGGATGATGGGTGATACCGGTCCTTGCGGTCCTTGCACAGAAATTTTCTACGATCACGGTGAAGATATTCCAGGTGGTCCTCCAGGCAGCCCTGAAGAAGATGGTGATCGCTACATTGAGATTTGGAATAACGTTTTCATGCAGTTCAATCGTGATGAAGACGGCGTGATGCACCCACTACCTAAACCAAGTGTGGATACAGGTATGGGGCTAGAGCGTATTGCAGCAGTTTTGCAACACGTCCACTCAAATTACGAGATTGATCTATTTGTTAATTTATTAGCAGCTGCTAAATCAGCAGTGGATGCAGCTGGCGCGGGTCAGTGCGATGCGACTAGCCCATCATTAAAAGTGATTGCTGATCATATTCGTGCATGTACATTCACCGTTGTGGATGGTGTGATTCCAGGTAATGCGGGTCGTGGTTATGTGTTGCGCCGTATTACACGTCGTGCAATTCGTCATGGTTATAAATTGGGTGCAAGAGCGCCATTCTTTCATCAATTAGTCAGTGCTTTGGTGAAAGAGATGGGTGATGCCTATCCAGAATTAAGAGCAAATGAAGCTCGTGTTACTGAAGTCTTGAAGCAAGAGGAAGAGCGTTTCTTCCAAACTATTGCTAATGGTATGGAAATACTTGAGGCTGCATTAGCTACTGGCAACCAAGTGATTGATGGTGAAACGGCATTTAAATTGCACGACACATTTGGTTTCCCATTAGATTTAACGGCTGACGTTTGTCGTGAGCGGGGTGTTACGGTTGATGAGGCTGGTTTTGAAACAGCAATGAATCGTCAGCGTGAACAAGCCAGAGCTGCCGGCAAATTCAAGATGGCACAAGGTTTGGAGTACGCAGGTGCACCAACGGTATTCCATGGCTACGACAAGCTCCAACAAGAGGGCGCCAAAGTCTTGGCTTTGTATGTTGATGGTACTCAAGTCAATAGCGTTAAAGCAGGTGATAGCGCTGTAGTAGTTTTAGATAACACCCCTTTCTATGCTGAATCAGGTGGTCAGGTAGGTGATGCAGGTGAATTGCGTAATGCTTCAAGTTTGTTTGAAGTTGAAGATACGCTCAAAATTCAAGCGGATGTATTTGGTCACCATGGTCAAGTTGCTGAAGGTGAAATCAAGGTGGGTGATGTGTTGGCAGCTAAGGTGAATGCTGAGCGTCGCGCAAGAACGATCCGTCACCACAGCGCAACACATCTCATGCATAAGGCTTTGCGTGAAGTATTAGGTGCTCATGTGCAACAAAAGGGTTCTTTAGTGGATCCTGATAAGACGCGCTTTGACTTTACACACACTGCGCCGATGACTCCAGAGCAAATCAAGCAAGTAGAAGATTTGGTGAATGCGGAGATTTTAGCCAATGCACAAGCATCTGCGAAAGTGATGAGCTTAGATGATGCGCAAAAGACTGGCGCCATGATGTTGTTTGGCGAGAAATATGGTGAAACAGTTCGCGTACTAGAAATCGGTTCATCCAAAGAATTATGCGGTGGTACTCACGTTCAGCGCACCGGTGATATTGGTGTATTTAAGATCTTGGCTGAAAGTGGTGTAGCTGCAGGTATTCGTCGTGTTGAAGCGATTGCTGGCGATCGAGCATTGGCTTATTTGCAGAAGTTAGATGGCCAAGTGAACCAATTAGCGGCAGCCCTAAAAGCAACGCCTAATGACTTGCAACTACGTATGACTCAGTTGCAAGAACACGCTCGTTCTTTAGAAAAAGAAATCGAACGCTTAAGTTCTAAGTTGGCTGCTAGTCAGGGTGATGATTTGATGGCTCAAGCCATTGATGTCAAGGGCATTAAAGTTTTGGCGGCTCAATTAGATGGCGCTGATGCGAAGGTTCTAAGAGAAACACTCGACCAACTTAAAAATAAATTGAAGTCAGCCACGATTGTTTTGGCATCTGTGCAAGATGGCAAAGTGCAGTTGGCAGCGGGTGTTACAGCTGATGCTATCGCTAAAGTAAAAGCGGGCGAGTTGGTGAACTTTGTGGCTCAGCAAGTGGGCGGTAAAGGTGGTGGCAAGCCAGATATGGCGATGGCTGGTGGTACCGAGCCTAAAGGTCTACCAGCGGCTTTACAAAGTGTTCAAGCTTGGGTCACTGAGCGTCTATGAGCATGCCCAATCAAGTCGATCAAGAGGTAGATGCGACAGGTTTAACCTGTCCTCTACCTATTTTGCGAGCTAAGAAAGCTTTGGCGCAAATGCAAAGCGGACAGATTCTAAAAGTGATTGCGACAGATGGTGGTTCAGCAACTGATTTCCCTGTCTTTGCTAAGCAAACGGGTAATGAGTTAATTGCTCAAGATAAAACGGGTGAAGCTTTTGTGTTTTATCTTAAGCGTCGCTAAAAACCAAAAAAATAAAAAACTAAAATTAAAAGCCAAAAACTAAAAGCTCAAAAATTAGCGGGTTTTTAAGAATTCCTTGAAGCCATCTTTGACCTCAGGGTGGCGCAAAGCAAAGTCAATGGTTGCTTTTAGATAGCCTAGTTTGCTACCGCAGTCATAACGAACGCCTTCGTACTCATAAGCAAGCACTTGTTCTTGGCTTAAGAGTGACTGAATAGCATCAGTTAGTTGTAGTTCGCCGCCAGCACCCGGTTTGATCTTTCTAATGTGATCAAAAATTCGAGAAGACAAAATATAACGACCCACCACCCCTAGATTAGAAGGTGCTTGAGCAGGTTCTGGTTTTTCAACAATTCCGTTGAGCTTATAGATGCGATCCTCAAAGATCTTGCCATCAATCACACCATAAGATTTACTTTGTTCTGGAGCAATTTTTTCAACGCCTAGGATAGAGCTACGATAGTGCTGATACTGATTCACCATTTGTTTCATGACTGGCACTGGACTATCTAACAAGTCATCAGCCAAAATGACAGCAAAAGCTTCATCACGAATTAATTTTTCTGCACATAAAACAGCGTGACCTAAACCGAGCGCTTCTGGTTGGCGTACATAAACGCAATCAACATGACTAGGTTTGATGCTGCGAACTAATTGAAGTAACTCTTGTTTATTTTTTGCTTCTAATTCAGCTTCAAGTTCATAAGCTTTATCAAAGTGATCTTCAATCGCACGTTTACTACGTCCTGTGACGAAAATCATTTCCGTAATGCCCGCTGCCATCGCTTCTTCAACAGCATATTGAATCAGTGGTTTATCCACCACGTTCAACATCTCTTTAGGGCTTGCTTTAGTAGCAGGCAAGAAGCGTGTGCCTAGGCCGGCAACGGGGAACACTGCTTTGGTAATGGCTTGAGTCATATCAGGATGGTAAACGATTTAGTTGATTCTTTAGTTTTTCAATGAGGGACTCAAATTCAGCAAGACGTTGCTTTTCTTGAATCACGACAGCCTCTGGTGCACGTGCAACAAAACTTTCGTTATTGAGCTTGCCATTCGCTTTAGCGATCTCTGCGTTAATGCGATCGATTTCCTTGCCTAAGCGAAGTTTCTCGGCTGCCACATCAATCTCCACTTTCAGCAAAATCTTTGTTTGACCCACAATAGCCACTGGTGCACCAGCACCATCAGCTTCTAGTTGTGCTTCATCTTCATAGATCTTCACTTCAGAGAGTTTTGCTAGTGCCTGAATGTATGGAGCCGCCACTTTAAGATAGTTAGCATCTCCATAAATGTACAAAGGCACACGTTGTGCAGGAGAGATTTGCATCTCGCCACGTAAGTTACGGCATGCATCCACCAAGGCTTTGATTTCAGCGACCCAAGCTTCACTTTGCTCATCAATTTTTTGAGCTTGAGCAACAGGGTAGGGTTGAAGTGCAATGGTTTGTTTTTCTTGTGCATCAAGCGCTTTGCCTGACATCGGTGCCACAATTTGCCAAAGCTCTTCAGTGATAAATGGAATCACTGGATGCGCCAAACGCAAAATCGTTTCAAGCACTCTTAATAGGGTTCGGCGAGTGGCTCTCTGTTGAGCTGGTGTGCCATTTTGGAGCTGAACTTTGGCTAGTTCTACATACCAGTCACAGTATTCATCCCAAACAAATTGATAGATAGAGCTGGCAATATTGTCAAAGCGGTAATCTTTGAAACCTTTATCAATATCAGCTTCAACTCTTTGAAGTAGGGACACAATCCAGCGATCTGCAGCTGAGAAATCTAAATATCCGTCAGGACCGCAGCCGCCGCCACACTCACCAATGCCGTTTTCTTCTGGGGTGCCCGGGCAATTCATTAAAACAAAGCGAGTGGCATTCCACAGCTTGTTACAGAAATTACGATACCCTTCGCAACGCTTTTGATCGAAGTTGATGCTACGACCCAAAGTTGCCATTGAGGCGAATGTAAAGCGTAGAGCATCTGTACCAAATGCTGGAATACCGTCCGGATATTCTTTTTTAGTTTTCTTCGTAATGCTTTCTGCTTGCTTTGGATTCATTAAGCCAGTGGTGCGCTTAGCTAGCAGTGTCTCAAGATCGATACCGTCAATTAGATCGATAGGGTCTAAGGTATTACCTTTGGACTTACTCATTTTTTGACCTTCTGCATCACGTACTAAGCCGTGAACATAAACAGTCTTAAATGGAATCTGCCCTGTGAAGTGACAAGTCATCATCACCATGCGAGCAACCCAGAAGAAAATAATGTCAAAACCAGTCACTAATGCTGAAGATGGCAAGAAGTGAGCTAGTTCAGGCGTTTTTTCTGGCCAGCCTAAAGATGAGAAAGGTACAAGGGCTGAGCTAAACCATGTATCTAGAACGTCATCATCACGACGTAAGTTGCCTGTGTAGCCATTCTTAGTAGCTTTTGCTTTAGCTTCTGCTTCGGTGCGAGCCACGATGATTTGACCATCATCTTGATACCAAGCTGGGATTTGATGACCCCACCAAAGTTGACGTGAGATACACCAATCTTGGATACCTTCTAACCATTGGTTGTAAGTGGTGGTCCAATTTTCTGGAACAAACTTCACATCACCACATTTCACAGCTTCTAAAGCAGCCTCAGCAATCGATTTGCCTGGGCGATATTGATTGTGTTCCGTTGGCTTAGACATGGCAACGAACCATTGATCAGTGAGCATGGGCTCAATCACTGATTTGGTGCGATCACCTCTTGGCACCATCAAGGTATGTGGCTGAACTTTTTCTAATAAACCTAGAGCCTCAAGATCACTCACGATGAGTTTTCTAGCTTCAAAACGATCAAGTCCTTGGTATTTTTGTGGAGCTTGATCATTGATCTTAGCGTCCAAGGTCAGGATGTTGATCATTTCTAATTGATGACGAAGACCCACTGCATAGTCATTGAAATCGTGCGCAGGTGTGACCTTCACGACCCCAGTACCGAATTCTTTATCAACATACTCATCCGCAATGATGGGGATAGCACGGTCAGATAAAGGTAGATTGACTGTTTGACCAATTAAATGCGCATAACGTTCATCTTCTGGATGAACCATGACCGCCACGTCACCCAACATGGTTTCAGGGCGAGTGGTGGCAACCGTTAGATGTCCTTGACCGCTACTGAGAGGGTAGCGGATGTGCCACATCGACCCTTGCTCTTCTTCGCTTTCTACTTCAAGGTCAGATACCGCCGTGCCTAAAACGGGATCCCAGTTGACTAGACGTTTGCCGCGATAAATGAGACCTTGCTCATAAAGGCTAACGAACACCTCGACCACGGCTTTGGACATTTTTTCGTCCATGGTGAAGTATTCACGGCTCCAATCAATTGAGGCGCCTAAGCGACGGATTTGGCGGGTGATGGTTGAGCCAGATTGTTCTTTCCATGCCCAAACCTTCTCAAGGAACTTTTCGCGCCCTAGATCGTGTCTAGAGACCTTTTGCGCGTCTAATTGGCGTTCAACGACGATTTGGGTAGCGATACCTGCATGATCTGTTCCTGGGACCCATAGAGTATTTTGACCACTCATACGAGCATGTCTTGCCAAGCCGTCCATGATGGTTTGGTTAAAAGCATGACCCATATGGAGGGTGCCCGTGACGTTTGGTGGAGGTAATTGGATACAGAAGCTATCCTTTTTATCATCCAAGGTGGCGGTGGCAATACCCCTTCTTTCCCACTCAGGCCCCCATTGGGCCTCGATAGCGGAGGGTTCGAAAGATTTGGCGAGATCAGAAAGATTTTTAGACATAAGCCCGAATTATAATTTTTTGTTAGAACTTAAAGGTACATGTGACAAATATTCTTCAACATCTCAATCCAGAACAGCTTGAAGCTGTGACTTTGCCACCTGTTAATCAGGCTGGAGACGCCCAATCTGCCATGATTTTAGCTGGTGCGGGTAGTGGTAAGACCAAAGTCTTAACGACCCGCATTGCTTGGTTAATTCAGACCGGGCAGGCATCTCCTATTGGTATTTTGGCGGTGACCTTCACCAATAAGGCTGCCAAAGAGATGCTGACCCGACTTTCAGCCATGTTGCCCATCAATACCCGGGGTATGTGGGTGGGCACCTTCCATGGCTTATGTAATCGATTGTTAAGAGCGCATCACAAAGATGCTGGCTTGCCATCCACCTTCCAAATTTTGGATACGCAAGATCAGTTATCAGCGATTAAGAGACTTTTAAAGTCCTTAAAGATCGATGATGAGAAGTACCCGCCTAAGCAATTGCAATATTTCATTGCTCACGCCAAAGAAAAAGGCATGCGGGCTAGAGATCTTGATCGTGGGGACTCATTTCAAAATGCGATGGTGGAGTTGTACCAAGCTTATGAAGAGCAGTGTCAGCGTGAAGGGGTAGTTGATTTTGCTGAACTTCTTCTAAGAAGCTATGAGTTACTAAAACACCATCAGCCTATTCGTGAGCATTATCAAGAACGTTTTCGTCATATTTTGGTCGATGAGTTTCAAGATACCAATGCGTTGCAATATGCATGGCTAAAACTCATCTCTGGTTACGGTACTGAGAACCCCAGTTCTGTATTTGCGGTAGGCGATGATGACCAAAGTATTTATGCGTTCCGCGGCGCTGATGTTGAAAACATGCGCCTATTTGAACGTCATTACAAACCCCATCTTGTGAAGTTAGAACAAAACTATCGTTCTTTTGGACACATCCTAGATGCAGCCAATCATTTGATTGCGAACAACACCGAGCGTTTAGGTAAGAACTTAAGAACAGATGCGGGACACGGTGAGCCTGTGAGGGTTTATGAAGCCGCCACCGATGGCACAGAGGCTGCATGGCTAGTCGATGAAATCAAGAGCTTAATCAATACGGGGTCGATGCGTAGTGAAATTGCGATTTTGTATCGTAGTAACGCTCAATCTCGGATCATTGAGCATGGTTTATTTTCAGCGGGCATTCCTTATCGCGTATACGGCGGTTTGCGCTTCTTCGAGCGTGCTGAGATTAAACATGCGCTAGCGTATTTGCGACTTTTAGAAAATCCGAATGATGACACTTCGTTTGCGCGAGTGGTTAATTTCCCGACCAGAGGTATTGGCGCTAAGAGTATTGAAACTTTGCAAGACAGTGCGAAACATAACAATTGTTCTTTTTATGCCGCAGCACCTTATTTAGAGGGTAAGGCAGGAAGTTCGATTTCAGCATTTGTGCGCCTCATTGATCATATGCGTGATGCCACACGCCATTACACCTTGCCAGAAACCGTTGATTATGTCATTCAAAATAGTGGTTTGATTCAGCATTACTTGGCTGAGCGTGAAGGTCAAGATCGTGTAGAGAACTTACAAGAATTGGTGAATGCGGCAACCGCATTTATTGCAGAAGAGGGCATTCCTCAAGACACAGCGGCAGGCACCTCAGATACTGAAGTGGTTGTTGAAATGTCACCATTGGCAGGATTCTTAGCTCATGCCTCTTTAGAGGCTGGAGACAATCAGGCGCAAGCAGGTCAAGATGCTGTGCAGTTAATGACAGTTCATGCTGCCAACGGTTTGGAGTTCACCAATGTTTTCATCACGGGATTGGAAGAGGGTTTGTTCCCTCATGAAAATAGTGTGAATGAAGATGATGGTTTAGAAGAGGAGCGTCGTTTAATGTATGTGGCGATTACTCGCGCTAAAGAAAAACTTTTCTTATCGCATACACAAT
>JACCEC011155773.1_pt1 | contig 11170 bp, 6 predicted proteins | sample 7450121 | NCBI WGS metagenome assembly JACCEC01 (sample SAMN15323455, study PRJNA562643) | freshwater metagenome | isolation source: river surface water | place: USA:Blue River Watershed | collected 2017-08-18 | reverse complement strand
GAGCGACACCGCGGGGGAGGCCCCGCCGAGCTTCACGCGCGTGCGTGACGAGGTCCTCACCCCCTCGTGCGCCTTCAGCTCCTGCCACGGGAACGCAGGCGCCAGCGCGGGCCTCGACCTCACCGACGACGAGGGCCTCCACGGGCGGCTCGTCGGAGTCGCGGCGCAGGACGCCCCCGATGCGGTGCTCGTCGTGCCCGGTGACGCCGCGGGGAGCTACCTCTGGCAGAAGTGCGCCGCGACCGACGGGATCGTCGGCGAGCCCATGCCCCTCGGGCAGGCGAGCGGCCTCGACGCTGCGCGCCTGGACCTACTGGCGGTGTGGATCGACGCGGGGGCGAGCGCGGACTGACGGGCCGAGGGGCGCGGTGCGGTCAACCATCGGCTCAACTTTCACCTTCGGTGCGCTCGTCCCAATCGGTGGCAAGGTCCTCGAACCAACGGTGCCACTCCCGAGCCGTCGCGCCGTCCTCGGTGTCGTCACTGTCCGTGCAGTGCCCGCCCTCGTAGGTGGCGCGACTGAACCACGGTTCGCCCTCGAGGCAACAGACGTAGTAGTCGAAGCGCAACGCAGGCCACGCCTCGGCGGTCCGGAGCACCGACTCGAAGTAGGGACCGTCGCTGTCCCACGAGGCCGTCCACTCTCCCCCGTTCTCGTCGCTGCCGTGCTCCACGCACGGCTCGCAGAACCCGTCGGGGTGCTCCTCGTCCTCCGGCACGTCGTCCATCCACGGGGCGAGCGTGAACCCTCCCGGAGCTTCCGCGAGGGCGAAAAACGCACGCAACGAAGCGTTGTCCCCGCTTACGTAGATACAGTTCGTGTGCAGGCGCATGCCTCGTCCTCGTCCTCGCCTTCGGCTGTGGCCGAGCTCGGACTCAGGCGATCTCGTCGAGCTTCTTGCGGAGAGCCTTGCGCTCCTCGCGGAGGTTGCCCGCCTCGGCGGCCTTCACGGCTTCCTCGAGCCAGCGCTTCGCCGCGCCCTTGTCCCCACCCGCGAGCGCGAGCCCCGCGAGGTTGTCCGCCGCGCCGACCACCTTGCGGAGGTCTTTCGTCTTCTGCGCGAGCCCGAAGGCCTGCTGGAAGGATGCCGCCGCCTGGGCGCCCTCGCCGATCCGCAGGCTGGCGAGGCCGCTGTGGAAGAAGAGCTCGCGGAGGAACGCGGGGTCGTCCGCGCTCGCACGCTCGCGGGACTTCGCGAAGAGCGAGGCCGCCTCGGTGGCGCGGCCGAGCATGAGGTTGAAGTACCCGACGTTGAAGATGTCCACCGCGAGGAGGCGGTCGAACTTCAGCTGCTGCGTGAGCTGCAGGGTGCGGTTCGCCATCTGGAGGGCCGCCTCGAAGTTGCGGAGGGCGCCCTGGGCCTGCGCGAGGAGCGCCACGGAGGCGCGCTCGCGGGCCGGGTTCTGGAGTGCCTGCGCGATCTGCGCCACGCGCGCCAGGACGTCCGCCGCCTTGGTGTGCTGCTGGCTGAGGATCAGCGTCTCGCCGTAGTGGAAGCCCGCCTCGAGCGCGAGGGGCGCCATGCCGATCTGGCCGGCGACCTCGTTCGACTTGCGGAAGTGCTCGGCCGCCTCGGGGAGCTTCTTCTGGCGACGCGCCAGGAGGCCGCGGATGTACTCGACGTTCGCCTGGATGGGCGGGACGTTCGCCGTCTCGAGGGCGAGGCGGAGGTTGTCCATCGAGGCGTTGGCGTTGCCGTCCTGGTACTCGACCATGGCGAGGTGGTTGTAGACCTCCGCCACCTTGTTCGTGTCCTCGAGGGCCTGGAAGGCGCGGAGGGCGTCCTTCGCGCGGTCGCGGGCGCGGTAGAGGTCGGAACGACGGAAGTCGAGGCGGCTCCCCGCGAAGAGGCCCCAGGCCTCCATCCCCTTGTCGTTGCGCGTGCGCGCGAACGAGAGGGCCTCCTGCAGGAGACGCTCCGCCTGCTCGACCTCGCCGCCCTGGATCATGCGCTCGCCGAGGTGCACGAGGGTGGTGCGCACCATGGGCTCGGGCCAGGCCACGTTCGCGTGGTAGGCGAGGACGTCCCGCGTCATGGCCCACACGTCGGGGCGATCATTGCCGAGGACGTTCGCGCGGAGGACCGCGGCGCGCTGCTGCGCCCCGTGCTCGCCGTACATGCGGATCGTCTTCACGGCGAACTCGTAGCCGCGGGGCATGAGGAACCGCTCCATGAAGCTCCCGACGCGGCGGGCGAGCTCCGCTCCTTCCTCGTTCACGTTCGCGTCGAGGATGGCCTGGCGGAAGATCCCGCGCTTGAACTGGTAGAGCCAGGTCCCGAAGGGCTGGCTGAACTGCAGCTCCTTCACGAGGTCCTCACAGCCGTCGAAGAGATCGTCGACGCTGTCGCGGTCCCAGCCGTCCATGTCGGCGACGAGGCCGGACGGGAAGACGAGGCCGAGGAGCGCGGCGAGGTACTGCACGCGGCCCACGTCCTTCTGGCTGGCCTTGCGGCGCTCGCCTTCCTTCGCGGCAGGGACCTCGGCGGGGACTTCGTCCTCGTCGGCCGCCACGGGCGTGAGGTCGAGCAGCGTGACGTCCTCGAGCGTGGCGTCCAGCTTGCCCTGCTCGTTCAGGAGGTCGATGAGCTCCGCGACGAAGGCCGGACGCCCGCCCGTGAGCGCGGCGATCCGACCCGGCGCGGCCACCGAGACGCCCTTGCTGGAGGCGTAGGCGAGGACCTCGTCCGCGTCCCAGGGCGCGAGGACGAGGCGCTCGTAGCTGCCCGCCTTGCGGTCGAGGAAATCGAGCCAGGGCGCGGGCATCCACGCGCGGGCAGCACCGTCGGTCGGCTCGGTGGCGAGGATCACGAGGAGCTTCGAGGCGGCGTGCTTCTCGAGCAGGCCCTCGAGCATGGCGAAGGTCGAGATGCTGTGGCTGTTGTGGACGTTCTGCACGTCGAGAACGACCGTCATCTGCGCGGCGATGACGCCCACGATCTCCCCGAAGCCGAGGATGGGGTTGTCCCGCGGGAGGGACACCTGGAAGCTGGTCTCACCCTCGTTCGGGACGGCCTTCTTCATGCCCTCGATGAACGCCTGGATCCAGCCCTGCACGCGCTTGTCCTGCTTGGGAAGCGACGTGTTGAGGAGCATCTCCACGCGTCCGCGCAGCACCGGGTCGCGCTGGAGGGCGCCGAGGAGCGCCGCGTAGAGACGGAGCGTCGTGCGGAGGCCGTCTTCCTCGTCCGAGAGTGCGGCGCGGACGATGACGGTGTCCTCGCCCTCGGCAAGCCCACGGAGGAGCTCGCCCACGGCGGCGCGCTTCCCGCCGCCGGTGGGGGCCTCGAGCACGACGGTGCGGGCGGTGCCGCCCCGCGCCTGGTCGAGTTGTGCACGGAGGACGGCCACGTCGGAGGGGCGGCACACGAAGAGGGGAAGGGTCTCGGCCAAGGGTGGCTCCAGCGTGCGGAAGGGTGGAAGTCGGGGCGCGTCCCTGCGCCGACAAGCGCGGCAATGTAGGGCCGCGCACGTCCATCGTCAACGGGAGCGCGTCCGCGCGGAGCGTGGGGCACCTCGCGCGTGCCCCTGTTACGCTCCCCTCCTCCCGTCCTCACGAGGTCCGCCGTGCCCCTGCTCGCTCTCCTCCTCGCCTGCGCTGAAGAAAGTCGTGTCCCCGAGGGCGCGCTCTTCTACGATGTCACCGTCACCGCCACGGCCGACACCTGCCATCCCGAAGCGACCGACGGCTACGAGGAGACCTTTCGTTACGCGGTGTTCTTCGGGTCGAGCGCGTCCGCCGACGCCGCGAGCGGCGCGCGCGCGGAGGTCTACGTCGACGAGGAGCTCTTCGCGGTGGGGAGCATCGCCGGCTGCACCATGACCTACCAGACCGTGGTCTTCGGCGAGGACACCGAGGCCGACGGCAACGTGAAGTGGCAGCTCACCGGCTCCGCCGACCTCGATCGTGGCGATGATTCCTGCGTCCCGACCGACAAGGACTGGGAAGGCGAAGAGACCTTCGAGGTCATCGCGGCGCCGGAGGACTCGATCGCGCCGGGTTGTACCTACGAGACGACGACGACCGGCACGGTGGTGAGCACGGAAGGCGCGTGAACCCGCCGCCCCCCGTCGTCTCCGCCCTCCGCGCCCAGGTCGAGGCGCACGTCATCGGCAAGAGGGACGTCGTCGACCTCGCGCTGATCTGCGTCCTCGCGGGGGGGCACCTCCTCCTCGAGGATGTCCCCGGCGTGGGCAAGACCACCCTCGCGCTCGCCCTCGCGCGCGCGATCGGCGGTGCCTTCCGGCGCGTGCAGTGTACCGCCGACCTCCTCCCGTCGGACATCACGGGGGGACTGGTCATCGAGGGCGGGGGGCACCTGCGCTTTCGTCCCGGTCCCATCTTCGCGAACGTGCTCCTGGCCGACGAGATCAACCGGGCGACTCCGCGTACGCAGTCGGCCCTGCTCGAGGCCATGAACGAGGGTCAGGTGAGCGTCGACGGGACGAGCCACGCCCTCCCCTCGCCCTTCCTCGTCGTCGCGACGCAGAACCCGCTCGACGTGCACGGGACCTTCGCGCTCCCGGACGCACAGCTCGACCGTTTCCTCGTGCGCACCTCGATGGGCTACCCCGACCGCGAGGCCGAGCGCGCCATCCTGCGCGGTCAGGCCCGCGTGGCGTCGAGCGTCGTGGCTCCTGGGGCGGAGGGGGCTCCCGCCCCCTCCGCAACGCCTCCCCCTCCTTCCTCGGCCACCGTCGCGAGCGCCGATCTCGCGGCGCTGCAGGCGCAGGTCGCAGCCGTGTCGCTGCACACCGACCTGGAAGACTGGGTCCTCGACGTGGTGGCGGCCTCGCGGACCTCGCCGCAGCTCCTGCGCGGGGTGAGCCCGCGCGGGGCGGAGGCCCTCGTGCGGGCGGCACGGGCGCGGGCGGTGCTCGCGGGTCGGAGCTACGTCGTGCCGGAAGACCTCCGGGCGCTCGCGGAACCGGTGCTCGCGCACCGAGTCGTGCCACGCGGAGAGGCCGACGCCGGTCAGGCGATCGCCGCGCTCCTCGCCGCACAGCCGGCGCCGCTCTGAGGGACCACGTCGCGACCCTGCGCGCGCGCTGGCGGGAGGCACAGGCACGCGTGCCACGGGTCCGTCCGACGATCGCCGGGAACTGGTTCGCGGTGCTCCTCGCCGGGGTGCTCTTCGCGGCGGTGAACACGGGGAACAACCTCGTGTACGTCGTGCTCGGCACGCTGCTCACGGTGCTCCTCGTCAACAACCTCCTCTCGGAGTGGAACCTGCGCGGCCTGAGCGTCGCGCGGAGGCTCCCGCCCGAGGCCTTCGCGGGGGAACCGGCGCGGGGAGCGTGGGTCGTGCAGAACGCGCGGGCGCGCGGGACGGCGTGGCTCGTGGACCTCGCGGAGGTCGACGAGGGGGTCGTGGGGAGCGGGCACGCCGTCGCGGTGCCGCCGGGCGGAAGCGCAGAGGTCACCGGCACGTGGGTCTTCGCAGAACGCGGGACCTGCGGACTTCGGTCCGTTCGCGTCGGGAGTCGGTACCCGTTCGGGCTCATCGAGCGCTACCGCGACGTGCCGCTGCCCGCGGAGCTCGTCGTGTACCCGGCCCCGGCCCCGGGTGCGCGGGACGAACGCCGCCCCGCCGAGGGGGAGAGCAGCGAGGGGAGCGCCGTGCGCGGCGCCACCGGCGAGCTCGTGGGCTTGCGGGCCTGGCGCCCCGGCGACGCCGTGCGACGCGTGCACTGGCCCCTGAGCGCGCGGCTCGGCACGCCCGTCGTGATCGAGCGCACCGGGATGGAGGGCGCCGAGGCCGTGATCCGCGTCGACGCCCGGGACGGTGAGGCGGGGGTGTCGCAAGCCTGCGGCGCAGTCCTGGCGCACGCACGCCGCGGAGACGCGATCGGCCTCAGCGTCGGGACCGTGCAACTGGCACCGCGACGCGGAGAGGCCGCACGCCGCGAGGCGCTCACCACCCTCGCGTTGCTCCCGCGGGAGTCCCCGTGACTCCCCACGGACGGCCCCTGCGCGCGGTGGTCCTCGCGGCGCTCGCCACCTTCGCGGTCGGCGGGGGGATGTACCTCGCCCTGGCGGGGATCGCGGCCGCGGCGGTCGTGGCGCCGCGCTGGGAGCTGCGCGGCGCGTGGTCGGTCGTCGCGAACCTTCTCGCGATCGTGCTCAGCGCCGTCGTCGGGTGGATCACGGACGTCGTGGGCGGATTCGCCGTGCTCGCGAGCTGGCTCCTCGTCGTGCAGTTCCACGCACGCGGGGCGGATGCCGCCCGAACGACCCTCCTCGTCGCGACCCTCCTCCTCCTCCTGGGATGCGTGCGCGCGGACAACCCCGCGCTCGGCGTGTTCTTCGGCGTCTACGCGGTGGCCCTCCCCCTCGCGTTGATCCGGACGCTCCCGTGGCCCGAAGAGGATCCCGCCGCCCCCGCCGCGAACTCGACCGCGCCCGCGCGCCCTGGCCGTCGTCTCGACGTCGTGCTCGGGACGCTCGGCGGACTCGGCACGCTCGTCCTCTTCGTGACGCTGCCGCGCATGCAAGGGGGGCTCTTCGGCGCCGACCCCGTCGCCACGAGCCGCTTCCCGTCGGACATGACGCTGGGCGCGCCGCGACTCACGAGCGACGACCTCGCCGAGGTCTTGCGCGTACGCGTCACGACGCCCGAGGGCGCGCCGATCGACGGTCCGGTCTACGTGCGCGCCCGCGTCCTCGAGACCTTCGACGGCCGACGCTGGAGCACGCGCACGCCGGCGGGCCTGCTCCCGCGTCTCCCGACGAACGTGCGCGCGGAGATCGAGACGGGGGCGGAGCCCGGCGCCCAACTCTACGGCGTCGGGGAAATCCTCCGGATCGAGGGCGCGCCGGGTGTCCACCGCGAGGCCGACGGGGTCTTCCTCCACCGCGCGCCGGGGCAGCCCCTCTCCTACGTCGCATGGGGGCACGTGGCGCCGCTCGCGGCGGTGCACCCGGACCCGGAGGGGCGCTGGACGGCGCTCCCGCCCGACCTCGACCCGCGGGTGACGGCGCTCGCGTGGTCGGTCGAGGGCTCCGCAGGCCCGGAGGTGGCCGTGGCCGCGCTCCGCGACCACCTCCTCCGCACGACGACCTACACGCGCACGCCCGCGACCCCGGTCGGTGACCCCACGGCCTGGTTCCTCTTCACGTCGAACGCAGGCAATTGCGAGCACGTGGCCAGCGCCCTCGCCGTGCTCCTGCGCGCGCGCGGAATCCCGGCGCGCGTCGCGACGGGGTTCTACTCCGAGGAGGTCGACGAGAGCGGTGCGACCATCGTACGGCGGGGCCACGGACACGCCTGGACGGAGGTCCTGACGCTCGACGGCTGGACGACGGTCGACGCCACCCCCCCGTCGGCGCTGCCCGCCCCCCAGAAGGCCGGGCTCCGGGCGCGCCTCGCGACGATGACCGGCGCCTGGTACCGTCGCGTCGTCGACTACGACATGGAGGCGCAGTTCGCAGCCTACGGCCTCGTCGGGAAGCCCCTCGTCGGCGGGGGCGACGGGGGCAGCGCGCCCTTCCGCGCCGGCGTCGTGGGGATGGTCGCCGTCGTGGTCCTCATGACGCTCGGACTCGGCGTCGCTCGCCTCGTGCTGATGTGGCTCTCGCGCCGACGTACGCGCCCCCTCGACGCGAGCGGAGTCGCGCTCGCGCGGGCGCGGAAGGTGGCGGCCGCCGCCGGGTGGGCGATCCCGGCGGAGCTTCCGCCCCTCGAGGCGGCGGTCTGGCTCCGCGGGTCGGCAGGGGACGACGTGGCAGACGCCCTCGCGCGCCTCGGGGAGCAGGCGTACGCCGCACGGTACGGCGGCACCGCGGACGGCACGGCCTTGTCGCGGGATCTGGCCGTGTTCGAGGCGGCGGTGCGGCGTCGGACATCCGCGGCTCGGAAGTAGCCCAGCGGCGCGCTGCCGAGGCCCGCCGCAGGCGTCCCGCGGCGCGCGACGTCGTAAGGGACGGGGCGTTACGGGGCCCCACGGCCCCGTCCCCTCGTGCTCGGAGGCAGGCGACCGACCGAGCGTTCGTCCGAACCCCCCGACGGCGGCGGGACAACGGTGCCGCACCACGCGCCTTCGCCACCAAGAACGCGAAACCCCCGCTTCCGGATCAACCGGGAGCAGGGGTTCTGCCAGAGTGGTGGGCGATACTGGATTTGAACCAGTGACTCCTACCGTGTGAAGGTAATACTCTGCCGCTGAGTTAATCGCCCGGCGCCCCCCTAGTAACCGGAGCCGATTCGCTGTCAAGGGCGCGGGCACATGTCCGCACCCCGTGCGTCGTGGCGTAGAGGACGAAAGGGTGTTCCTCTGTCGGACACCGCGCGCGGGGGCAGCATGATGGGCGACTTGTTCGACGACTCGGCCTATGAACCGAGGTTGTGGGTGCATCGCAGCCCGCGGGTCGAGGACCTCGCGGACCGCCTGATCGACCGGATGAAGCGGGACCGTCCGCACGATCCCGTGACCCCCCTCGAGATCGTCGTCGGCAGCCGCGGCATGGAGCGCTGGCTCCGCGACCGCATCGCCACCCGCACCGGAATCTGCGCGAACGTCGTGTTTCCCACCCCGCTCGCCGCGCTGCGGGCGCGGTTCGGGGAGGAGACCGTTCCGACGGCGGAAGGAGACCCCGCCGCGGCCCCGTCCGACGACGACGAGGACGACCCCTGGTCGTCCGACCGCGTCGCCTGGACGATCCTCGCGCTCCTCCCCTCGCTCGTGCATCGGCCCGAGTTCGCCGCGGTGCGTCGCTGGTTCGGCTCGGAGCTCCCCGTCGAGGGGACGCCCGTCACGGCGCGTGCGTGGTCGTGGGCACGCGCCGTCGCGGATGCCTTCGACCGCTACGTCCTCTTCCGGCCCGACTGGCTCCACGCCGGCCGACGCGACCCCTCCGTCTTCGCACGACACCCCTGGCAGCCCATCCTCTGGGACGCGCTCCGCGCAACGATCGCGAAGCCGCACCTTGCGGAGCGCCTCACCGGAACGTTCCGGGCGGGGGCTCCCACGACGCCGCTCCGCATCTTCGGCGTGAGCGCGCTCCCGCCCGCGCTGCTCCAGGCCCTCCGACGCTGGTCGGAGAAGGCCCCGGTCGAACTCTACGCGTTCGTCCCCTCCACCACCTGGTGGGGCGACGACGTGACGCGCGGGGACGTGCGCCGCGCCCTCCGCGCCGCCGTCCCCTCCGGGCGCGAGGCCGCGTGGAACGAGCTCCGCACGCGCATGGCCGCCCAGAATCCGCTCCTCACCACGCTCGGGCGCGCCTCCCGCGACTTCCAGGTCGGACTCGAGCTCGTGTGGGACACCTACGAGGAGCAGGAGTTCCCAGCGCCCCCGAAAGCTGCTCCGAGTGTCCTCGCGCGCGTCCAGGAGGACATCCGCGAGGCGCAGGCGCTGCGCCCGATCGCCGCGCTCGACGACACCCTCCGTGTCCACGCCTGCCACGGCGCGCTGCGCCAGGTCGAGGTCCTCCGCGACATCCTCCTCGATCTCTTCGCTCGCAACGAGAACTTGTCGCCCCGTGACGTCCTCGTCCTGACCCCCGACCTCGGGCGCTTCGCTCCCCTCGTCGCCGCCACGTTCGCCCGCGGCTGGGAGATTCCTCGAACGACGCCGGACGTGTGGGGTTCCGCCGGTGGTCCGCGCATCCCCACCTCGATCGCGGATCTCGGACTGCGGAGCACCAACGCCGTGGCCGATGCCGTACTCCGCGTCCTGGCGCTCGCGCGCGGGCGCTTCGAGGCGTCCGCGGTGCTGGACCTCCTGGCGTCGCGCTGCGTGCAGGCACGCTTCGGGCTCGACGCCGACGGCGTGGACCAGGTGCGGAGCTGGACGGTGGGCGCAGGGTTCCGCTGGGCCGCGAGCGCCGCGGATCGACAGGCCGCGGGGGTCCCGAACGACGGTGACTTCACGCTGGACTTCGCCCTGGAACGCATGGCCCTCGGTGCCGTGCGCGCGGACGACGGCGGGACGTGGAACGGCATCGCCCCGCTCGACGACATCGAGGGCGCGCGCCTCATCTCGGCCGGCAAGGGAATCCACGCCCTCCGGACAATCGCGGCGTGGCGTACCCGCCTCGCGTCCGCCGAGCTGCCGATCGAGGAGTGGGCGGGGGTGCTGCGCGCCCTGGTCGCCGACGTCACGCGCGTGGAGGGGAAGTCCGCTTGGCTGCGGGGGGCCTTCCTCGAGGTGGTGGACGAACTGTCGGAAACGGCGTCCAGCTTCAAGGGAAACGTCCGAGTCGAGGCTGTCGCCGCCTGGCTCGACGGGCGTCTGGACCAGCCGGCGCGCGGCGACCGCGCGGCGACGGGCGCGGTCACGGTGAGCGCACTCGCGCCCATGCGGAGCGTCCCCTACAAGGTGATCGCCGTGCTCGGGCTCGATGACGAGGTCTTCCCGCGAAAGGGAGCGGCGTCGGGCCTCGACCTCACGACCCAGTCGCCGCGCCTCGGCGACCGTGACGTCCGTGACGAGGATCGCCACCTCTTCCTCGAGGCCCTCCTCTCCGCGCGATCGCACCTCGTCTTGCTCTACGGTGGCAGGGATCCTCGCTCGAACGAGGAACGGCCGGCCTCCACGCCGCTCGCCGAACTCATCGACGCCGTGTGCGCCGCCTGGAAGGGTCCCGGCAAGTGCCGCGAGCAGTTCGTCGTCACGCACCCCCTCCAGCCCTTCAGCCCGGACGCCTTCCGTCGCGACGCGCCCGTGCGCTCGTTCGACGCGGGCATGCACCTGCTCGGCAGCGGCATCGCGCGCGGGCAGAACGCACGGCGCGGCTGGTCGCTCGAATCGGATCTCGACGCCTTGCCGCCGATGGAGAGCCGTGGCCTGACGGTCGACGCCCTCCTCGCGTTCCTCCGAAAGCCCGTCGAGGCGTATCTCCGCACGCGTCTCGGTCTCTCGCTGGGCGACTGGAGCACGGAAGTCCACGATCGGGAGCCCGTGGATCTCGGGTCGCTCGACGCGAGCATCGTGAACAAGCAGGTGCTCGCTGCGGCCCGCACCCTCGGGCGCTCCGCCCTCGCGCGCGCGATCGCCGAACTGCCGCCGGAAGAGGACTCGGACGAAAGCGCAGACGCTGGTGAATCGGGGGCGGGAGGGGGCTCGCCGCCCCCTCCCGCAACGCCCTCCCCGGCCGTCGCAGCGGCGGGCGACTCCCTCGACGAGGAATCCTCCGGGGTGGCTTCCACCGAGGAGGCCGCCCCGGAAG
>JACCEC011283952.1_pt1 | contig 11172 bp, 9 predicted proteins | sample 7450121 | NCBI WGS metagenome assembly JACCEC01 (sample SAMN15323455, study PRJNA562643) | freshwater metagenome | isolation source: river surface water | place: USA:Blue River Watershed | collected 2017-08-18 | reverse complement strand
GGGCTGCAGATGGAGACTGCGATGCCCAGCTTGATCATGTTGCGAAGGTAATTCTTCTTGCTGACTGTTTGTGGATACAGCATTTACTTCCTCCAGATCTGTTTCATTTTTGTTGTAATGATCGGCCTGCCACGCATGCTCCTCTGCGGGAGCCTGTCATGTCAGGCCAGGATGCGTTTTCGTCTTTCCCTGTGCATCCGCTTGCTTTCCGTCATTCCCTGTTGCACCTCTCGGATAGCGATTCAGAGGCGGCAGAAATTCGAGGCTGTCGCTGTTCACCCCCGCGTCAACAATCAGGGACGAAGTGACAATTTGCAACGACGAGGCGTCTTATACACCAGTTGAACGGATGGAAGCAAACACCGAACGCTTGTTCGACAAGCCGAAGAGCACATCACGAAAATAGTGGGAATTTCAGTGACATCGCAGATCCTGCAAGCGTTCCAGAAGCTCCCGTATGTCGATCTGGTGCTCGCGACTGAGGGTGTCCACGTAAAGGATTTCGCTGCAGTTCGGACCGGTGGCGTGCCAGCGCCGGATGAAGCGGGCGTTGTTGCTGCCGGCAAACACCGTGCAGGTGCGCACCCCGAGCGCGGCCCCGATATGCTGGCAGGCGGAGTCGTAACCGATGAACTCGTCGCTGCGGGCGATCAGCGCCGCGATCTCGCCCACATCGCATTCGATCCCCAGCAGTCGGGCCTGCGGATCAGCACTTGCCAGGTCGCCGAAGCGCAGCTCGGCGGTGTGATGACCTGCCTCGCGTGCGCACGCCAGGACATGGCGGCTGCGGGCGGTCTCTTCCTCGCCGAAGCCCATGTCCAGCAGTACCAGGGTGTCAGGCTCCTGCAGCAGGCTCAGCACCAGCTGCGACTCGAACTCGCCCTCGACTCGCTTGCGCGGATTGCCGCCCACGCCCAGGTTGAGCGTCACCACCTTGCGCCTGCCCCCTTGGGACTGTGTGCGAATGAAGTGCGCGGCGGCCTCGACGAGCGCCGGAGCGAGCCAGACCTGCGGGTAGCAGTAATCGCCCTGGCCCAGCACGGCGTCCAGCCAGACATTGGCGAGGGTCGAGATGGAGCCCTTCACGGGATAGCCAGCCTTGCCGCGACTGTTGAAGAAGCGGTACCAGCGATCAGGCACCAGCGGCAGCACCCCCAGCTGGGTGAGGCGGGAGTCGGGATCGAACACCAGATACTCGCCCTCGCCCAGTCCCGCCAGTTCGTCGTGCACGGTGTCCACCAGATCCAGCCAGACGCTGAAGCGCTCCACCAGCCCGCCATGGCGGGCGTAGTGCAGATCACGCACCCGCAGCCCTGACTCCGGTGCCATGATCTGACGCAGCTTCGCATTGCCGAGCACCACCAGCTCGGCTGCAGGCCAGGCGTGCGCCAGACGCTGACAGATCACGCTGGTCACGGCGACGTCCGCACCGATGGTGACGCGGGAGAGGATCAGGATCTTGCGCGGACGCAGGCCGGGCGGCAGTGGCATGTCCGGGCTGAGGCGAATGGACTCGATGCGCTGGTACAACTGCTCCTGTGTCTGCAGATGAAAGGCGTCGAGCCGCGCCCCCAGGCGCGCCCCTTCGGGCAGCGCGCGCAGGAAGGCCGTGACCTGGCAGATCAGGCGGTTGTAGGTTTCGGTCTGCAAGTCCTCGAAATCGTCGCACAGCCGCTCGACGATCACGCCGAACAAGGTGCGCGCGGCAATCTGGTTGAGCCCTGGTTCGGCGAAATGCGTGGCCATCTCGCAGATCAGCCGGATGTAGTGCTCGTTGTACTCGTCACTGTAGAAGTAACGGTCCACAAAGCTGGACGCGACGCGCTGGGCAAGCGAGCGCAGCGCATCGGGTGACGGGTCGGCTTGTGTCTTGAGCGCTTCCCATTGCTGCTGGTACCAGGCGGGCTTCATGCGGGGCTCCTGAGGCCTGCGGGCAGGCGCGAGTGGTTCAGCACGACATTCAGCACCTGTTCGGGGGTGATTTCCCGCATGCAGGCGTGGTGGCCGAGTGGGCAGGTCTTCTTGTGGCAGGGCACGCAGGGCAGATCGCGCTGCAGCACCGTGGTGTGTTCCAGATTGGTGGCGGTGTAGCGGGCATTGGTCGGCCCCATCAGCACGATGTGGGGCACATCGAAGGCCACGGCATAGTGCCGCGGCCCGGTGTCATTGGTGATGAGCAGATTGCAGCGCTTGATCAGCGGCTTGAGCTGAGCGAGGTCCACCTTCGCCGCTGCCGTGTTGATGATCTGCGCCTTGCTGGCACTGACGATGCGCTCGGCGATGCCCTCCTCGCCCGGCCCCACCAGCAGTAGCAGCTTGCACGGCAGACGCTCCTGCAACAGCTCGGCCAGGCGCGCGAAATAGTCCGGCGGCCAGCACTTCGACGAGCCGAAACTGGCACCCGGGTTCAGGCCGATGAGCAGATCGCTGTCCTTGACGCCCCAGGCGGCCAGTTGTGCCAGCCCCTGCGCGTTGTGCTCGGGCGACAGGTACAGGCGACTGCGTGGCTGTGCCGGGAGTTCCAGATCGAGATGCCGGCACAGCTCCAGGTAGTAGGTCTGCATGGGCAGCGGCTTGTAGCGCCCGCCCTCGCGCAGCGGCTCCGGGCCGCCGGTGAGGAAATACTTGCGCAGATTGCGCCGGTAGCCGTAGATCGCGGGCACCCCGGCAAACTTGAAGCTCAGGAAGGAATGGGTGGTATTGGTGAGCAGCAGGCCGGTGTCGGGCTGCAGCGGGGCCAGGTCTGCACGCAGCTGGCGCAGACCCGCCAGGTTCTTGTCGCGGCAGTCGACGATATGGTCGAACCACGGGCTGTCTTCCAGGATGCCGCGAGCATAGGGCCGGATGCAGGCCGTGATGACCGCGTCGGGAAAATTCGCCCGCAGACATTCGAACACGGGCGTGGCCATGACGATGTCGCCCACCCAGTTCGGGCAGCGCACCACCAGGCTTTTCACCGATCGCAGGGCAGGCAGCATGTTCGTCGCGGCGACCTGTTCCGACTCAGCTCTGATCCAGGGTGTAGGCGACGGCTTCCTTCTTCTTGCCGGCCGCCATCTGGGCGCGCTCTTCCTTGATGTAGTCCGAGCGCACGCCCATCACATTGGAATAGCGGATGGTGTAGTGGATCAGGTCGCGCGCCATCAGCTCCTCGGAAAGATCGCGGTCGTAGGCCACCAGATCATCGCGCTCGCGCATCCAGGTGTCCTTGTCCATGGCCTCCACCTTGTCCACCAGGTTGCGGTAGATGGGCGCACACTCCCAGTCCGTCTCGGCGTTCACATACCAGTTGCAGAGCTTGGCCAGCTTGTCGAGGAACAGGTCGTGCTCCTCGCCGAAATTCAGGCAGGAGCCGTCGAAGTAATTGCCCTTGCCGGCCATCTTGGACTCGTCGATCAGCGGCTTGGCGATCTCATAGCCGGCCGTGCCCTTGAACGGGAAGAACAGCGCCCAGCGGAAGCGGCCCATCTTGACCTTGGCGCACAGGCGCAGGGTCTCCATGATCTCCTCACGCCCTTCGTAGGGCAGGCCGAACATGATGAAGGCCGAGCTGTGCAGGTCGTGGGCGTGGGCCGCCGCGAAGGAGTTCTCGATCTGCTCGTTCTTCATGTAGCGGTGCAGCACCTCGCGACGCACGCGGGGCGAACCGCTTTCCAGACCGAACTTGACGATGATGCAGCCGGCGTCCTTGAGCGCCTTCGCCGCCACTTCCTCGAAACAGTTCACATGGCCGTTGACCACGAAGGGAATGCCGACCTGGTGACGCTTGTAGGCCTCGCAGAAGTCGATCACGTACTGGGTGTTCAGCGTGAACAGGTCGTCGTCGAAGATGAAGGTGTTGATCTCGGGGTTCTCGCGCACCAGCTTCTTCAGGTCTTCCATCATGACGTCGATGGGGAAGTGGCGCAGGAAGTCCTTCACGTTGCGGGCGGCACCGTCTTCCATGTACTGGTCGACGATCTCGATATTGAAACAGTAAGTACATTTGTAAGGGCAGCCGCGCGAGGTCAGGATGCCCATCCAGCCGCGGGTCTCCTTCATCACGGCCTTCATGTCGAAGACGTTGTAGTCCAGCGGCGGCAGCTTGGCCAGGTCGGGAAACGGCGCCACCTTGTTGACCACCGGCACATCGCCCAGCCAGCTGCGGAAATTGGCGAGATGGTGAGGGCGTTCGCCCTTCTCCAGCGCATTCATCAGTTCCAGCAGGGCCCAGTCGCCTTCGCCGACGCAGGTGTAGTCGAACAGGCGCGACTTGTGCACTTCGTCCGGCACCATCGTCACATGCACCCCGCCGATCACCTGCACCAGCTCCGGCATGGCCGCGCGGATGGCCTTGCTCTTCTCCACCACCCAGTCGTACTGCTGGGACATCACCGAGAAGCCCACCAGACCCGGCTTCGTGGCGCGGATGTAGTCGATGATCTCCTCGCTCGAGGGCACGGGTCGGTATTTTTCCGAGACATGCATGAGGTCGAGGACGTGGCCGTTGGCGTGCAGCACGCCGGCGAGGGAGGCGATGCCGTGGTTGGTGCCCAGCGGCGCGTCTATCTGCGGGTAAATCATCAGTATTTTCATGGGGTGGCCTGATCGTTCTGCAGCGTTGGGAAAGACGGCAGCCGGGCCTGCTTGAGCGACCCGGCGAGGGCGAAGCCATCGGGAGAATAGTGACTCGCCGAAAACTTGTCCATCCTCGAATCGGGATGGATCAGACGGTCCGACGCAACGCTTCGTCGCGGCTTGCGTTACAAGCTGTTGCAATTTCAGTCAACTTGATGCGAGTCTGAAGCCATAACGGCTTTGACGGGAAAGTGCAGCCGGGCAACCGATTCTGTACCACCGCGTTCTGAGCACCAGCGCCTTGTGGCCTCGGCCGCACGGCGATCGTTCCAATAACAAGAGGCAATCCCCATGCGTGAAATCAGCCCCCTCCTGCTGCGACGGTTCGCGACGCTGTGCCTGTTGCTGCTCTGCCCGATGAGCGCCCTGCAGGCCCAGACCAGTCCGAGTTTCGATGGTTCGACCGGCGTCCTGCGCCTGCCCGTGGTCGACGTGCCAGGCACCGGCGTCGTCAACGCGACTCTGGGACTGAGCAGTCAGAATCCCATCCAGTTCACCCTGCAGAGCGCGTCAGTGCTCAGCTCCCCGCCCGCGATCGACAACGCGACACCGCGGGTGGTCAACGGCAACACCCTCTACATTCCGCGTGTGCAGGTGGGCAATGAGCTGTATGAGCTGAACATGGGCGTGGTCAGCGGCGACCCGATCATCTTCGGCAATCTGCAGGTGGTCAGTGTCGTCCCAGCCGCCACGCCGACCCCGACACCCACCCCCGCCCCGACGCCGACGCCCACTCCCACACCTGACCCGTCCGCCGCCAGCAATGCGCGCGGCCAGACCCAGTACGCGGCCCAGTGTGCCAGCTGCCATGGCAGCAGTGGCCAGGGCGGCGCGCTCGGCCCCAGTGTCGTGGACAGCGCGTTCAACACGTTTGCCACGCTGCGCACCAAGATCCACACCACCATGCCCCAGGGCAATCCGAATGCCTGCGCCGACACGGGCAGTTCCACCTGCGCCACCGATGTCGCCAACTACATCATCAATGTGCTGAGGAAATAGCCCCATGCGTCACGCGCCTGCCACCCTGATGCTGCTCGGCATGAGCTTCGCGGCCGCCATGCCCGCGCTCGCCCAGGACGTGCTGTTCGATTACGAGCGTGAGGCTTTCGACAGCCCGGAAGGCTGGGCCATGGCGCACACGGTCTCGGCCAGCCTCAACCTGGGCGCGGGACCGGCGGCGACGCTCGCGCCCTGGGACTGGCGCGTGTCGGCCGAACTCGGCTCGATTCCGCATCTGAGCCGCGAAGAGCAGCGCGTGGGCTTCGGCGGCTACAAGCTGGAGGACATGAACAAGTCCCCCGTGTTCGGCCGCGGCCGCCTGCATGTCGGCCTGCCCGCCGCCATCACGGCCGAGTTGTCGTGGACACCGCCACTGGAGATCAACGGCGGGAGGCCGCAGCAGCTGTTCGGCCTGGCGCTGGAGCGCGCCTTGTGGCAAGGCGGGGATTGGAGCCTGGGCGGCCGCCTGTTCGCCGTGCGCGGCGATGCCCGGGGCGACACCACCTGCAGTCGCAGCGTGGCCCGTCAGGCTCCGGGCTCCGCCGGCAATCTCTATGGCTGCCGCGCGCCCTCGGACGACACGCTGCGCATGGACCATGAGGGCATCGAACTCATGCTGTCACGGCGCATTGGAGACGGCCGCTGGCAGCCCTTCGTCGCGCTGGCCTCCACGCACATGAACCCCTATGTGGAGATCGAGGCCCTGGTGTTCGACTCCCTCGATCTGTCGGAGCTGGAAAGCAGTGGCACCGTGCAGACGCTGTCCGCGGGCACCCAGTGGCAACTGAACCCGCAGTGGCAGGCCAGCCTCGCCTTGTCGTGGACCCCGCTGGAAGTGCGCCGCCCGCCACAGTTCGGCAGCCAGAGCCAGGACTTCTGGAGCGTGCGCCTGGGGCTGGGCTGGCAGCCCTGAGACACGGCCTGTTCGCCTGAGCGTGGCGCGGCTACAATACGCGCCCTCTCAACGGCCCCCTCCAGGAGCAAGCAGGCGTGCAGGAAATCGTACTGATCAACATCACCGGCCCCGACCGCCCAGGCCTCACGGCCGCCTTCGCCGGCATCCTGGCCCGCTCGGATGTGCAGATACTCGACATTGGCCAGGCGGTGATCCATGACACCCTCTCCTTCGGCATCCTGGTGCAGATGCAGGGCGGTGCCGACAAGACCGATGTCCTGAAGGACATCCTGTTCAAGGGCTCGGAACTGGATCAGCAGGTCAAGTTCACGCCCATTTCGACCGAGGACTACGCCCACTGGGTCAGCGGCCAGGGCAAGGCCCGCCACATCGTGACCCTGCTGGCACGGCGCATCACCGCCGAGCATATCGCCCGCCTGAGCACCATCACCGCCCGGCACGGCCTCAACATCGATCACATCGACCGCCTGTCCGGCCGCATTCCCGAAGGGCTGCCCGCCGACAAGGGCAAGGGCTGCATCGAGTTTTCCGTGCGCGGTGAACCCGCCGACCCGGACGCTCTGCGCGCCGAATTCCTGGCCCTCTCGCAGGAACTCAACGTGGATATCGCCTTCCAGCAGGACAGCATTTTCCGCCGCAATCGCCGACTGGTGGTGTTCGACATGGACTCGACCCTGATCGACGCCGAGGTGATCGACGAACTGGCCAAGGCGGCCGGTGTGGGCGAGCAGGTGGCGGCCATCACCGAGCGCGCCATGCGGGGCGAACTGGACTTCCAGGCCAGCTTCCGCGAGCGCGTGGGCCTGCTCAAGGGCCTGCCGGAAAGCACGCTCGCACAGATCGCGCAGACCCTGCGCCTGACCGAAGGCGCCGAGACCCTGATCAGCCAGCTGCGCCGCCTGGGCTACAAGACAGCCATTCTCTCGGGTGGTTTCACCTATTTCGCTGAGGGACTGCAGAAGCGCCTGGGCATTGATTATGTCTATGCCAATGCCCTGCCCATCGAGAACGGGGTGGTGACCGGCGCGGTGCAACTGCCCATCGTGGATGGCCAGCGCAAGGCCGACCTGCTGCGGGCTCTGGCCCAGCGCGAGGGTATCAGCCTGGAGCAGACCATCGCCGTGGGCGACGGCGCCAACGACTTGCCGATGCTGTCGATTGCCGGCCTCGGCGTGGCCTTCCGCGCCAAGCCCCTGGTCAAGAAATCGGCCCGTCAAGCCATCTCGACATTGGGGCTGGACGGCATTCTCTACCTGCTGGGCTTCCGCGACAGGGACGGGGACGCCTCGGGCTGACGCAGCGGCTCCCTGGCACCGCGATACAGCCAGTCGCCCCGCAGCAGTTCGCACTGCCAGAAGGGCAGTCCGACCGCCTCGATCAGCTGCTCCATTTCGGGAAAGAACTGCACATGCTCATCCAGTGTGTAGTAGAACGCCCGCTGTCGGGGCACCACCAGCAGCAGCTCTCCCTTGCAGACCCGGCGCAACTCGCCCAGCACCTTGTCCAGGGCCAGGCAATGTTCGAGGGTGTGCGTGCAGATGACGAGATCGAAGCTGCCATCCGCGAATGGCAGCGATTCCAGGGACGCCTGGGTGAAGTTCCCGGGCAAGGGCCGCTCGGGCGCCACGATGTCAACGCTGTCGAACTGACGCCCGGGAAACTCCGCATCGACCATTCTGGCCAGAAATCCCTTGCCACACCCTGCGTCCAGCACGCGGCTTGCATCATGCAGACGCAGCACTGCCTTGATGCGCTCGATGCAGGGCGAGTTCAGATCGGTGTCCCTGCTGCGCGAGATGCTGTGCAGGGACTGATAGAAGTCGGCATATTCCTGCGGCGACATCGTGTGCACCAGGCGCTTGAAGTCCATGTGTGTGGCGATGTTGCGGCCGCGGTAGGCAAACAGAAAGAACGGATACATGAACCAGCGACTGTCGCGAATGGAAGGAGGCAGGCATTCGTCCATCAGGTATCGAATCCAGCTTGTGAGATCACGGTTCATGCGGCGAGAATACCAGCCCGATCACGCCTCAGGAAATGCCGGTGCCGTTCCAGATCAAAGTCAGCCACATCCTGATCCCGCTCATCGCCTTCGCCTGCATCATGCGACTGCTGGGACTCGAGATATCGCCGCCCGGCTTCTACTACGACGAGGCCACGGGGGCCTCTCACAGCCTGTGCTACCAGCAGACCGGCAGGGATCTCTTCGGTCAGCGCGGCCTGTTCTCCCAGGTGGACTTCCTCGGCTTCCAGAGCGCACCGTTCGTGATGGGAGGCGCCTTGTGGACGTCCGTCTTCGGCATCGATGTCACCGGCTTTCGGTCCTTCGTGGCCTTCGCCGGTGTGCTCGCGGTGCTGGGGGTCTATCTGCTGGCGCGCGAACTGAGTCGTGAACGCGACTACGCGCTTTGGGCCGCAGCACTGGCGGCCTGCATGCCCTGGGCCTTTCAGTCCACGCGCATCTCCTGGGACGCCCCGCTTGGCGTCACCCTGCTGATCTGGGGCCTGGTGCTCGCCTATCGCTACGGCCAGCGCGACCAGCGCCGCTGGCAGGAAATCGCGGGCTGGCTGGGGGCCGGCGTGCTGCTGACGCTGGCGAGCTATACCTATTCCCCGCTGCGCATCTGCGCCCTGTTGATGGTGCTGATGCTTCCCTTCATCCGCCTGCAGCCGCGCCTGATCATCATGCTGGTGTTCGGGCTGGGCAATCTCGCGGTGCTGCAGTACTACCAGAACCCCGACTTCGCCTACCGCGCCCAGCTGCTGGCACTGACCTCGGACGACATCTCCAACCCCTATCGCGACCTCGACACGCTGGCCCTGATCCCCGCGTTCCTGTCCCAGGTCGGCAGCCATCTCTCCTTGTCGTTCCTCCTGGGGGATGGCGATTTCAATCTGCGTCACTCCATCCAGACTCACGGCGTGCTGGACTGGGTCAGCTTCTTCGGCCTGCTGATCGGTGCGGTGCTGGCCCTGGTGACCCTGGCGAATTTCAGGCGTGCCGACCCCTCCCACGTGAAGATGGCCGTGATCGGACTGCTGGGCATCCTCGCCGGCATCACCCCGGCTGCCCTGACCTGGGACAGCATTCCCCATGGCCTGCGCTCCCTCGGCACATGGCCCTTCATGGCCCTGCTGGCCGCATGGGGATTGACGGCCGTGCTGCACGAGCGCGTCCCCCGCCTGGCAGCAGCCACCCTGCTGGCAGTGCTGTTCGGCATCTATCTGCACAGCTATTTCGTGACTTTCCCAGCCGCCGCCCAGTGGTGGTTCGATGCCGAGATCGTGGAACAGATCCGCAGCTCCGGCACCTTCCCCGATCACTACCAGCCGGTGGCGCGGGCCTACCACCGCATGGCCCAATTTGGCGAGAGTTGCGAGGCGGTGCGCGCCTCCATGGGAGTGAGGCCGTGAGCGTCACCCGACTCGCCCTGATCATACCTGTCTACAATTTCGCCCATGGCATCCGCGCCACGCTGGCCAGACTGGATAGCTGGGCGCAGACCATGGGGGCGCAGGATGTGGCCTTGCAGATCCTGTTCGTCGACGATGGTTCAACGGATGACACAGTCGCGTGCATCGAGGAGTTCATCGACGCGCACCCGGGCCCGTGGCGTCTGCTGCGTGTCGGCAGCAATCGCGGCAAGGGCCACGCCGTGCGCGTCGGCGTGTTCGCCACCGGGGAGTTTCAACCTGACGTCATCGTGTTCACGGACTGCGATCTGTATTACGGCCTCGACATCATTCCCGTGCGCCTGCTGCCGCTGCTGCAGCAGGCGGATATCGTGATCGTCGATCGCTCGCTGACACGGCGGGACCGCGCGGTACCCCTGCGCCGCCGCCTGGCCAGCGCGGTGTTCAATCGCCTGGTGGCCATCCTCACCGGCATCCACTATCGCGATACCCAGGCCGGCCTGAAAGGCTTTCGCGCTGCCTCCTGCCGCGCCCTGTTCGACGTCCTGACCCTGGAACGCTTCGCCTTCGACGTCGAGCTGTTGTCGGTGGCCCTGCACCATCAGTTCCGCATCGAGCAAGTGCCGGTGGACGACAGTCAGTCGGGCAGCACGCAGGCGAGTTCCGTGGCCATGGTGTCGGCCTCGCTGCAGATGCTGGGCGATCTGTTGCGCATCAACCGCAACTGGAAGCGCGGGCGCTATGACTCCCAGGCCTTGCGCAACCGCATGGCCGAAAAGGTCTATGCCATCACCGACGCAGAGGCCAGGTCATGAGCTTCCAGCAGCAGCGCGTCGCCGTGATCATCCCGTGCTACCGCGTGAAGCGGCAGATTCTCGAGGTGCTGGGCGGCATCGGCGCGGAGGTCGATTGCATCTTCGTGGTGGACGACGCCTGTCCGGAGCACACCGGCGCCTGGGTCCGCGAGCAGTGCGCCGACCCGCGCGTGCAGGTGCTGTTCAATGCCATGAATCTGGGCGTGGGCGGCGCCACCATGGCGGGCTACAAGGCCGCGCTGGCGCAGGGAGCCGACCTGCTGATCAAGCTGGACGGCGACGCGCAGATGAACCCCGCCCTGATCCCCGTGTTTCTCAGTGCGTTGTTCGAGCACCACGCCGACTACGTCAAGGGCAATCGTTTCTACCGCCTGGAGCATGCCCGCAGCATGCCCCGCGTGCGCCTGGTGG
>JACCEC011003312.1_pt1 | contig 11176 bp, 9 predicted proteins | sample 7450121 | NCBI WGS metagenome assembly JACCEC01 (sample SAMN15323455, study PRJNA562643) | freshwater metagenome | isolation source: river surface water | place: USA:Blue River Watershed | collected 2017-08-18 | reverse complement strand
TGGCTGGGCGCTCTGACGGTGGATCAGATCGAGCACATGGTTGATGATGCTGACACCGCAGATTCGGCGTCGCTCGCGCTGTGGAATATGCTGGAAGTGCTGAGGCCTTTCAGCCTGAGTTTTTGACACCCGTCTGCCCGGGCCTTACTGACCGACGATCTGGCCTTTCAGATTGTTGACCGTCTGGATGATGGTCTCCACGTCCGCGGATCCCACCTGCGCCGCCATCAGCGCATCCTTGAGCAAGTCCACCGCAAGATCGAAGGAGGCGGCCGTGATCCTGAGCCCGGCATGCGCATCGCTCATGCTGCGGCCGTCGTAGTCGGCAGGCGTCTTGCCCATCGCCATCGAGACGAAGGCGATCTGGTGGAGGATCAGGTCTTCCATTTTCACGTCGATGAAATAACGCCTCAGGTTGGGGCGTTTCATCACGCGCTTGTAGAAGTCCCTGACAATCGCAGTGACTGCCGGTACGCCGCCGTATTTGTCGAATAAGGTCTGCTCCATGAAAAGCAAGCTTACCGAATATTCAATTGGCGTGCACAGCGCATTTTTCCGGTTTTAGCCACTTGGTCACTGGTGTTTAACTAACTTTTAAGAGGTGCGCTGCCGCGTTGGCGGCGCACGGATTATCGCAGCCAGCGCGCCCAGGCTGCGACGGCGAGTACTTCATATTCCTGCCTGACGGACGCGGGTATCAGTTTGGGTATGACGGGTACATGAGTAACATTGTCACCTTGTACCAGATAGCCGTCGGCCCAGGCGCCGCACAGCACGACCTCCTCTTTCAGCGCGGCCTGCCTCGCCGCATAGGTTTCGCGGAATTCCCTCAGCAAGTCGAGGCGGCGTGCCTCGCCGTCCTCCGCACTGGCGCTGCCGGTCCTCTCTTTTTTCTCCTGCAGATAGAGATCATTGAATACGCCGATAAAACGGCGGAATACGGGAGTACGTGCGTCATTGGGGAAAGCCTGTGCGAGCATCGTGAAAATCGCCGAGCAGCGCGCGGATTTGATTTCTTCTTTGGACTCTTGCGTATACCCTGCGACACCGGTAAGCAGGCAGGTGGCAGTCAGCAGGGCAGGTATCAGCGGGCGATGTTTCATGATGTCGTCAGGGGTAGCGAGAAGGGGTATCTAAAAAAGGTATTGTGAAGACGATGGTCCGGTTCGGGTGATTCAGGTGATTTTTGCTCTTGGTCGGATTGTAGCCAGCGTCTCCGTCTTGAAAAATTGACTTGAGTCAACGTCATTGCCGCGATAGGTTTTATTATTATTCGCCTACTGGTCGATTATCTATCCGAAGACTGAGTGCATAATTATTTGATAATCGTCGAGTGGTTCGTCAATATCATCTGTCCCAGGCTTCTCCTATGCGCGCCCACGTCGGCCTCGTTATTGCACTCCTGAGCGTTTTGTCGACGCCGGTTCGCGCCGAATGGGTGCCCATCGTGCGTGAAAGCGATGTCGCGGCAAAGCGCTTCTCGTTGTTTGTCGATTCCGGATCCATCGTGCGCAATGGCGAGCGCGTGACCGTGCGGGTGCTGCTGAACATGCGCGATAAAACCGACGACGGCATCGCCTCGGTGGTGGCGGTCGATGAGTATGATTGTCTGAAAGACCGCATGCGCAGTCGCTCGGTCGTCAGCCATGCCGAGCGCGACGGCAAGGGCAGGGTGGTGCGCGAGTTCAAGGCCCTCGGTGCCTGGGTGCCGGTCGAGCCGGGCAAGATCAATGAAGCCGTGCTCGAGAATGTCTGTGACTACTATCCGAACTGGTGGTCCGAGTAGGCCGCCTGAGCAACTGAATGTCAGGTCGTGTCAGACCGCCTCAGCCTGTTTTTGCGCTGACAGGCGCTGAATTGCTGCTAGACTTGCCAACCAGCGTGATTCGCGCATCGATGACGGATGACTTCATCCGGGCAGGCAGCACCGCCGCGTCGTTCTCGCCGGAACCAGCACCTCGCCAATAATCGAATAACAATAAAGAGGAGGGCCAGCATGGCATTTTTCAAAGGGTTTTCTCAGCGGCGCATCAAGACGTCCGGTGCCACCATCAATACGGTCACTGCCGGCAGCGGCGAGCCCGTGCTCCTGCTGCATGGCTATCCGCAGACCATGGTCTGCTGGCATGAGATCGCGCCGGCGCTGGCGAAGGATTACACCGTGGTCTGTGCCGACCTGCGCGGCTATGGCGGCTCGTCCAAGCCAAAGGGCCTGCCGGATCACAGCAATTATTCCAAGCGCGCGATGGCGCAGGACATGGTCGAGGTGATGTCCGCGCTGGGTCACGACAGATTCCATCTGGTCGGCCATGACCGGGGCGGGCGCGTTGCCCACCGTCTGGCGCGCGACCATGGCAAGCGTGTGCAGACACTTACTGTGCTCGACATCTCGCCGACCTTGAAGATGTTCGAGAGCACGAATCTCGCCTTCGCGACCGCCTACTATCACTGGTTCCAGATGCTGCAGCCTGCGCCGCTGCCGGAGAAGATGTTGCAGGGCATCGTGCCGTTCAACATTCTTGGCCGGGTCGGCCGTGATGAGCTCGACCTGTCGGCGTTCTCGCCCGCAGCGGTGAAAGAATATGTCAAGGCCTTCAAGGATCCGAAGGCCATTCATGCGAGCTGCGAAGACTATCGTGCTGCGGGCACCATCGATCTCGTGCACGACCGTCGCGACCTGCACAAGAAACTGAAGATGCCGGTCCATGCGCTGTGGGGCAAGAAAGGCGTGATCCATCGCCTGTTCAACTGCCTTGACGACTGGCGCGAGGTTGCCGAGCACGTGAGCGGTGGCCCGGTCAATTGCGGGCATTTCATTCCTGAAGAAGCGCCGGCAAAGACGCTGGCCGAGATACGCCGCTTTATCCGTCAGCATCCGATCGGAGGCTGAGCATGAGCGCCGATCCGAGACACAAGAGCGGCCCGCTGCTCGACGGGCCCGATCGCGCCGTCGCGCGCTCAATGATGAAGGCCGCCGGTTTCACTGATGATGACCTGAAAAAGCCACAGATTGGTGTTGCGCACTGCTGGATAGGCACGATGCCCTGCAACCTCAATCATCGCGATCTCGCGCAGCACGTGATGCAGGGCATCCGCGAGGCCGGCGGCAATCCGATCGAAGTCAACACCGTGGCGATCAACGACGGCATCACCACCGGCACCGAGGGCATGAAGACCTCGCTGGTCAGTCGCGAGCTGATTGCCGATTCGGTCGAGCTGGTCGCGCGCGGCCACATGTTCGATGGACTCGTCACGCTGTCGGGCTGCGACAAGACCATCCCCGCGATGGCGATGGTGCTTGGCCGCGTGAATGTGCCGGGGCTGTCGTTCTATGGTGGCTCGATACAGGCCGGGCGCTGCACCAAGCCTTCTACCCTGTTCGAAGGGCGCAAGCTGACCATTCAGGAAGTCTATGAAGCGATCGGCGCGTTCAATGCCGGCCGCATCAGTGCCGACGAGCTGCGCGACGTCGAAGACCATGCCTGCCCCGGCGCCGGTGCCTGCGGCGGTCAGTTCACTGCCAACACCATGGCCACAGCCTGCGCGATGCTGGGCATCTCGCCGATGGGCATCAACGATATTCCTGCGCTCGAGCAGAGCAAGGAAGCTGCTGCACGCGAATGCGGACGCATGGTGATGGCGCTGGTGAATGCAGGTATTCGTCCGCGTGACCTTGTCACGCGCGAGAGCTTCGAGAATGCGATCACCGGCGTGATGGCCACCGGCGGCTCGACCAATGCGGTGCTGCACCTGCTGGCGATGGCGCATGATTTTGGTGTGCCGCTGTCGCTGGCGGATTTCGATCGCATCTCGCGCAAGACCCCCGTGCTGGCCGACATGCGGCCGTGGGGCACCTACACGGCACCCGAAATGTATGAGGCCGGGGGCATGCCGGTGGTAGGCAAGCGCCTCGTGCAGGCTGGTTTGCTGCACACGGCATCCAGGACGGTCAGCGGGAAAACCATTGGCGAAGAGATCGCTTCCGCGCACGAGCCCACCGGGCAGCCCGTGATTCGTCCGCTGGACAATCCCATCAAGCCGCAGGGCGGTCTGGCCATCTTGTCTGGCAATGTGGCGCCCGGTGGCGCGGTGATCAAGCTGTCCGGTCAGAGCAAGTCCTTGCATCGCGGTCCGGCACGCGTGTTCGACAACGAAGAAATCGCTTTTGAGGCGATCAAGGCGGGCGAGATCAAGCCGAACGATGTGCTGGTGCTCCGGTACGAAGGTCCTCGCGGCGGTCCCGGCATGCGCGAGATGCAGCTGCTGACCGGGGCGTTACAGGGCGCGGGCCTTGGTGGCTCAGTGGCGCTGATGACCGATGGCCGCTTCTCAGGCGCATCGCATGGTTTTGTGATCGGCCACATCGTGCCCGAGGCGGCCGATGGCGGGCCGATCGCCGCGCTACGCGACGGCGACATCATCGTCATCGACGTCGAGCAGCGTCAGCTGCGCGCGGAGGTCAGCGACGATGATCTGCGCGAGCGTCTGAAAGGCTGGGTCGCGCCAGCGCCGCGCTACACTGAGGGCGTGCTGGCGAAGTATGCGGCGCTGGTCACGGATGCCGCGCAGGGGGCGATCACCTCGCCGTTTCCTTCGCGCCCGGCGCCTTTGTCTGCGGCAGTAAAAAAATAATCACAACAAATCATAACAACCAATAATCACAACCCCTCACAAGGAGAACAAGATGAGAAAACCGAACGCCATCAAACGACTGGGCATGGTGCGTCGCAAGCAGAGCATGACGCATGAGCAGTTCGTCGATCACTGGCTGAACGTACACGCCGAGCTGTGCAAGAAGCTGCCCGGCATGCGCCGCTACTCGGTGAACCTGCTTGCGCCGGAGTCGGTGCCCGTGCTCGGCTATGATGGTTTCTCCGAGCTCTGGTTTGATTCCGCCGAGGCGCTGCAGGCGGCACTCACCAGCCCGGAGGGCAAGACCCTGCTGGCGGACTTGCCGAACTTCACGGAGCACATTCAGCCTATCCTCGTCGAGGATTACCTGATGCTGGGGTAAGCCTCAGAGGCCTTACTGCCCCCGGGCCTGCGCTTTCGCGCAGGCTTTTTTCATGGCGCTTGTCAGCCGACTTTCAGGTTGCGACTTTCGGGTTGTATTGCGACCGGGTGACCGCTATCCAAATTGATAATCTGGCGCGCATGAATGTCTATCTCCGCTACCGGATGGCCTGAACTTCATGATAGATTGACCCCGCCTGTAAAGAAAACGAACAAACAAGGTGGCCGGTCGCGACCTGCGGCATGCAGCAGCGGCCCGGCTTGTGGGGGGAGAGATCTTTCTGCCAGCGATGTACTTGATCTGCAATTTGCAGACAGGCAGGACGATCGCGCCGGGTAGCTCATCGGCGCACAGCCTGAAAGAGCATCCACATGAACCGATGCGTAGTGCGCGCATTCGCGGTGTTGTGCTTCATCATGCTCAGTGCTTTGGGCATGCAGTCCGAGGCGATGGCCGGACTGCTCAAGCGTGAGGACATCGACAAGCTGCTCGATAACCAATTCATCGTCGGCGAAGTGCAGCCCGACATGCCGGTCTATCCGTTGTTTGCAAAAAATCCCTCCGGGGGCAAGCCTGAACTCAAAGGCTATGCGTTCGAGTCGCTGGACTTCGAGCCCGTGCGCGGCTACAGCGGCAAACCCATTGATGTGCTGGTCGCGATGGATCTCACCGGCAGTTTCATCGATCTGCGACTGGTCGATCACAAAGAACCTTTCTTCAACAATCCGACCGGCACAGCAAGGTTGGGCACCTTCACCGCGCAATACACGGATCTTTCGCTGCATCATACCGTGCGGATTCACGACTGGCGCTCGCCGACGAAACGTGACGAGCAGTCCGCTGATCTGCAGGGCGTCAATCACGGCACCGTCACCACCAAGGCGATCGACCGCTCGATCTTCGCCTCAGCGGCCAAGGTCGCGCTGGCGAAACTCGATCCGAGCATTGCTGCGGCGGCCGCAGCGCGCCGTCGCAGCACACGCGAGAGCTTCCGCCCGCTGAACTGGCAAGACTTGCTCGCGCGCGGTATGGTGCGCACGACGGTGATTACGCTGGCCGATATCGAGCAGGCTTATGCGAACGTGAAGGAACCGGGCGGCGGCAGGCTCGAAGGCGTGGCGCGCGACGCGCCTGCGCTCACTTTCCGGGTAGCTCTGCTGGGCATACCGTCGATTGGCCGCAACCTGCTGGATGGCGAGGGCTGGCGCTACCTGAACACCAGCCGGCGCAAGTCGCAGGCGCTGCTGGTGACGGAGAGCGGGCCGCTGGCGAACGTGACCGACGGCCTGCAGCGACAGGTCGTGCCGGACGCGCGCAGCACCGGCGATCCGCGGCTTGCCGAGCAGGCCCCTGCAGCGCCGATCACTGCGCCGCCGTCGGAGGAGGCGATCCGGGCATTGCGCGTGCCGGATGAGCTGCCGTTTGTGCTGACACAAAACGGCAAGCCGCTGAAATTCAGCAGCATCGGCTATGACAAGGTGCTGAAAGTGCCGGGCTATCCGAAGGCGACCAAAGCGTATTTTCTGGTGATCGACAAGGCGACGCCGCTCGATCCGTCGCAGCCTTTCGAGCTGGCGTTTCGTCTGGGGCGGCGGTTTGGCACGAACCAGATCATGAACCACATCGAACAGCGCGAATTCTCGCTGGCCTATGACTTCCACGGCTGGCGCGCGACGATGTACGACTGGTGGGACACGGATTTTTCTTCCATCGACTGGATCAAGGTCTGGATGTCGCGCTGGATGGAAATCGCGGCACTGGTGATCGGTCTCGGCGTGCTGACCATGGCCCTGCTGGCGCAGCAGCGCACCAGCGCCAGCGCACGCACGCTGATGATATTCCGCACGACTTATCTGATCTTCACACTGGGCTTCATTGGCTGGACCGCGCAAGGCCAGCTGACCATCATCAACATCACCGCTGCCATCGAGTCACTCAAAGGTGGAGGCGACCTCGGCTTCCTGATGAATGACCCGATGACGGTGATCCTCTGGCTATTTACCGGTATCACGCTGCTGGTCTGGGGACGCAGCACCTTCTGCGGCTGGCTGTGCCCGTTTGGCGCGCTGCAGGAACTGGTGAGCCTGATCGCCAACCGTGTGGGCCTGCATCAGCGGCGGCTGCGTGCTGCGCTCGACGCCAAGCTGAAGTGGATCAAATACGTGGTACTGGCGGTGATCATCGGCTCGATCTTTGTGGCACCCTCGTTCTCCGAGCTCGCCGTGAAGGTCGAGCCGTTCGAAACGGCGATCAGCTTTTATTTCATGCGCGACTGGCCTTACATCGCGTGGGCAGTGGTTTGTCTTGCGCTCGGTGTGTTCCTCTATCGCGGTTACTGCCGGTACATCTGCCCGCTGGGTGCGGCGCTGGCGTCGGTCAACCTGCTGCGCCGCTGGAACTGGATTCCTCGTCGCAGTGAGTGTGGCACACCCTGCCAGTCCTGCCGGCACCGCTGCGAGTATCAGGCCATTGCCCCGGATGGCAAGATCGCCTACAGCGAATGCTTCCAGTGCCTCGATTGCGTGGCGATCTATCAGGACAATGAGCGCTGCCTGCCGCTGATACAGGAACGCAAGCGGGTGGTGATACCGATTCGCGCGACCGACACGGCCTGAGCGGAGGAACGCGTGTCGGTGCCGAGGGCCCACCTGTCAAGGATTCCGGATGAAGCCGGACTGCATCGAAGAGAGCGATATCTGGTGACTGAAATGCACCTCGCAGGGATCGACGCTGCCTTCGATGGGGGCCGCTGCGGCGGGATGCGGCGCGCAGGCCAGAGGTACATGCGCATCGTCAGTGACCAGGCCTGAGGTCGGATCCAGTCCTATCCACCCGGCGCCGGGCAAAAACACCTCGCACCAGGCATGCAGCTCGGTCGGATCGACCGTGGAGTCCGGCTGACCTCTGTTGGAAGTCAGCTCGGATGCCAGTGGCAGCAGATACCCAGAGACAAAGCGTGCGGCGAATCCGCAATGCCGGAGCAGGTGGATCAGCAGCCAGCTGCTGTCACGGCATGAGCCGCTGGTTTTTTCCAGTGTCTCGTCGGGGGATTGCACACCGGGTTCTCGGCGGACCCGATAGCGTATGTCCCTCTGCACGCGCTGGTTCAGCGTCACCAGAAAATCGATCGTCTCTGCTCCCCTGCGATCAACCGATGACAGATACTCCTGCAACAGCGGTCCCGGTATCTCGGTGTGCAGGTAGGGCGCCAGCGACTGCCGCTGTGCCAGCGCATAAACCACCGGAACCTGCACGGCACCCGGGGCAAGAAAAAAATCGAAAGGATTGAGCGCCTGCCGCTCGACGACCAGCTCGACGCTGACGCGCAACCGCTCGGTCGTGTCTGGAAAAATGACCTTCGCGATACGATTGCCAAAATCGTCTTGCGTCCATTGGAGCAGATGATCATCAGGTTCGATCGTCATCGAATAGCGGATCACCTGTCCGCGGTAATGCGCCGCCGGGCGCAGCCGGATGAGCTGGGGTCCCAGACGAACCTTGCGGTCATACAGGTACTGCGTGACGTGATGTAAGGCGACGTGCATGGACACAGCGGAGAAATGCTCCGACATCGGAAGAGGGCGCGCTCGGGCGTGAAGAGCGCAGTGTAAGCCATTCGGGGGCTTTGTCTTGCCGTCTGACTCGCCTGTCAGGTCGGCATGGCATCTGAGGTAAGCTCCGTCGTTCGCCCGCGTGTCGACCACTCCACGGGAGGCGACGAACCCGGCAAAAACATCCCGAACAACAAGGAGACCGAGATGCAGAAGGCAAACCTGCGCATGATGCTTTGCATTGCGCTGATGACGTTGACCGCAGGACTGGGCAGCGCCGCACGGGCGATGACGCCCGATCAGATCATCGCCGCGCTGAAGCGACCCGAGAACAGCACGGGCAACATTGCCGATGCGGTCGAAGAGGCCACGGGTGCGCGTGGCTGGATGTCCTCTGACATGAAGCCGATCTATGATGCGCGCATCGTGGGTCGCGCGGCCACAGCGCTGATGCGCCCGGTGCTGAAGAACGATTCCCGCAAATATCCGAATCATATTCTCGACATCCTGGATGAGGCGCCTGCCGGCTCGGTGCTGGTGTATGTGATGCAGGATGGTCTGGAGATTGCCGCCATGGGCAATCTGATGGGAACGACCGCCAAGGTGCGTGGGCTGGCGGGCGCAGTGATCGACGGTGCAGTGCGCGACATTACCGAGCTGCGCCGGCTGGAGTTCCCCGTATGGTCACGCCGTGTCAGCCCCGCGACTTCGGTCGGACGCATGATCAGCGTCGACAAGCAGATACCCGTCAAATGCGGCGAAATCATGGTTCATCCCGGCGATTACATCGTCGCCGATGCCGATGGCGTGGTGGTGGTACCCACCGCTGCAGCAGAGAAGGTGGTCGAGCTGCTCAAGCAGTATGACGACAAGGAGTCGAAGATGATTCCCATCATCGAGCGCGAGAAGTCGATGCGCAAGGCGCTGGAGCAGTACAACCGCTATTGACCGCCGGATAATCACCATGGGCCGGGCCTCGCCGCAGCGACGCCCGGCTTTTTTATCAACTTGAAATCGTCCGCGCCGCTGTGCACAGCAGCATCGCTTTCAAATTGTCGGTTCGGGTGGTTTCTGCTAACGTGATTTCGGCAATTCATCAGTGCCGGCCGTATTAATAAAAAAGCAGTCCGAAAAATATAACCAATAAAAATTGGAGACGACAGCATGACGGCGACCGAGAGGAAGATGGCGGCGATTCTCGCGATGGATGTCGCATCGTATTCAGAGAAAATGGGCCGTGATGAAGAAGGAACGCTGAGACACTTGCGCGCATGCCGCGAGATCATCGACGGTGTCGTTGCCGAAAACCGCGGACGTATTTTCAATACCGCCGGTGATGCGTTCATGATCGAATTCTCCAGCGCGATCTCCGCGCTCTCTGCGGCGGTCGACATTCAGAAGCTGATCCAGTCGCGCAATGACTCTTTGCCGGACGTTGAACAGATGAAGTTCCGCATTGGCGTGAACGTCGGCGACATCATCATCGAGGGTAATAATTTGTATGGCGAGGGCGTGAATGTCGCCGCGCGGCTGGAGGGCATTGCCGAGCCGGGCGGTATTTCGATCTCCGACAAGGTATATGCCGAAGTGCGCCGCAAGTTTAATTTCGCTTTCGAGGACAAAGGCCATCAGGAACTGAAGAACATCGAAGACCCGGTTCGGGTCTATCAGCTCAGTCATAACAGCCTGAGCGGTCGCGCACCCGCACCCGCGTCGGCATCGTCCTCGATCGCACCCAGCGCGGCAACCGCGAGCACCGGGACAGCGTCAAACAAAAAGCTGTTGGGCATCGTGGCTGCGGTGGTGCTGGTGATGGTGGCAGGGCTTGGATTTTTCTTCAAAGGCAGCGGCAGCGCGGACCCGGTTCGGGTGTCAAATACGCTGATGCTGGTGCCCATCGAAAACCTCAGTAGTGAAGAGCTGTCCAGAAATTTTGCCAACGGCCTGACGCAAGATCTGTTTGACGGACTGAGCACCGCTTCCAAAGGCTTGAATGTGGTGCGCTTGCCCAAGCGCCCGGATGATCTTGCAGCCGCGGCGGCCAAGACCGGGGCGCAGTACATGATCGATGGCAGTCTTCGGCAGTCGGGGGACAAGTTCCGTCTCTCGATCAGCCTGATCAACACCTCGACCATGGCCAGCCTGTGGAGCAAGACTTACGATAAGAAGATGACGGCTTCAGAAATATTTGAAACGCAGGATGAGATCGTACGCGGGCTGTTGCAAGAGATCGTGGGCAGCGAGGCCTCGCGCTCCGTGCTGGGCAAGGACATCGCGATAAATGCGAGCAAGCGCGGTACCGAGAACCTGACGGCCTTTGAATGCGTGAACTATGCACGCAACTGGGCGGGCGAGCTGAGCGTCGAAGGGTATGCGCGCAGCCATAAATGCTTGCAGGAGGCCACGGAGGCCGATCCGAACTATGCCGAAGCCTGGAGCGAGCGGACCAAGCTGATCTTTTTCGGTTACGGCTTTGGTTTCACCACCAAGACGTCCGAGCTGGACGATGCGCTCAAGTACATCGAGCGTGCGATAGGGCTGGATCCGAAGAACGGTGCCTATCAGATGAGCAAGGCCAGCATCCTTTTCCTGAAAAAAAGCTGGCCCGAGA
>JACCEC010940563.1_pt1 | contig 11176 bp, 8 predicted proteins | sample 7450121 | NCBI WGS metagenome assembly JACCEC01 (sample SAMN15323455, study PRJNA562643) | freshwater metagenome | isolation source: river surface water | place: USA:Blue River Watershed | collected 2017-08-18 | reverse complement strand
GGAACACAACTATCTGGGTCTCTCTTCTGAATTTTAGCATAGTCACATCCTGCAACCTTTGCTAACATTATCATTCTTTTACATAAATCAATATCACCATTATGATTGATACCGATTTCAGCTATGATATTAACATGATTATTATTACTTGTCATTTTTTCTTTTATTCTCTATCTCTTTTTTTATATCAACATTTATACGAATTTTTTTTCTTTAAGTTCATTTTTTTATAGATAAATATTGTTAAAAGAAAAAAATGGAGATGGAAAGATTGAAGATAGGAGTACTTATTCCAGCGAGGTCTGGTTCAAAGTCATTACCTGATAAAAATATTCGTGATTATAATGGTCATCCTCTTCTTGCTCATAGTATACTCTTAGTACAACAGTCAAAATATATTTCTATGGAAAATTGTTATGTTTCAACAGATAGTGACAGATATGCTGATATTGCACTTGAATATGGTGCTACTGTTATTAAAAGATCTCTTGAAATATCGGGAGATTTATCAACTGATTACGAAGTATTTAATCATTTTATGGAAGTGATTGGTGGTGAAGGACAGTTTGATGTAATGATACATTTGAGACCGACATATCCGAATAGAACATCAAGATTATTGGATGATTGTATTGAAACATTTATACAGAATTATGAAAATTATGATTCTTTGAGAACAATTGTTCCAATTAATCAATTACCATATAAAATGTATCATATAAATGAAGAAACAAATGAATTAGAACCTTTGCATAGGGAATTTAGGGGAATAAATGAACCATATAATCAATGTAGACAGATATTTCCACAAACATATATACATAATGGATGTATTGATATTGTAAAAGTGAGAACATTGATGGAAAAACAGAGTATGACGGGAGATAAAATATATCCATATATAATGAATGAGAATGAAACAGATGATATAGATACAGAAGAAGATTTTAAGAATTCTTTAAAAAATATTTATAAAAAATAGGAATATGTTATCAATTATAAAATCTAAACCAAAACCAAAACAAGAAAATAATCAACCAATAAAATCAGAAACATTAATGATTTTATTAACAACATAAAAAAATATTCCATAAATTAATTTAGATATAAAACACCAAAATGTTCAATTCACCAATCTATTTTATGATTATCGAAAATGATGAACAAAATTTTCAAGATGACCATCAACGAATTCCACAATGGAAAATCAAAATTAACATCTTCATCAATTCCATCAAAAGATATTTTAATTTTGATTTCATAAGAAGAAACACTTCTACCTCTTAATTATAATAATTATTATCATAATTTTGAAGACGAATACGAGCAAAACCAAATCTAACAGCACGAGATTCATAATACTTATATCCATTCCACATTGTTGATTTTCTTAAACTCTTTTTCAATGTTTTTTGTTGTGGTTTTTGCATCTTTTTATTATTTAATGAGATTCTATTCCTATCTTCTATAAAAATAATTTTGTATTCCTATTTATTATTCATTCAATAATAAATTTATATTAAAAAAAAATTAGTTCATTAGTCCATAATTACGGTACTTACATAGAATCATATAAAAACTTAGTTCCATCCACCAACTTCCTTGTTGTAGATGTACTTTGTATAAATACTCTATATTGGTCAAAATCTGTTGGTTTTATCCTCTTTTTCTCATCATAAGTAATTAAATTTAACATTTTACGAGCCATATTACCCTCAAAGAAATGTCCTGTTGTCTTATCTTGTAATACTATCTCCTTATTCTTCTGAATCAATTCCGATTTCGTAAACTCATAAAAACCTTTACCCTTCTCAAATACCAATCCATTTGCTGATGAAAATGTCTTTATATCAACATCTCCACCTGTAACATCTAATACTTGGAATCTCGATGGATGACATGGTTTCATCTCAAAATCTTCATCCGCCAAATTCTCCAATCCAGTAGTTGTAGCTCTTCTCACTGATGAACTTCTCGATGAATTTGAAGCTGATGATGAACCCCCATATGATGAATATGTTCTCTCATTCTCTTCTTCAATATCTTCTGTTGTTCTCTTTCCCAACATAATATCAAACATCTGTTTCATACCATTCGAAACACCCGATGATGAAACCCTCAACTCATTCTCATATGTCTCCAATCTATCTTGACCCATTGCTCTATATGCTATTGCCATCATCATCTGTGGTATCATATTAAATTGGTCCAAATATAAATGGTATCCATTTGTCTCACGTGCCATCATCTTGAAAAAATCCTTCACATCCGTTCTTCCCGCCCAATTCAAACACTGAACTGAATATATATTTATACCCTGTGTTCTAATATTAACCAATTCATCTCTCCAATTAATACCATTGTAAGCATTTCGGGGACTATGAGGAGGTGCATCACCAACCATCACCAAACTCCTCATCGAATCTGAACTCCAATTCAATGTCGGAACTCTATGCAAAACATATTCATAACATTCTTCTATACCTTCTCCACTCACTCTTCTATGACCAATATCTTTTCCTGTCACACAATGTTGTGAATCCAAATTTTGCATAAAATGAATTAATGCACCCTCATCACTCGTAAAATCAATCGCCTTCCATACATAATCAAAATCATAATCCTCAAACATCACAATCGCAATCCTCACATTCGGAATATCTCTTATTAATTCATGCACAATCTTCTGAATATTATTTTTAACTTGATGAATACATGGACTCATTGAACCAGTTGTATCTGCTGAAAAACATATATCAAATCTTTGAACACTCATTTTATTTTTTATTTTTTTCTCAAATTAATCTTTTTTAGTGTTCTTTTTTTATATCAAAAAAATATAAAAATATTTTTTATTTTTATTTATTTATTTAAAATTTTAACAAAACGCATTTAGAATTTCATTCAATTTCCCCTCCTCACAAAATACTGGTACAATTTCATATCCCAAATCCCTCATATTTGCCATTCTATTCCTACCATTTATCACTTCTATTATCCCATTTTTATATTCAATAATAGGAGCTTCTAATATTTTACCCTTCATAAAATCACGCCGAGAATTAACATATTTACCCTTTTGAAAAATATTTTCTAATTCCTTATTTATATAATATTGTGATTTACTCCAAGCTTTATCAACTTTCTTTATGTTCAACTCCAATAGAACATAACCCACCAATTTATTTATTTTATTTTTTCTCATATTCTCATATGAAACATTTTTTAAATTCCATTTTTCTATTTTTTTTAATTCATCCAAACACTCATTCACTGTCGGATTCTTCTTTTTTATAAAATTTTCATAATCTTCATCATAATCTTCATTTTCTCCATCTCCATAATCTTTCATTTCCATTTCTCTAATCATTTTTTCTATTTCCATTTCCATTTCTATATCAGACTCTGTCGATAGTTTTGTATTTTCCATCAGTTTAGCAGAATCTTTTATATTTTATAATTATTATTTTAAGTCGAAAAAATATTGTTTATAAATATAGATAAAGATAAAGATGGAAAAGAGTAAATCAATGAAAGTTTTGAAAAAGGCTAATTCATCAAAAACGGTTAAAGTCACCAATATGGAAGAAAACAAAAAGACCAAAAATACCAAAAATACCAAAAACAACAAAAATGAAAAAACCACTAAAAATAATAAAACTACTAAAGCAAACAATAAGAAGAAGCCATCAGTTGAAATGGTAAATGGTGCTTATGAAGTTCGTATTTCTGAACCATGGTTCACACTCCTTAAATTAGGAATCAAGAAAGCCGAAGGACGTCTTAATCAAGAACCTTTCTCCAATCTCAAAAAAGGTGATAAAATACGTTTCAAAAATTATGACTTCAATATGGATAGACAATATGAAGCAACTGTTGATTCTGTTAAAACCTATCCTACATTCAAAGAATATATTGAAAAAGAAACTATTGAAAGAACCCTTCCTGGTATGGACAGTGCTAACAATGGTGAAAAGGTTTATCGCAAATTCTACAAAGAAAACAGAGAAAAAGAGTATGGTGTCGTCGGTATCTCATTCTAAATTACTTATTTTAGTTTTTATTTCCCATTTATTTCCCATTACATATTACTTTATAAATTCAATATAAAATAATTATTATCCATTTTTATAAGATTACATAAGAAAATGAACAATTCAATTCATATAGATGATATTGAAACAACAGTGGTATTACATCCACCATCTGAAGAACAGAGGAAAGGAATACTTGATTATGCAACATCGAATATTATAGTTGATTCTGTTGCAGGGAGTGGAAAAACGACTTTATCGCTCCATATTGCAAGAACATATCATCAAGATAATATATTATTATTGACATATAATTCGAAATTAAAATTGGAAACAAGGGGGAGAGTGGAATCATTAGGAATAAGTAATATGGAAGTACATAGTTATCATTCATTTTGTGTAAAATATTATAGTCGGGAATGTTTTACAGATAGTGGAATCATCAAACTTTTGAAAAATAGTAATGTAATTCCACTCAGAAGATTTAGATATAATAGAATTATTTTGGATGAAACACAAGATATGAGTCCATTGTATTATGAACTTGTACAACATATATTGAAAGATAATGGTATTCAAGTTTTTCTTTGTATAATGGGTGATAAGAATCAATCAATATATCAATTCAATAAAGCAGATGAAAGATATATAACAATGGGCACGAGATTATATGATAATTTGGGGATGGAAGTGTGGAAGATGAATAATTTGAGTGAAAGTTTTAGAATAACACATCAGATGGCTGAAATGTTAAATCACGTTTTTCTAAAAGAGAACAGATTGATTTCAAGAAAACAAAATAGAAAACCTAAATACATTATTTGTGATGCGTTTGGTGATTCTATTGGAACTTCAAATCGCGTTTATGAAGAAGTTCGTAATTATCTTAATATGGGTTATGTTTATGATGAAATATTTATATTGGCTCCATCAGTGAAGAGTGATAAATCACCAATAAGACAATTGGCAAATAAATTATCGGATAATAGAATTCCGATATTTGTGCCGACGAGTGATGAAGCGAAATTGGATGAAGATGTTTTAAGGGGTAAAATTGTTTTCTCAAGTTTTCATCAAGTGAAGGGATTAGAGAGGAAAGTTGTGATAGTATTTGGGATGGATTCATCTTATTTTGATTTTTTTAAAAAAGATGTGAATCCATTAGTTTGTCCAAATGAAATATATGTAGCATGTACTCGTGCAAGTGAATGTTTAACAATGATACATCATTATCAGAATGATTATATGAGTTTTTTGGATAAAGAGAAGATAGAAGAATATTGTGATTTTGAGAAATCGCGAATACATAAAATGAGGAATCGTGTTAAAAAGAATTTCACAACATCAGTAACTGAATTAGTTAAACATTTACCTGTTGAAGTTGTCACTAATTGTCTTGAATTTTTTGATTGTGTAGAATTGAAAAGACCATCTACAAAAATTAATATTCCATTAAAAACGAAACAAAATAATTTATATGAAGGTGTTAGTGAAATAACAGGAATAGCTATTCCGAATTATTATGAATTGAGAGTATCTAATAAAATGACTATATTTAACAGATGTTATAGTAAATTGGAAGAATTGGAAGAAACTACAAATGACAATTTTGGTAAATCGGGAATGTCGGGGGGACATTCATTTTTTGAAGAAGATACGACAACATCAAATAGGAAAGAGAAAGAGATGGATGATAAGATGAGATTAGAAAAGATAAATATAGGAAATTTGTCACCAAATGAATTACTCTATATTTGTAATTTATGGAATTCTTTGAAAACGGGATTTATTTATAAAGTGAATCAAATACAGAAATATGATTGGTTAAGTCAAGAGAATTTGGAATTATGTATGACGAGATTGGAAGGGAAGATTTCGGGAAAATTAAAAACAGAAATAGAGTTTGAAATGGAGAATGTTAAAGAATTGAGAAATAGAAAGTTAGTTGGACATATTGATGTAATTGATGAAGATGTTATTTGGGAATTGAAATGTGTGAATGTTTTGGAAAATGAACATAAGATACAATTAGCTTTATATATGTATTTATATTTGAAGAATGAGGAGAAAAAGAAGAATGCTATACATTTTTATTTGGATTATGATGAGGATGAGAGTATGAGTAATTATTATTTAGGATTAGAATTGAATAGGATTGAAGACCGTCATTTTGATGAAGAGGAGAATTTCCAGATAAGAGAAAGGATGTATAGAGGTTTAGTTGAATCAGTAAGAAGTGCAGGTATAGAGATGAATGATATTGTTGAAATCGGTGAAGGAGAAGAAGGAGAAGAATGGATTGTAGAAAAATATTATAAAACAACAAAAAGGTATCAAGTTAAGAGTATTATATCAGGAAAAGTGAAAAAGGTATTGGAGAATGAAATATTATTGAATATATCGAATATGAGGAAATTACATAAATTGGAAGAGGAAGAAAGAGAGATGTTAAAAGAACACAAAAAGAGGAGAGAAGAGAGAAATCAGAAGTATTTTATATTATATAATATATTGGATGACCATAAAATTCAGGTAAAATCGGATTTGGAAAGATTGGAGAAGATGGTAGATTATTTGATATATCATAAGTATTTTGTGAAGAATTTCTTGAGTGATGAGGAGTTTTTATTACAAAATCAAATGATACGTGAAAAAGTACATAATAATAATTGAAAATGAAAAAATTGATGTTTTTTATATAAAGATATTGTTTTTTATGATAAATATAAAACAATCCATATTAAACGTAAATAATACGACAAGAAGATGAATTTGAAAGCTGATTTTGTTATTCAACCTCCTATTGTATTTAAGAAATATGATAAGGATAAAAACAAAGAAAACCAGGAAAAACGTGTTGAATTAACACCACGAGACCCATTTCCTAAAGGTTCAGTTGAGGAATTAAAGGCTTTATATAATTTTTTGAAGGACAATGAATATGATTATAGGGGTTTTATGGTTGAGAGACTATTAGCTTTTTATGATGTATTTGAATTTGAGAAAAGGAATGTTAATGGAGAGAACATACTAATGTATTTCATAAGATTTGGAGAAGAGAAACATTCAGAATGGATAATTAATTTTATTGATATTATGGACGAACATTGTCCAAGATTCTTGGAATTTCTAATCAGAGAAAAGAATGTTTTCGATGGTTATCAAGTATTAATATATACAATTTTAGAAGGTAAAGTGGATATTGCGAGAAGAATTATTCAAACAGGATATTCTGATTATGGATATATGAATAAGAGGGGTATGACTCCATTATTTTTAGCATGTTTGAAGAAAGAAAAAGAAATTGTGGAAATGATGGTTTCGAATCCTGATGTTTTTAACAATTGCAATGTTGGAAGAACAGATATAAATAATTTAAATGAATTTTGGCTTTGTTGTTTTAATAATTGGCCAGAATTAGCTATGAAATTTATAGACCATCCTAATATTGATATTTCAAAATCAAGTAGTTATGGAATAACATCATTTATGTTATGTGTTAAAAAAGGTGAAGAATTAAATGAAATAGCTTTTGAGATATTAAGAAGAAATAAGGCTAATTTAAAAGTAATGAATACATTTAATCAAAATGCATTACATTGGAGTTGTTTTTATAGCAATGAAGAAATAGCACTTGCAATTTTAAAATATTCTTTTATAGAAAATGCTGAGACAATTGAACAACAACGTTTGAATATTGGTTTTATTCGTGATTTATTACGAAAAGAAAAGACTGATGGAGATACACCTTTAATTTTAGCAACCAGAAATGGAATGAAAAGGGTTGTTGAAGAAATATTATTCTATATGAAACTTGAAGAAGTTATGTATGTTAATAAAGAAAATGAATCAGCTATGACAATTGCTCAAAAGAACAATTTTGTTGAAATTCAAGAATTAATTTCAGCTAAAATATCTAAATCAACAGTTTTATTACTCAAAAACTAATAAAAACTCAAATCTAAACCCCAACTTTTATAAAAAATAAATAATCTTACCATTAAACATGATGAAACGTGAATGATTTTATTATATGAGGAAAAAGCTTAATACGTAAATAAGATTTAATATAAAAAACTGATAAAAAAGGTGTGAGTTGATGGGAAATTAAGGATATAAAATTAACAAAGTTTTTATTAAAAATGGCGTCTAATACGAGATTCGCGGGTCAACCAAGATTCGTTGATATGATGATAAAAAACATTCAAGATGTTTTGAAGAACAAGGTTCTTCCTGAAGCTCACAATGTAATAAATAAGAGGATTGAGACAATCAGGGCTATGGGTATGCAAAAATTACCAGAAGACGTCCAACAACTCTATCATGTTGAAACTTATGAAGAATTAGGAAACAAGTTTCAATCAGCTTATGAAAATCGACATGAAATTGGTAATATTAATGATATTGTTAATTATTTAACTAATCCAATTGAAGAAACTCCAGTTGTAGTTCCTCTTGAAGAAGAAGAAACTGAAAAGGAGGGGATTTGTATGTGTTCAAAATGTGTTTTGGGAGACCAAACTAAAAAGTCTGTTCCATTACATGAGTTTGTTTTATCATCTGAAACAGTTAGTATTTTGAAGAAATTAGGTATTGGAGAAATAACTAATTTTATGCATACATTGAACATTTTAGTTGAATATGAAGAATGTGGAGCATTCATTGAATTTTTCCATCAATTATGGATAAAGACACAAAATTCTTTATTTATTCCAAGATATGTATTGAATGATTCAGACACTGAAGATGAATATGAGAGTAGTCTTTTAATGGATATTATTAAATCAGGTCATAAGATGGAACCAGCAGTTCTATATTTATTAACTTTACCCGACTTAATTACACCTGAAATTGTTAATTTTAGAAACAAACGAGGTGATACACCATTTACATATGCATGTATTTATTCATCACCAATCGTTGTTGATGCATTCTTGAAATATCCTTTTGTGAATGTTAACAATTTAACTGTTTCTAATTGTAGTCCACTTAATCAAATACTTCGTCTCAATATTCATCATTGTGATGAAATTGCTATGAAAATTATTGATAAAGTTGAAATCAATTCAATTGATAAAAAAGGAAATACTGCATTGAATTGTGCTATTATCAGAAGAAGTGAACATATTGCAATGCAAATCTTGGAAAGATTTATTCAACATTTTGAAATTGTTGAAAAAAGTAATGTTAATGAATCTGTATTAAAGTTATCTCCATTATTTAATGTAAATAATGAATTCGATACATCTTTCAAATTAGCTTGTCGCTATAAACTTCCTCAAGTTATTAATCGTTATATTGAATTTTTTATTCAACATAAAGATAAACCATATGTTTTATCATTTATCAATAAAAAAGGTATTGATAGAACATCCGGTTTCGATTATTTAATCTTAAATAAAATGCTTGAACAAGCAAATATTTTACTCGAAAATGATTTTTTGAATTGGTGTGTTTTTATTGAAATCGCATTAAATTTTGAGAATTATGATGATTTTGCGGTTATTTATGGTGCTGAACAAGAGAAAAGAAGATTATTTGGTAAGTTAAATTATCACAATACTATTACTTTTGCTATTTGTCATTATCAAGAAGACATTGCTGTTAAATTAATTGATTCTAAAAAGATTGAGGATTTATACAATAATGATTCAGATAATTCTGATAAGTATTTAATTAATAGCATGAAATTAGCTGTTTATTTCAAAATGAAGAAATTATTTAAAAGAATGATTGAAATTTATCCATATGGTGTCACTTCATCTTTAATGATGAGACCCGATTTATTGATATTAATGTATCAAGAAGATTGGATTGATGTTTTATGTAATTTTATCAGAAAAATAAATGATGTTTCATTATATTTTGGAATAGGTGAAGAAATCACTAAATCACTTTTACATGTTGCTTCTTGTAATAAGAGTAATAATAAAGATAAGATGAGTGTTTTGAAGATTTTCATTGATTTGGTTACTTTTGAAGTAATTCAACAAAATCGTGTAATGTTTGAAGATTGTGTCAAAATAATTTCACAACGTGGTAAAAAAGATGAATTAACTCAACTTTTTAACAAAAAACTTATCGATTTCAATAATTATGAAAAAGAATTAGAGAGAAAACAATTTGAGGAGACTCAAAATGAAATTAAGAAAACTCTTCAAGAATTGAAAATGATGTCTACATCAAATTCTAATTCTTCCTCAAAATCATTAAAGAAAGCTAAAAAAGATGCTCAAAGATTAAAAGCTCAAGAAATCAAAGCTAAAGCACTTGAAGCCGAAATCGAAAGAAAGAAAGCTCAAGAACAGAGAGAAGCTGAAAGATTAAGACTTGAAGCTGAAGAAGCCGAAAGATTAAGAATTGAAGCCGAACAAGCTAAGAAATTAAAAATTGAAGCAGAAAAAGCTGAAAAGATTAGACTTGTAAAAGAGAAGAAAAGGTTGTATTTTGAAGAAAAGAAACGTTTGAGACAAGAATTTCGTCTTCGAGATATTGAAAGACAGAAACAACTTGAACTTGAAAAACAACAACAACAGAAGCAAGAAATTGCTAAAGCTGTAGCTGTAGATGTACCTGTACAAGTTCCTGTTATTCTTGAACCTACTCATGTTAAACCTGTTAAACCTGTTGAGGTTGTAATAGTTAAAGATGAAGTTGATAATCAACCAATTATTTCTTTAAATCCAAAGGCTAAAACATTTACACCAAAAAATAAAAATAAAGTGTTTAGTATTGGTTTTGAAAAGAGTGTTATTGATTTATTAAACATTCCTAAAAGGAAATTGTTTATTAAAGATGATGATTTAGACATTCAAGAACAAGCAGATTCTATTTTCAGATTCCTCGGAATCTTTTAATCTTTTTTTATTTTTATATTTAAAATAAAAATAAAAATATTATAAATAACCAACAAGAAACAAATGAATATTGAAATCACTCCAGTAATATTTGTGAAAAATATTATTTTTGTAAAAAAATATTTTTATTTATTTGGTGAATTGCGGAGATTATTAAAAGATGATAATGATTTCTGTTTAACAAAAACAACAAATAATATTTATATAGAAATTGAAAATATTATGAATTTATCTTTTTGGTTTTATGATTATTTTCATGAAAAGAGAAGGTATGTTTTGCAAGAT
>JACCEC011992420.1_pt1 | contig 11177 bp, 7 predicted proteins | sample 7450121 | NCBI WGS metagenome assembly JACCEC01 (sample SAMN15323455, study PRJNA562643) | freshwater metagenome | isolation source: river surface water | place: USA:Blue River Watershed | collected 2017-08-18 | reverse complement strand
TCGGTTTGCGAACTGTATGTTTGACATTTTGAAAAACAAAAGCGACTCTTGGCAGTATGAAGACCGTTTCCGTGCGCGAGATGAAGGCCAACTGGTCCTTGATTGAAGAACAGGTGCGATCCGGAGAAACATTTGAGGTTGTGAATCGCGGGAAGCCGACCGTTCACATCGTGCCTGCAGCGCCCCGTAGGATCCTCAAATGGGACGACCATCTTTCGACTGCCATCGTTTCGGGTGGAACTTCGGCGGAAGCAACAGTCGCTGCTGACCGCGGGGGCCGGTTCTGATGCTGTATTTGGATACAAGCGCCCTCTTGAAGCTCTATCTTCGCGAGGCTGGCTCTGAGGAAGTGCAGGCTCGGGTCACTGCTCAGGATCTCCCGCTGCCGGTGTGGGAAATTCAGGAAATGGAGTTCATCAATGCGTTGCATCTAAAGGTATTTTGGAAGGAGATCACGCACGAGGCCGCCCGCGCTCAGATTGATCTCTTTGAGCTGCGGAAAAAAAGAGGGCTTTACGCCTTTCCAAAAATCCACAGGAGCGACCTCATGGATACATTCAGGCGTCTTAGCGAGAAAACGCCGGCTCTGGGTTGTCGGACCGTCGATATTTTGCATGTAGCCTGCGCGTTGGAAGTTGGAGCGACCGAGTTTATGACTTTTGATCAACGCCAATCTAGCTTGGCTGCGATTGCCGGTCTGCGCGTCTGTTGACACATTTCTCCCTCGGGTGTTCGCCCTACCACGCCACCGCGCGCGTGAGCTGCGCACTTTGGGTCTTCACTGCCAGGGGGCCGCGCGCGCGCGAGGGCGTCGCTGGGGTCGTTGGGGTCGTTGAAAAGCCTTGCCCCGCACCCGCCGGAGACAAGCGCCTGCCCCCACTAATGGGCATTCTTGTCGCCAAGTTTTCGACCCGCAAAATAGACTTTATTAGACGTTGTTTTGACTGCTGGGCATTCATCGTCTGAGCGGAGTTTCCCGCGGCACAAGAGCAGCATCGTACGTTTGTAAACGTGGGGACTACATTCTGGGACAGACAATTTCTAAATTGCGCCGCAACCAGATTCAGCTCGATGCTGCTGTCGGGGTGGATTGAGTAGAGTTGAAGGCTTGAATCGCCTCTGCAAGCACCACATGCTTGCGAGGTCTAACAACCGTTCGTCAGTTTTGACACCGATTTCGCCATGCTCAAGCCAACCCCAATCCGGCGAATTGATGGTCATAGTCCGCGCATTTGGATGATGGATGCCTACCTGGATTTGATTGTTTGGCATCTGCCGGATGGCGGGTTGTACGGGTTTCAAACTTGTTACGCCAAAGAGATCAAGGAGCGCACCCGCACATGAGCACAACACAACTCACACTCGAACCGAAATCGAAAACCTTTGGCATGATCGGCGTGATCGTCGGATTCCTTGGTCTGCTATCAGTGCTTGTCGGCCCAGCCATCCATGACGCGATCATTCCGCCGCCATCCGCCGAGAAGCAGCTCACCGAAACCATCGTCAGCCTCAAGCAGCATTTCACCGCAAAGCTCAAAAAGACGGCACCACCTCCGGAAGCTCCACGTGGGCGGTTCTCTTCACAGGAGCTACCTCATACTCTATCACTTGCATTTGCTGGACTCGCGATCATCGGCGGGGCCGTGTCTTATCTTCGCCGCGAGGACCATCGATATGCCTATGTCGCTTGCGGCGTCGGGACCGCTACATTGGTCTGGCATACGCTTATTCTGGCACTCGCAGTCGCTGTTTTGTGCGTGATTCTCTATTACGTCCTGCCGGACGCTTTATCCTGATGCAACGAACGCCGGCTAACCAGATGGTGCAGTGAACCGCTCCGTGAATCCCGTATCCGAATCGCGCTCTTCGGGATCGTACAGCTTCAAAGCTGTTTATTCCCTGTCTTCAAAAGACCCAAACCGGATCAACTAATTGTCCCCGGGCCTAAGGCGTCGACGCGCGCGTACCCGTGCCCAACTTCGGGCGACCGCGATTCTGGTGCTGATCGAGTCTTCACAGCATTCCAGCCACTCATTTGAGTGGTAATAATGACAGCGAAAGGCGACGCGCCCTCATCACCTGGTTGATTCAATTTTCCCCGTGTGTTGAAACTCCTGCCAGTCGGCAGCGTAAGCCGCGTTTAAGAGCCAGGACGCGGTGGACCGGTCCCCGTCAAAATCAGCGTATGGCGCGATAGAAAGTTTTTGGTAACCACCAGGCTGCGCCGCCCAGTTCTGCCCAAGGTAGCCGCTTTCGAGGGTGAGCGCTCGCAGTTTCACGGGGCCGCGTGTCGCGTCGGCTTCGGCGGGAACGCGCGCGCTAAAACTGTGGCGCAGGAAGCTTAGTACAAGCGGCCAGGTTTGTTCACCAGGTCCGTGCCCGGTCTTCGGCTCGACGGCTCTGTTCCACAGGGCCCGATGGTTTTTTCGCAGCGTACCAACCACCGCGAGGTTTTCCTCTTTCGAGGGGCGCGCAAGGAAAGGATCGTCTTCGCCGAAGATCACCAGACCCGGCACTTGCGCAGCTCCGGGTTGGTACACTTGAAACGTGATTCCCGGCCGCATCGAAACCCAGCCCCACACTCGATCCGGCACATACGAGGGGAACACGGCGGAGAATCCCGTGCCGTTTGAATGTCCGTAAAGAAAAAGTGGCGCGTGCTCCAATTCAGGATGCCCGCTTTTTAAACCAAAGGTCTTAAGATAATCGAACAGAAGGCTCCTGGGCCAGAAGCCGCGCTGCATCGGATTGCCGGTGAACTTGAACAACGCGAGCTGCAGCTCCTTTGCAAGCGCCCGCAGGTCCCCGCGCAGAAAGAGGCTTTCGCCGCTGCCATGGCCGGACATGACGACAATCCCTCGCGCGGTCTTAAGACCCTCCGGCAGCCAGAGATCAAAACGCACCTCCTCCCGCCGGCCTTCACCCTTTTGTTTGACGGCTTCACGCCACTGCTCGTCGCTCACTTTCCAATCCCAGTTGCGCAGCAAGATCTGTTGCGGATCGGGCGTTCCCCACTTCGCCTCGTCGAGCACGCCGTTCCAGCTCGTGGTGTCTTTGGTGATCGCATTCGCATTGACCCAGCCGAGGCTGTGGCTCTCGGGGAGTTGCACAAAGTCCCTCCATTCCGTGCCGCCCTGCGCTTGACGGGGTTGGCTCCACTGGGAGTTGAGCCAAGGGAGTACTTTTTCCGCCCAGCGCGCACCGTGTTCGCGCAAGCCGGGGCCGCTAAAGTGCACACCGCGGCCTTCGCGCTCGCGAAGCGCGCCTTTGAGCGCATCTGAATCGGGCCCTTCAAGCGCGATCCCATCGCGCCATAGCGCGGCTTGTGCGGCGCGGATGTCCTCGCTGCCCTCGTCACCCGGCACATGGTAGCTGGCCTGCGCCACAAGCCACGGCACCGTCCAACCGAGCGCGCGACGCGAGTCGGCGATGATTTTTTTCAAATACTCGCCGTAGAGTGCGCCGGGCAGCGTGCACGCGGGGTCTTTCTGATTCGCATCACTCTCGCCCTGATGCCAGAGCACCGCGCGAAAGCCGTTTGGTCCTGCCGAATGCATCCGGGCGACGAATGCATCGTAAGCCCCACCATTGCTGGCCCAAGATCCGTTTTGGAGCTGTTCAACCCGGCTTCGGATCGTTGGTGGATTCGGAAACGTTGCGCCCTTGGGCAACCACTCGCGCACACTCGTGGCACCGATGCCGCACGCGATGACCCCCACGGGCACGTTTTCCTTTTCCGCAACGGCATCCGCAAACGCTGGAATGAAACTTCCCCCGCCGCCACTTGCCCCAGGTTGTGGGTCATCTGCGATACGCCACGCTTTTCCATCGAATGCAGCGACATTTCGTGTTCGCGTTGTCTGTTTCTCTTCGCCGTGATTGGCAGAGTTCGACTGGCCTGCGATGACAAACACCTCGCCGATTCCCACGTGAGGCACTGTGGCCAGTGCAAGTTGTTTGCCTCCGTGTACCACCTGAACCTCCAGTTTCCACCAACCACCCGCCGGAGCGTCAAACGTGGCAATGATCTTCCGGCCCTTCACCGAGTTCACCTGCAACCACGACGTTTGTCGTGTGTCATTCACGACGCGGACCTGCACCGCAGCCTCCGCGGGTACTTCCTCGGATAATTCACCTGCGATGCGCAGCAGGCCTTTTCCTGGACTGCTCCGCTGCACAACTTGATAGTCAAGCGGGGTACTCAGCGTGAGATCCACCCCGTGCAGCGAGGTGGTGGCGGCTATTAGTATGGCAAGGATGCGGTTCATGGGGTTCGGAGGGGGGAGAAAAACAAGGGCGGCAAACTCGTAGGGGGAGTAAAATTCGCTTACATGAATTTGCCTTCTGTATGATTCAACAGGAATTCCCACCCACGTAAAGGCCGGCCCCATGGCTTCGAGCGTATTGCCCTGCGAATCAGTCGTCCCCACCGCTCGGCTTGAGCGCAGCAGGGTTGGCGGCGCATTGTTTCTGCGCGCTCGGAAATCTTAGCCTAAAAAAGATCCGTTTTGGCATTTTCAGCGTGGGCGGTTGCGCTCTGCCGCGTATCATCACCAGCCCTGATTCCGCGTCGGAAGGTATCCCAAAAGTGCGCACCCTACACTTATGAAAACAATCCAGTGCATCGCAGTGGTACTCACAGCTGTTTTTGGAGCGGCCACGAAGGCTTCCGCACAGCCACCCAGCCGCGTTGAATTCAACCGCGACGTGCGCCCTGTTCTCGCTGAGTACTGCTTTCACTGCCACGGTCCGGATCCGGGCACGCGCAAGGCCAACCTGCGGCTGGACACCGAGGCGGGATTTTTCGCAAAAGCCGAGAGCGGCGACTCGCCCATCGTGAAGGGAGACTCCGCCGCCAGCCCCCTCTACAAGCGGCTCGTGAGCGTGGACAAAGACGAGCTGATGCCGCCTCCGAAGTCGCACAAGGAGCTCAAGCCCGCGCAGATCGCGCTCCTGAAATCGTGGATCGAACAGGGCGCGCCATGGCAGGCGCATTGGTCGTTGATTGCGCCGACCCGCCCTGCGGTGCCCGGTGTGAAAAACGCCGACTGGGCGAAAAACAACGTGGATCGCTTTGTGCTCGCGCGCCTCGAGAACGCCGGGCTCAAGCCCGCGCAGCAGGCGGATTCGCGCACGCTGATCCGGAGGCTTTCGCTCGACCTCACCGGGCTGCCGCCCACGCCCGCATTCGTTGCAAAACACCTCCCGAAAAACGGCGGACCACTCACCGACGCGAACGTGGACGCAATCATCGGCGAACTCATGGCGCTGCCTGCGTATGGCGAGCATCGCGCGCGCTACTGGCTCGACGCAGCCCGTTACGCCGACACCCACGGCCTGCACTTCGACAAACCCAGGGAAATGTGGCCCTACCGCGATTGGGTGGTGAGATCATTCAACGCCAACCAGCCCTTCGACGCGTTCACCGTCGAACAGATCGCTGGCGATCTGCTGCCCAACCCGACCGAAGACCAGCTCATCGCCACTGGTCTGCAGCGCTGCAACATCACCACCAACGAGGGCGGCACCATCGACGAGGAAAACCTCGCCAACTACGCCGCCGACCGCGTGCAAACTCTCGGCTGGGTTTACATGGGGCTCACCACCAACTGTGCCCAGTGCCACGACCACAAATTTGATCCCATCACCCAGCGCGACTATTATTCGCTCGCCGCGTTTTTTAGAAACACCACGCAGAAGGCCAAGGATGGCAACGTGAAGGACGGCCTTGGCCCCGTGCTCACACTGCCCGGGCCAGGGGACAAGCACCGCTGGACGGCGCTGCCGGGCGAAATCAACGAGGCGCAGGCGCAGCTCAAAAACTTCCGCACAACGGCGCGGGCGGAGTTTGAAACATGGGCTTCAAGCGTTAAGCCCGAGGATCTTAGCCACGACGTCCCGAGCGCTGGACTCGTCGGTCACTTTCCGCTCAACGAAGGCGCTGGTGTGCCCGCAGGCGCGACGGCCACTGGCGAGATTGTGTGGAAGACCGATGGCAAACTCGGCGCGGCACCCGAGCTTTCGAAAGGTGCGACACTGGAGGTTGGCGATGTGGGAAATTTCAGCACGATGCAGCCCTTCAGCGTGGGTGCGTGGATTCGCACGCCGAAACTTGATTCCGCCGGTGCGATCGTTGCGCGCATGGACGACGCACGCTCCTCGCAGGGCTGGAGTCTCTTCCACACGAGCCGCAATTTTGGCGTGTACATCATCAGCAAGTGGCCTGCTGACGCGATCCGTGTCACGACCGCAGCAGTCACCGTGCGGCAGGGGGTGTGGCAGCACGTGTTGTTCACCTACGACGGCAAGGGCAAGGCGTCCGGAATCAAGCTGTACATCGACGGCGTGCCCTCGGAGCTGAAACCCGAGATCGACAAGCTCACAACGGCCTCGCAGGCCTCCACGCCCACGCGCATCGGACAGCGCAGCAACAGCGAGTTTTTGTTGAACGCAGCGGTGCAGGATGTCCGGCTGTACGAGCGGCAGCTTGGTGCCGAGGAGGCGAACGCCATCGTGAAAGTGCCGCCGCTCCAGAAGATGTTCGCCGCCAATCCAGCCGGTCAAAAAGAGAAGAACGCTCTTTTTGAACATTACCTCGCCCACCGGCACGATGGTTTCAAAACTACCAACGCCCGCCTCGCAGCGCTCACTGCCGAACAGTCGGCGATCAAGGCGCGCAGCCCCATCACGCACATCCAGGAGGAGCGCCCGAACATGCAGCCCATGGCCAACATCCTCATGCGCGGCGCCTACGACAAACCCGGCGAGGAAGTCGCCGCCGCCGTGCCTGCGGCGATGGGCGCGCTGCCCGCGGACGCTCCGAAAAACAGGCTCGGCCTCGCCCAGTGGCTGGTCAGCCCGCAGAACCCGCTCACCGCGCGCGTCACCGTGAACCGCATCTGGCAGGAGCTCTTCGGCTCCGGGCTCGTGAAGACGGCAGAGGACTTCGGGATCATGGGCAGCGCGCCCACGCATCCCGAGCTGCTTGACTGGCTCGCCGTGGAGTTCCGCGAGTCCGGTTGGGATGTCAAAAAGCTCTACCGTCTCCTGCTGCGTTCGGCTGCCTACCGGCAGGCCTCGGTTGTCACGCCGGAGAAGCTTGAAAAGGATCGCGACAACGCACTCTTGAGCCGCGGCCCGCGCTTCCGCATGGACGCGGAAATGTTGCGGGATTACGCGCTAGCAACCAGCGGCCTGCTTTCCCCGCGCATGGGCGGCCCCGGCACGATGCCGTATCAGCCGGAGAATATCTGGGAGGTGGTCGGGCTCGGCACCGAAAAGTACAAGCAGGACAGCGGTGAAAACCTTTACCGGCGCACGCTCTATAATTTCTGGAAGCGCATGGCGCCGCCCGCGAGCCTCGAATTGTTCAACGCGCCCAGCCGCGAAACAAGCTGCGTGCGGCGCGACCGCACCAACACGCCGATTCAAGCGCTCGTCACCATGAACGACCCGCAGTTCGTCGAGGCCGCGCGCGTACTTGCGCAGAACTGCCTGCAAACCGCTGCGGACGACGAAGCCCGCATGAGGGCTGCGGTTGAAAAACTCCTGTGCCGCCAGCCGTCGCCGGCTGAAAAAACAATCCTGCAAGCGTCGCTCGCGAATCTCAAAACGCATTACACCAAAAACGCCGCCGACGCGGATGCGCTGCTCGCGGTGGGCGAATCCAAACCGGACCCGAACCTTCCCAAGCCGGACCTCGCTGCGTGGACCATGGTCTGCAACCAACTGCTGAATCTCGACGAGGTGCTCAACAAATAACCCCACACCGTTATGTCACTCCTACACGAATGGAACTCCCTCGTAACGCGCCGCAGATTTTTCGCGCGCGGCTCCAACGCGCTCGGCGCCGCGGCGCTTTCATCGCTGCTGGGCCAGTCTGCGTCACAAGCAGCGCCGGGTTCGACGCTGCCCACCCACGCGCCGAAGGCCAAGCGGGTGATTTATCTCCACATGGTCGGAGGCCCCTCCCAGATGGATCTCTTCGATTACAAGCCGGTGATGAAGGACTGGTACGACAAAGATCTTCCGGAAAGCATCCGCAAGGGACAGCGTTTGACCACCATGACCAGCGGTCAGGCGCGGTTTCCGATCGCTCCTTCGAAATACGAGTTTGCGCAGCGCGGCAAGTGCGGCATGTGGATGAACGCCGATCTGCTGCCCTACCTCGCGCGCAACGCCGACGACATTTGCTGGATGCGCTCGCTTCACACCGAGGCGATCAACCATGAGCCCGCCATCTGCGCAATGCAGACCGGCAACCAGATCACCGGCCGCCCGTGCCTCGGTTCGTGGGCTTCCTACGGGCTCGGATCCGAAAACGACAACCTGCCCAACTTCGTGGTGCTGATTGCCACGCCCACCAACCGCGAGCAGGAACAGGCCATCTCCAGCCGTCTCTGGTCGAGCGGTTATCTGCCCGGCGAGCATGCGGGTGTATCTTTCCGCAGCAAGGGCGATCCCATTCTCTTCATCAACAATCCCGCCGGTGTCCCGTCGGAGATCCGGCAGCAGACCATTGAAAACATCAATGCGCTGAACGCGCTCAACTACCAGTCGGTCGGGGATCCGGAGATCCACACGCGCATCAAGCAATACGAGATGGCGTTCCGCATGCAGGCCAGCGTGCCCGAACTCACCGACATCGGCAACGAACCTGAATCCACCTTCGCGCTCTACGGCGAGGAGGCCCGCAAGCGCGGTTCCTTCGCAAACAGCGTGCTCATGGCCCGGCGCCTAGCGGAGCGCGGCGTCCGGTTCACGCAGATTTACTTCAACAACTGGGACCATCACGCGAACGTCAACGGCCGCATGCCAAGCCAGTGCAAGGACGTGGACCAACCCTGCCACGCGTTGATCGAGGACTTGAAGCAACGCGGGATGTTCGACGACACGCTCATCATCTGGGGCGGAGAATTCGGCCGCACCATCTACAGTCAGGGCGGGCTTACCCGTGAAAACTACGGACGCGATCATCACCCAAGATGCTTCACCATGTGGATGGCCGGCGGCGGTGCGCGAGGTGGTCAGATCTACGGCGAGACCGACGATTTCAGCTACAACATCGTCAAGGACCCGCTGCACATCGCCGATTTTCACGCCACCGTGCTGCATCTGCTCGGGTACAACCACGAGCGATTCACGTTCAAATTCCAAGGCCTCGACCAGCGCCTCACGGGGGTGCTCCCTGCCAAGATTGTGCGTGAGCTCATTGCGTGATGGCTGGCCACGAGTGGTCGAGAGCCGCATTGATGTGGAATGTGTGTCGAATGGGGGCCTCCCCGCGACAGTCCGAAATTGAGCCTCTCCAAGGGATATCGGTGTTTGCGATTTTTAACTCAGAATGACGGCATTTCCTGCATTCTCTCCTCATCCGTTGGTCAGGCTTAATCAGTGGTTTGCCATGAATTATTTCCTTCGCATCACTTCCGTCATTGCATGCCTCTGCGCGGCGGCCGCCGCCTCCGAGAACGTTTTTTTTGATAACACGCTTCTTTGGCTCAACTACGTGGGCGACCACCCGATCGCCGGCGGTCCGTGGGGCCTGCACCTAGAAGTTCAGAACCGGCGCGCCGATTCCGGCCGCGACTGGCAGCAGCTTCTCATACGGCCAGGCATCAACTACATGCTCAACCCGAATCTGAGTGTCAGCGCGGGCTGGGCTTACGTGAAAACTTATCCGTATGGAAACAACGTGGGAACGTTTGGATTCCCCGAACAGCGCGCATGGCAGCAGGTGCTTCACACGGGAAAAGCGTTCGGCTTGGAATGGCAGAATCGGCTGCGCCTCGAACAGCGTTGGATTGGTGAAATGAAAACCGCTTCCGATGTTGAGAACTGGCGGTACGAAAACCGACTCCGCTACATGCTGCGCACCACGGTGCCGCTTACCGAAAACAAGAAGACCTACCTCGCGTTGTGGGACGAGGTGTTTGTGAATTTCGGATCCAATGTCGCTGGAAATACTTTCGATCAGAACCGGGCGTTCGTGGGCGTGGGTCGCAAGCTGACCGACACCACCCGCGTGGAGCTTGGTTTCATGGAGCAGACGCTCCAAAAACGCCACACCAACTCCGCCAAACCGCAGCTCTGGGAAAACAACCACACCATCAGCCTTTGGGTGCTTTCCAGGTGGCCCTTTGGAAAGGGCTAGGCTGTGAACCGGCTCGATCGTTGGATGCGATGCCCTGTGTCCCGCAGTCATTGCCAGCAGCGCAGGCATTGCCTGTCCCTTCGAAGCCGTTGACGTTTTTCGAAGTCCTCGCTGGAAATGCCAGCAGAAACGATGATGGTTGCGCAATGGCTACGATCACCTTGAAAAACATCCCGGAGCCTCTTCATGAAGCCTTGAAAAGGCGGGCGCTTTCCCATCGTCGCAGTCTCAGTAGCGAGGCCATCGATTGTCTAGAGCGTGCTTTGCTGGGCAAGGCTCTTGATGTGCCAGTGTATCTCGCCAGAGTCCGGAGTCTCCCTGCAGCGACCCCCGGCCAACTGGACGATGATTTGATTCGCGAAGCTCGGGGAACTGGACGCCCATGATCGTCGCGGACTCAAACTTGATTGCGTACCTGCCTCACCTGGGGCAAAAGCGGACGTTGCCGACGCCGTTCTGCTCAAAGACAGCGAGTGTTGGGTGCCGCCACTGTGGAAGTCTGAGTTTCGCAGCATTCTTTTCGCCTACACGAGAACGCGGCGCATGGACGTAAGCCACGGCGGAGGCACATTGGGTCGAGGCACTCGATCACCTTGGGGCAACGCAGAAGGAACCCAATCCTGCCAGCGTGCTCACCAAAGCCGTCGAATCGAATTTGAGCGCTTACGATGCGGAGTTTATCGTTCTGGCCGAGGAACTCGGCGTTCAGCTCGTGAGGTCTGATCAAAAAATCATCAGTGCGTTTCCAAAATTCGCAATCAGCCCGGAAGAAATTGTGGCGGACACCTTCTGAGCGCGGGGGCTTAAACTCATTCACCGTGAAATCCGGGCGGCGCAGACGATCATTGGCAAATCCCAGCACGGCGCGGGGTTGAAACAACGGGATGCACGTGATTGACTTGGAACGTCCCCGCCGTCCCTCGCCGCACCCATGAGCCCACTCCCTCGTCCCGCCCTCGCATTGTGCGCCTCCTTTGTGATTGGCGCCGGGTTTGGCGCGGTCGCGAACCTCCTGCCAGCGCAG
>JACCEC010401798.1_pt1 | contig 11177 bp, 13 predicted proteins | sample 7450121 | NCBI WGS metagenome assembly JACCEC01 (sample SAMN15323455, study PRJNA562643) | freshwater metagenome | isolation source: river surface water | place: USA:Blue River Watershed | collected 2017-08-18 | reverse complement strand
CTCCTTGACAGACCCTGCCTTTTAGGTCCGATGCGTCTCGTGACTTAACTACTTTTCAACTACAGCACCTTTGAGGGCTACTAAGTCATTGACCGAATTAAGGAATCGAAACCCACTGGCGTCTTCACACGGCAGGGGTCACAGGTTCGAACCCTATGCTGTCCACCATCCAAATCCACACGCACCCTCGGGAAACGGAACGGCATCCTCCGTTGTTTGTCACAGCTCTTTGGTCGACTATAGGAGCCCACATGAAATGCCCCGTCTGCAAAGAACCCGATCTTGTTATTTCCGAGCGCCAAGGCATTGAGATTGATTACTGCCCATCCTGTCGCGGGGTATGGTTGGACCGTGGCGAACTGGACAAGCTGATTGAAAAATCAACATCTGGATCTCAGGCCCGACAAAGTACGGAGTGGGTAGAACCCCGAGGATATTCGGGTAGACCCCAGCAGCACTACAAAAAACCTAAATCATGGCTTCATGAGATTTTTGACTGAGAGGGCCATTCTACGATTGGTGCCCATCGCCCACGCCCTACTGAGGGAGCAAATTCGAATTCCGATCTTTTAAAAGGTCTCTCGGAATTGGCAGGAACTAAGCACAGAGCGAACAGCTCAATGCACTATCTAGCTCGAAAGGGAACGTGATGGTTCTTGCGCAAGGGATATGGAATGCCAGAGGGTTTTTCAAAGGCTGTCGAGCCGTCGGACGGCGGCCTGGTTTGGCTGGGCATGTCGGCAAAGCGCGACCACCTCTCCACATGCTTCGTTATTGGATCACCCATCATTTGCTAAGAGGCGTCATCTCTACTCAGGCTTCGCCGCGGATATTGGAAATTGGAATCGACCGCGGTCAGCTTTATTTCTTTGCCAGAGGTGTCGACAAAGAAGTCAGGAACTGGCGGTGGGAAGGAGCAGACCTAGACCCCCGCACGCAGTCCCTGCGTCAGGACGGCTACCAACAGATCCACTTACTCAATTTCGAAGACCTGGAGAAAGTTGCTCAATTTGTATCTCACCCAGACCGTGAGGGGCAGTTCGATGCCGTTGTAGTACTGCACTTCCTCGAGCACTTGGATCAGCCAGAGGAGGCCATGAACCTCATCAAGAGACTGCTAAAGCCTGGCGGTGCAATCGTCGGCGGAATGCCGGGGTGCCCTGAATTCTTCAGAGCTATCCGTGAGCAGAAGATTCGCAAAAGCGCAAAACCACATGGTCACAAATCGGTCTTCTCGGCCGAGCGAATCGACTCAATGGCGAGACAGGCAGGCCTAGAGCCGAGAGTGACAACGGGCGCCTTTTTTGCGCGCTCTAGAGACTTTCAGCTCGAAAATCACGTCTGGTGGTTTCGTTTCAACGTGTGGTTCGGTCGCGCATTCACCCGCTGGCCAAGTGAGCTTTATTTCGAGGCTAGGAGGCCGCGCTCGTAAGCGAGGGAGTCAGACTCGAGGTGGCGGCCACACCAATCAACGAGTGGCCTTTGGAACCGACCTCTCTGGAGCCTCGAATAAGACGGCATAGCGCCAGTGATTATCCTCTCGGCAGGCCATCCCGGAGTGGCGAAAACTCTTCCCGTGGTCTTTGGCTTCAATCTCAAACTCCCGGCAGTAACGGTTGTCAGAGGTTAAGACGCTTCGCTTGACCTTCACAGTTCGACCAAACCGATCCGATCGAGATCGCCATTCCGCGGTCGCACCATCCTTTAGTTGCTCCATTGCATTCTGAAAATGAAGCTCTGAGGCACGGCGCTCATCTTCAGTGGCCGTTCCAATAAACCGCACCACCGTCAACAAATCCCGCTGGATAAAACGATACGGCGCGTGAAGGGACCCTGCATACTCATCAATCTTGCGCACATAGTGACCCAAGGCGGGCGCATAGTAGACCACCCGTGTGTGGCCGATTCGCCCCGGCCCGCTTCGCCTCTCGCAGCGAACAGGAAAGGTGTCATAGGTCCCAGCGGGCGTAGTCACCTGCTGGGGGTCCTCCACTTTGCACCACCAATCAAACTGATACTGCTTTGACCACGAGTGCGCCTTGTCGATGAATAAATTGTTGACATAGGTAAATGACTTGTTGCCCGGCTTCAATGGCCACAAGCCCTCCCGGCGATCGGCTCGGTATGTAAGCTCGCCTCGTTCATCCGCTGTGTCCCAACTCTTCCTGGGCCAGAGAATATCTCGATCACTGACGAATTTAAGCTGTCCTCCAGCAATCTCCCACACCACCTCATCTCCCTTTACATCGGTGACGCGCTCCACGTAGCCACCTTCAAATACAAACAAGTCTCCCACCGCATATCGGGGAAGCTCTGCCGGTGCAAGCTGTGAAATAGGCTTCGTAGGTCTAATGGGTGCGCTGGAACAGCCAACGAGGATGGCTAGGCTCACCAGTGCGCCCAACAGCTTTGGGGTGACATTCATTTCGGGAACTCCCCGATCAAGACAGCCGTTTGGTCACGCCCGTAATGACGGCGACTCCAGTAAGAGAGATTTTCATTGAGATAGGCTCGTACTTCGCTCGTTCCAATCTGCCCATCACCGTTTCCATAAGGCTTTTTATCGGCCTCCCCAGCGAAGGCTCTCAAGAGGAAAGATGTGAAAAGTCCCCTAGAGCTGTCGGGAGCCCATGAGGCGATTTCACTGGGTCCAGATGCCGCGTAGACCGTCAAGCCACTTGGCGGAGCCCTGAAGTTGGGGCGAACGTACAGTGGAGATGCCTTCTTGATAACAGAGCCACCCTGACTGACGCCACTAAAGCAACTCTCAAAAACCACTATTGTCGATCGTGCCCTGAGAGCAGCCAAGTTATTATAGAGCAGAGAGATAGGATAACCATTGAGCTCTACACGAGACGCGTCGGTATCGGCCGGAATCAAGAACGCATCGTCCTGACCTGGCGCGCCATGTCCAGAGTAATAAACATAGACCCTAGATCGTCCGGGTTTCACCCAGTCATGTAACTTACCCTTGAAGCTGCGATCAGACCCAAAGACGGAATAGAAGGCCGCCTGGCCGGCATTTTCGAGCCGCAAAATATTGCCGGGCCGAATCTGAAGGGCCTCGATTGCAAATTTCTCGAATGCCAGAGAGTCATTCAGAGCAGGTGCTGCAGCTGGAATGTCCGATCCGATTTGATAAGTCTTGTTCCCAATGATGATCGCCACATCGTCATCAGTCGAGGTAACCAAGGGCCGAAAATCCAAGCCAGACGCGTAATTCTGGGCTACGACCGGCTCGGAGACCTTTTCGGTCGGCTTTGCGTTGGATTCCGCTCCCTCCTTGTTTGCTGTCACCGATGCGACCTGTTCGACCGCCATCAATGTCGGGTGAGCCACTAAGCGCTCGGCTTGTAAAACCGGGGATCTTCCCCAGTGACTCGCCACCAACTGCCCTACCTCGGCAGTTCCCAGAACCTTTGCGACAGGCGCCTGAAGGGTAAATTCTTCAAATAGCGCCTCGGACTGAAGTTCTGCTAGAACATCTAGCGACTCAAAGGCATGGGCATCGTCTCCACCACCATCGCCGCCATCGCCGCCATCTCCACCGCCATCTCCGCCATCGCCACCACCGTCGCCATCTCCATCACCACCACCGCCATCCCCGTCACCGCCCCCATCTCCGTCGGCATGGGCACTGGAAATAAGGCTGTAGCAGTTCGTTGAGAGCGAGGAGACCATCCCGGCCAGGGCCAGAAGAACCAATAGGTGCAGAAAAAAACGTTGGTGTTTGGGCATTTAGGCATCTTAGAAACGGTTTCTTAAGACATTCTTAAGCCCTCTTTGGGCCAAGTGGGCTTTAAGCCATCCTTAAGCTTCGTCCCTCACTCTGGCGCCATGCACCAGTTGATCCGAACTTTCTATACCGCCTCTTTGCTGTCAATAGCCATCAGTGCTAGAGCGGTCGCCCCTGCACAAGAGACCCAGGTCGCAACCCAACTGTTTTCAGCAGACAGCTCTCCGCAGTCCGCCTGTGAGGCTGCAAAACTCAAGTTATGGCAAAACGCAGTTGAGAAGCAGTGTGGAAGCACGCTGCTAGACGGCAGACTACGCGCAAAGTCAGAAAGCCAAGACAAGCTCACCATCGCTCAAATCCAGCTTCAAAACGGACGGGTTATCGACTGGGCAGAACAAGATCGGGACGTGAGCCTGACCAAGACGGATGCTGGCGACATCGGCCGATGCCGGGTCAAGGGAAGCGTGAAGGTTTTTTGTGAGACTCAGAGTCCGAAAAAGCTTTCTGAGTTTCAAGCAAAGCTAAGCGACTACACCCTGAAAAGCGGGCAGGTCTTAACAATTGATATTGAACCAGCACCAGAGTCTTATTTTCTGCATGTATTTTCGATTCTTCCCAGCGAATCGATTGACCGACAGGTGCAGCTGCTTTTTCCCAACCAGCTTGCGTCCAACACGGAAGTACAGGCGAACACCAAGTTGGACCTTGGAAAGCAACATCAGATCGTCGCGAGCCTTCCCACAGGCAAGGCGCAGTCTGAAGAGGCCCTGCTCCTAGTGAAATCCATTGGCAAACTGGCTCCTCCCCCGGGAACAATGCGGATCGATCAACTAAACAAGTGGTTGACCACGATCCCATATAGCGACCGCCAGGAAACGCTGATCGGCTATCAAATCTTCAGGAGTTCCAAATGACCCGAATCTCATCCTTACTGACTGCCTTCTTGGCGTTGACCGCTCTATCTGGATGCGCAACACAGTACGCCCATAGCCCAGGCGGTAACGCATCCAGCGACTACACCCAATCGGTGCCCGTGGTCATGGATCGAGAGCGGTGGGGTACTGGCCCGACTTGTCTGATGGTGATACCGACCAGTACGAAGAATATTGCGGACAAGACGCTTGTGGATGCCTTTCACAAGACCGTCTTTGGCGGCATTTCGGCGGCCGGCTATCAAACCATTCCGATGCGCCTGATTGACCGTGCATATGGCAACAGTCGGGCAGCACCGAGCGAAGAGCAGTTGTCGAAAGAGCTCGGTTGTGACTATCTTGCGCAACCCGTATTGAGCGAAGTCACTACGAATTACGCTGGATTCTTCTCTGAGATTCGTGCAGCTGGTGATCTGATTGTCCGACGTGTAGGACAGGACAAGCCACTGCTTAAAGTCACCCATGTCGTTAGTTCAAGAGATGGTGGACTGCCGGTTGGACCGCTTGGCGTACTGACCAGCCTCTTTTCTGCGGGGGAGAATCAACATGCCCTCGCAGTTGAGCGCCTAACCGAGGACTTGGCTCGTCAACTGGTTAGTCGCCTTCCAACTTATACAGGTTCGGACGGCAATGCACCCCGGTATACGTCTCTTCTTGACTCGTATCGCGGAGATATTGACCAATGGCTCGCCGATGTTCCGGCTGATGACCACGTTATTGCACTCAGAACACTTCTAAACAGTCCCGCCGCCACTCACGAGGAACGTGAAAGAGCCTTTTTAAGAATTCCTTCGGAGGCGCTGACTGAATCAGACCACAGGGTTCTCATCGCAAGTCTTTTGGAGAATGGCCAAATCCAGAGAGCAAGAACCCTTGCAACGGATCTGTCGGCTCGTGGTCCAGATAACAGTCTGAACTGGAGCTTACTGGCACACACTCACCGGGCGGCTGAGCAGTGGAAAGCCGCCGATGCCGCGATGGTAAAAGCGATCCGACTCAATCCAACGGCTACGCTCTATGAAGAACTGGGGGCTATCTCGTACAAGTCGGGAGACATAGAGCGTGCCCTGGCTGCCTTTACAAAGGCCGTCGAGATAGATGCTGAGGCCCCTTATGCCAACCTAAACCTCGGGATCGCCGCCGAAAACAAGGGTGACCTTTTAGTCGCCACAGACTTCTACGTTCGATCGATCCAAGGGGCACTCAAGCAGAAACGACCCGCAGTTATGCGACCCGCCTTAGACGGTCTGCGGGCACTGGAGCAAATGGCCAATAGTGAAAAGATCAGCAACACCCTCAAAAACATGGACCAATTGGTCCAAAACACCCGAAAGGACTAAACCATGAAGACCCCAACCAAAAATTACCTGGCTGTCGCCTCTCTGGCCTTGCTGGCCCTTGGTGGCTGTACCTCCATTCCGGAAAAGGGATCCCAGGCTGAAGCCCTCTGGTTAAGAGAGAAGGCGACAGAGAAGCGAACGCAAGAAATCACCAAGACACTCGATAGTCTTCCGGATTGGTATGCAAAACCAAAATGCGATGTGTCGACCATCTGCGCTGTTGCATCAGCCACCTCCAGCGATATGCAACTAAGCGTGGACAAGGCCATCTTGGACGCAAAATTTGCCGTCGCCGACAAGCTCAAGGGTGCGATTACCGCAAACATGAAGAGCTACGTAGAAGAATCTGGTATCGGCTCTGACCCAATCGTGAATCAAGAAGTCTCCAAGGTCATCTCGAACGTCATGTCGGCGGTTAGTCTCGCTGGGTACGAGCTAGACCAGACCAGTGTGGTCGCAGAGCGTGGTAAGTTCAGAGCCTTCGTATCGCTGCGCTATCCGGTTGGAGAAGCCAATAAGATCGTTGTATCAGAGACAAGGAAGAGTGCTGCCCTTGAGTCCAAGATGAGGGCCAGCAAGGCATTTGCCGAGCTCGAGCAGCAGGTGACAGTTCAGAAGGTCCGATGAAGCGCTATTTTGTTGGCCTAGGGTGGCTTGCTACTGCGGCATTCTGCTGCGCATCGGCCGCGCCACATGCTTACGCCAGCGAGTTGTCAGCACAGACTTCCATCATTAGCGCAACAGACATGGAGAGTCGGACGGAACGATGGGTTGATAAATATATCCAACAGTTCCCCCGGCCGTTTTCTGATCGGCTCAAGCGACACCTCCAAATACTCTTGGCAAGCGAAGATTCCACAGAGTTCCTCCGTGGGCTGGTTAATCGCAGAGCACTCACGGGCGGACAACGGCTGGAAAGCTACGTAGAGGACTACGTTCATTTCATAAGCTGGCAAGCTGTTCGCCGTCTGCCAGTGGCGTCTGTCGCGACTTACATCGCCACTATCGAAAAATTGGCTTATGGTCGAAACGAAGCGGTTTGTCACGAAATCCGAATCAACCGATCTACACCCCAGCGATCAAAGCCATCCGATCTTTATATGGTACTGGCAAAGCTTCAACAGAATGAGCAAGAACAGTTCCTTTCTCTAGTTGAACTCGGATTCAAGCGGCTTTCCAGCGGTGCCTATCCCAGGCCGGTCCCAAACCGAGTAGAACTACAGAGGGTTGAAGATGACTATCTTGCATTCGTGACAGGACTCACCAGCAAATCCTTCACAGAGTGCAAATTGCTAGGGATGACGGCCGAATGGATAAAAGGTTCAATTGATAGCGTGGAGTCACAGCGGGTTGCTCGCTTTAATGCATGGACTGACGGACGTCTAAAAACACAAGCAAGGTAATTTGATTGATCGGGCCTGCCGGTTTATTTATTAATGGTGCCCAATCAAGTACGACTCCATCGATAGCATTCCATGACGAAACCCACCATCTAAGACTGTGACAGGGCTTGTGGTTGATGCAGCCCCTACCGCAACCAGTAAGGGCAAAAAATGCTCCAACGTGGGGTGTGCTCTTCTGGCGTAAGGTGCCATCGTCATGGCCCGAAGCAGCCTCTCTACGTCTCCCATCTGAATTGCTTCACGTATCCACAGGACAAACTCCTTGGCGTAGTCGGCAGCCATCTCATCCGGTTGCCCGACACGGAATTCATACAGGTTATGCGTCAAGCTGCCTGATCCGATGATCAAGACCCCCATCTCAGCCAGTGGCGACAGCACTCGACCAAAATCAAGAGAGAACTTCTCATTGGCGTGAAACGGAAAAGATACCTGTAAGACAGGTACGTCGGCATTTGGATACAAGTAACGCAGAGGAACCCAGGCGCCGTGATCCAGCCCGCGGGTCGGGTTTAGCCTCGCTTCGATTCCAGAGCGAAGTAGCGTCTTCTGAATGTCTGATGCTAGAAGCGGATCCCCCGGTGCCCTGTATTGCAATTCATACAATTCGCGCGGAAATCCAAAGAAGTCGTGAATGGTCTGAGGAGTCGGCCCAGATGAAATTTCTACCGCATCCGTCATCCAATGCGGCGAGACGACCACAATGGCCTTTGGCCGTCCCAGTGCCTGACCAACTGCAAGCAGCTGGGCCCCGGCTAGTCCCGGCTCCAATGCGAAGGTCGGAGCCCCGTGTGAGACAAAGAGTGTAGGCATGGTGGTCATCAATGGCGCCCAACTATGACTGGTCGGCTAGTTTCTTGTCGAGTAATCGATCAAACGAATACCCACCTCCTCCAGCCAACAGCAGGGCAATGCTGATCGCCAATAATGACAATCCAAACTCGAATCCATTTTTGGCCATGAAGAGCCCATTGGCCAAATGCACCTGGACGATGGCGACGACCATCGTGATGGCCAACAGCAACGCGGCGGGTCGAACCAAGAGGCCAAGAATCAGGGCGAGACCTCCAAAGAATTCGGCCCCACCAGCCAGTAAGGCCATCCAATATCCTGGAAATAAGCCAATGGATTCCATCCACTGCCCCGTCCCCTCAAGTCCATAGCCCCCGAACGCACCGAAAAGCTTTTGCGCCCCGTGGGCTAGGAAGACAATGCCAGCGGGGACTCGCAGAACAAGTTGAGCCAGTCCAGCATCTGTATGAACCACACGTTGTGCAACTGAAGTGTTTGGAGCCGAGGGAATAGCAGCAAGACGTGACATGTTGATCCTTTCCATGAAGAGAGTCCTAGAGGTTAGGACCATGGATGGCACTCTATTAAATTAAAATATAGTAATAAACATCTTTTAATTAAACTAAATGTTTCAAAAAACGAAACAATGAACAAGTACCAGGAAATCAAAACATTTGTTGCCGTTGTAGATGCGGCTAGCTTTGTCAAAGCTGGAGAGACTATTGGCATCTCGAAAGCCGCTGCATCAAGGCACATCTCGGACCTAGAGAGTCGATTGGGCGTTCGTCTGCTACACCGAACCACCAGAGCTCTCTCTCTCACATCAGAGGGGGAGATTTTCTTGAGTCGCTGCCGAGAAATCTTGTCGAGCATCGAAGCTTCGGAAGCGGAGATTTCAACTACCAACACCACAGCCACCGGGCTCCTGAAACTGAATATCCCAGTTAGTTTCGGTATTCAGCACCTCGCGCCTCTTTGGGGAGAGTTCTTGAGGAAGAACCCCGCTTTGAGGCTAGACATTCAGTTGACCGATCGATTTGTAGACCTTGTAGATGAGGGCTTCGATATGGCCATCAGAATCGGCAAGCTACCCGACTCCAGCCTCGTCTCTCGTCAGATGGCTTCCAGCAGGATGGTCCTGTGTGCTTCACCGAAATACCTCAAACAAAGAGGCACACCCCGCCATCCGAATGAACTATCGAAACATAACGTTTTGGCCTATAGCTTGCTAACCACAGGCGATCAATGGCACTTTGAAGGAATCGATGGGCTGGTAAGGGTCAAGGTACATCCCCGAATGTCGTCTAACAACGGAGACAGTTGCGTCGCCGCCTGTATTGCTGGAGGCGGTATCGCCCTTCAACCGATGTTTCTCGTTCACGAGGCGCTCAAGAGTAAGCAGCTAGTACCGCTTCTGAGGGAATTTCGATGCGCCGACCTCGGGATCTATGCGGTCTATCCAACTCGGAGATTTCTACTGCCCAAGGTACGAGTGGCGGTGGACTTCTTGACCGAAAAACTGGCGTACCTATCGGAGCAGACTCTCTAGCCCCGTCAGATCAACACTCCTAACCCATCTGCGACGGGACTTGAGATCGCAAGGCTGTAATCCGATTGTCTTGATCTACAAACACCAATCGAGGCTTGTGCGTTGCCATTTCATCGGGACCCACCTGCGCGAAGGCAGCCAGAATCACCAAATCACCCACCGACGCGCGACGAGCAGCGGATCCATTTAAGGAGATGATTCCGGAGCCTCGCTCCGCCAGAATGGCATAAGTAACAAACCGCTCACCGTTGTTGATGTTCCAGACGTGAATCTGTTCGTTCTCGCAGATGCCTGCGGCCTCTAACAGGTCCTCGTCAATCGCACAGGAGCCCTCGTAATGTAGCTCGCAGTGCGTCACCGTTGCGCGGTGTATCTTTCCGTTGAGTAAAGTTCGTAACATTCTTCGATCATACTGCAGCACAACATTTTCCTGCCATGACCTCTATCCAATTCACAACCGCCCAATACCTGATTGAGACGCTTGCCACAGTGGCCTTCGCGACCACAGGCGTCCTCGAAGCCGCCCGCAAGCGCCTGGATGTCGTCGGGGTCTGTGTAGTGTCCTCTCTAGCGGCCTTTGGTGGGGGGACCCTTCGAGACATTCTCCTGGATCGACGCCCCTTCTTCTGGGTGTCGCACTGGGAGCTCCTGCTCGTGGTACTGGTCTTTGCCGTCTTGGCGCTGTCTTTTATGCGTAGCAAACACTTTGAGCCGACCGAGCGACTGATCCGCCTGCCGGACGCCATAGGGCTGGGCCTCTTCACAGCCAGTGGCACACAGATTGCGCTGAGCATGCAGATGCCGGCCTTGGTAGCGGTCTTGATGGGGGTGATGACGGCGGTCTTTGGGGGCGTGTTGCGTGACGTCTTTTGCAACGACATCCCCAAGGTCTTCCATGATCACCGCCCTTATGCAATCTGCGCCTTTGTCGCCGGTTGCATCGCAGTCGCCTGTGATGCCTATGGCATGGCGCAATGGGCTACGCTGGTCATCTCAAGCCTGGCAGGATTCGGGCTGCGGCTGGCAGTGATGATCTGGGACATCAGGCTGCCAGCTTGGCGGCCTGATTAAGCTGCTCGAGAGAACCCCTCTCTCGGCCTGTCTCTAGAGAGCCTGACAGGCTGCCTGCGTCACCTGAGCAGTGGTCGCGGTTCCACCAAGGTCACGGGTATGAAGACTGGCATCAGCCGTTACTCTCTCGATGGCAGCCATCGCCATGGCGGCCGCTGACTTTTCACCAAGATGCTCGAGCAGCATGACCACGGACCAGAAGGTTCCAATCGGGTTGGCAAGTCCTTTGCCCATGATGTCAAAGGCAGAGCCGTGGATAGGCTCGAACATCGATGGGTAGCGCCGTTCAGGGTCGATGTTGCCTGTCGGCGCAATGCCCAGGCTGCCAGCCAATGCAGCCGCAAGGTCACTCAGGAT
>JACCEC012991944.1_pt1 | contig 11181 bp, 30 predicted proteins | sample 7450121 | NCBI WGS metagenome assembly JACCEC01 (sample SAMN15323455, study PRJNA562643) | freshwater metagenome | isolation source: river surface water | place: USA:Blue River Watershed | collected 2017-08-18 | reverse complement strand
AACTTGCTCATGAGGCTGGATTACCAACATACAATCCGGAAGGCATCCCAACTAAATTAGAAAAGTTCGCCGAGTTGATTGTGAGAGAATGTATGAAAGTTTCTCGTAGTGCTGATGGATTAGATGCTACACATGAAGCGTGGTATTTGATCCAAGAACATTTTGGACTTGGATTGTCAACTGAAGATAAAAAGACCTAATCAAAGAATTACTAGGAGTGAAAGAATGAGACTTGTTAGCAGACACATAAAAGCAAACCCTGATACCTTTGCTCCAGAAATGTTAATAACCGTGGCTTTGCCCATGGAACTAGCAAAGGATGTTCTTGTAGACATGACTGAAGAAGAATTCAAAAATAAACTCGGACATGATTTGTTTGAGTTGATGAGGACAAAAGAATGACTCTAACCGACGAACAATTAAAACAACGGATTGCTGATATTCGTCAGCAGGATATATTGCTTGTTTTGGAAAATGCTGTGAATTATGGTGATCCATGGAGGGCGTTGTATCTTGCCGCTATAGAAGAAATAAAGGAGTTGCGTAATGCCCCCGCAAGACCTATACAATGATTTATGGGCTAAAATCCACGATTTAGTGGATAGTGAGTTAGCAAACGCAGACCCAGAAACTGAAGAATACATCCGGGAAAAACTAAACGAAACCTTTAGATTTTGGCGTAGGGGAACATAAATAATTTACTATGACTAATAAATCTATCCGTGATTATATCAACCTCATCGAAGACGCCCAGCGTGAAGAAGTAGAAGAAAGTGCCGAGGGCTGGACTAAACTGCCCAACGGCAACTACAGAAACATGCATACTGGTGTCGTGTCATCTAAACCTCCTGTGAAGAAAAAACGAGGTGAAAAGACCGGAGCCGAATGGGACGCAATAGAGAAAGCAAAGAAAGATAAAGAGCAAAGTGTATCTGAGGAGCAAGTAGAAGAATCTACCCCGGCTGCAATGTCTAAAATCGATAATCTATTTAAAGATCGTTAAACTCACAACGCCAACCCTTGTGGGCTGTTTTTTCTCCCCGGGCAATAGCAGACATAGCACCTTGATTTAGCCCGTTTTCTTTACAAAATCTCGACAAATTTACAATATCGAACACTTGTCCTGCGGGGTCAAAAACTCTGTAGGACTTGCTTCTTTTAATACGGCTTTCCTCGCTTTGCTTCTTACCTAAATTTACTGCTCGCAAGTGTTGTTTCTCTTCTTCAGTTCTTCGTTTCTTGCTGTTGGCTTCGCCGATCTTTTGTTTGGTTTCTTCTGAGTGTGGGCGTTTTTTGCCGCGATTGGCACTGCCCAATTTCCAACGGGTTAGGGCATCATACCCACGCTGTCCATCCCCGCCATAACTTTGATTGTATCCGTTGCCCTCATCAACATGACTGCCGTGTTCTCGGATAAAATGCTCTTCCATTACATTGTGGCAGTGATCTTCATCTAAACTTTGATAAATGATTTCGCTGGTAAAATTGTCCCAGCCGTATTTGCGTAAAGCACGAGCAAAGGCTGTATCTGCTTTGGCGTATCGACTGCGGTGCCCACGTAGGCGGGCAGAGAAATCCTTAGTAAACCCAATGTAATACTTTCCGTTTACTTTATTACAGAATCTGTAGATGGAGTATGTTTGCATAAAGTATTTAGTTGGGGATTTAAAAATCCTACAAAAGGTTGACCAATAATTGCTGTTTTGCTATAATAATGGCATACAAAGCAAAAAGGAGTTCGTTATGACAATGCCCGCTGGTCGATATGCAATCATCGATTTGTGTTATGTAATGCACGATGTTTGGCCCGAAGTTTGTCGTCTATTCTTCCCTGCTAACCACCCTCCTAAAGGAGTAGAAGGTGAATTTACACTAGCCGACGGTCGCCGCTTTGCTAGCTTTGGTACGGCATACGGAGATGGTACTTACCGCTCCAATCTTAACACCTTCCACTCTGTGGACTCTGGAAGCATTGGTTGTATCCGTGTGGAAGACATCCGCGACAACACCTACGACCCAGCTCGTATCGAAGAACTGGGTGCTATTGTAGAATTTGATCAACCCTTTGAAGTGTTGTCTGACCAAGGTCTGCTGGTGTTTGGGCACGTTGAAATCGAAACCGCTGATGACGGCGATGACGAATACGACGACGAAGAATCTGATTATGTTGACGAGGAGTAAGTTATGCCTTGCATGAGTTATGATGACCGCGCTGACTACAGTGATCGTGAGTGGAAAAGAAAAACCGACATGCTGGCTCGCATTGCTTGCCGGGCACTGCAAGCTCTTGAGGACATGGGCAAGGAAGATTTTCTACTGCTCCAAGATGACGAAGTTCGCACTTGGTGGGCCGCACACAAAGAAGCTGATCGTAAAGCCCGCGAAGCCGCAGAAGCCAAACGTGTTCGAGACGAAGCTAGAAGACGTGCATTAGCCAAGCTTTCGGACGAAGAAAAAGTAATACTCTAGTAGTACTACTTTTTTGGTTGACCCAAAATCCGTTTTTTGCTATAATATAGGTATAGTAAGAAATAAGGAGCCCAACATGGCACGTGAAACAGTAGCACAACGAAACGCCCGACTCGAGCAAGAACGTCTGGAACGTATGCTCAAAGAGCAGGAAGCATATCCTGCCCGTTTGATGGCCGCTCTGGAACGTGTTTCTGCTCAGGCTTCTTTTGACCTGAGTGTTCGCAATGGGTTGTTTGTTGTCAACGACCGTAATAGTCGGTATGACGTTGACTTCCAACTGTCTTACTCTTGGTCCAGCGACACCCAGTCTGCTCTGGAAAACCTGGAATGGAAACTGGAAGACCTTGAGCAAGAACAAGCCGAAGCTCGACGCCGTGTTGCGGTTAAAAAGGAAGCAGAACGCAAAGTTCGCGAACTGCTGAGCGACGAAGAACGTGAACTGTTGGGGTTAGAATGACCAAGCGAAAAATTGTATGCGAAAGTCTAGGCTCTGAAAGTTTCTACGACATCCTAGATTCAAAGACCCCTGAGCAAGTGATTGAGCGTATGCAAGAAATCCGGGAGTACTACGGCAGTCGAGATGTGTACTTTGACATCCAAAGCTACGGCTACGACGGTGGCAAAGAGCTGTACATGTACGAGCGTCGTGAGGAAACTGACAAGGAATACGATGCTCGCATAGCACAGGAAAAGAAGGAACGTGCCAAAAAGAAGGCCGCAACTCAAGCCAAGAAGGACCGAGAGTACGGCGAGTACATGCGCCTAAAAGCAAAATTTGAAAGTGTAAAATGAGTGTTATTACTGTTTGGAAATGTGACGAAGATGGTAAGATCTTCGAAGACAAAAAGAAGTATCAGAACCACCTGCGCAAGCTAGCAAGGATTCGTCGCACCCGTCGTCAACTTGAGATTGAAGAAGGTCTCAAAGATCGTATTTGGGGCAAACTCTACGAATGTGAGCAAAGCATTGAACAGTGGGCTGACATGGTTATTGCTAACCAGGATCTGTTCTGGGCAGAAGCTGCCAAGGGTGATCCCCACGACTGGAAGATTGTTGGCAAGACCCACAAGGGTGTTGTTTGCCCTGTTCCCAAACTACTAGGGTTCACTCAATTCAGTCTGCGTTGGAGTGACTCAGTCAGCAACAGCCACTCATGCCCAATTGGCGGTGTTACCAACTGGGGAGGCCGTGAGAAGATGGCAGACGGAAGCGATGCACCGCGTGGATACCCTGGCTGGCAAGGTCGTGCTGAGTGGATGGTTGCTTGGCCCAAGGAGTGGGATGGTTTCTACCTAGGTGGCGACTTGTTTGCCGCAGGTACCTTCCGCACTGGACGTCAACGTGCTCACACTGGCACCGGCGGTGGCGGTGGTATGCGTTGGGATGAAGATCACAAGTGCCACGTTATGACGCACGGCTATGAGTTTCGTATCTACGCCGCAGACTGGCCAGGCCTGGCCCGTTACTACCAGAAGCGTCAGATGTGGAAAACACTCAGCACCAAGGAGTTTGCGTGAGCGAAGTCCACGACATTATCGACCGTCCGATCCGTGTTGGTGACTTTGTAGCGTTCTATGCCAACGTCTACAAAGTGTTATCAACGAACAAACCTAATTCGACCGGACACGGTTATGTTAAGATCATCCTAGCTGAGCCCAGCAAGACTACGAAGCCGGTAAACAAGTACAGCAGAGAAATGTGTGTGATCCCAGCCGAAGAAGTAACGTTCTGGCTGTTGAAAAGGAAGAATCGATGATTCCCAACGAACATCGTGACGCTATAATCAGTAATGGCTTGCATTTTATGCGGGCCATTACTGAAGCCTACGGCGCTGAGGAAGGCATGCGGCTGTGGGAAACCATCGCTGGCACCTTAGATCCTGATGTTAAAGGACAGATCTTTTTTGCCATGATCACAGGCACCTACAATGATACCATTGTGCTAAGGCGAGCAAATGCCGCAGGCATTGCTAACCGTGTGGCCGCCATCAAAGAGATTCGCAACTGGACTAGTCTGGGACTCAAAGAAGCCAAGGATGCCAGCGATGCAGTGGAGTCGGGTCGCAGTGTTAGGATTACAGTAAAGCCCGCTGAACATCACTCGGCCATGCGGGCATTGCGAGCAGTGGGATTTGAAATATGAAAAGCTCTTGGGTATTTGTTAGGAAAGAAATATACAAAGGTGACCCTATGGAAACCATTGTGTTTATTCAAGACCTTAACATTGGGCGTATGAGCGTTACTAACGATGCTGAAGCAGTTTTTCTAGAGTGTCAGAAGATGTACGGACGTTGCCGTGTGGTGTATCAAGACAGCGAAGGCGAGTGGTCAGAAATCACTTACGCCAACTTTGCTGCCTTCTTCAAGCCCTGGCACGGTGAAGTCTGGGACCGACTGACAAAGGTGTGATATGAGTTGCGATCATACAAGAACAATCGAGCGTTGGGTCACTACGGACTACTTCGGTGAAGAAATTGCCGGGGAGTGGGAATACGAAACAGTTTCTACCACTGTAGACATCGACATCGGTAGGTACAAGTGTACACAATGTGGCAAAGTGATGTACTACACTGGTACTTGGCGTAAACATTGGGAAGGCGCATAATGAAAGCCGTGGGCTGGATCGAGAACGGGGAAGTGCGGTGGTTACGGCAAGACCAGCCTGCTGAAGGAACCACACTGTTCGTGGAAGTGCCAGAACAGCCCGAAGATCGCGAACCCATTGGCTACACACTGGAACCAATCTATGGACCACGCCGAGGATACATTGCAACACAGGCATTCATTCTTTGCTCCAGTTGCCGGGGTGCCATTTCCAGCTCCGGCGGCCCGAGATACAATGCGTTATGCCTGAAGTGCATTAACAAGCTAGATGTATTCAATAAGTTGAGTCAATAATGGGATATACTTACATTCTTGTGATCTGGACTGTGGTCGGCTATGCTGGCACCAACCATAGCACACATACTAAAATGGATTGGCGCCCTATTGGCGAGTTCCATATGGAAGGCGATCGCATTGGCTTGAAGCCTGCCAAAGAAATGTGCGAAGATGCTGCTCGCCAACTTGGATTAAAAACTGAAAACTATCGTTGTGTAAGATCCAAATGAACGCCGAAAAAGAAAATACTTTCCGCGCACTCAAGGACGAACCGTTGTTGGCTACTCGTCCTGTATTGTGCCGATTGGGCTGGCACCAATGGACCAAGTGGGGCGATCCGCGCAGAAGCTCTAGCAGCATCTATATTAGACAAGGGCGCTTCTGTGCGGCCTGTAACCAGTATGATGAAAGAAAAGCACACGAATGACTACCCTAACCTACTACAAAATCCGCAAGAAGTCCGCTCCTGAATTCTTCCGCAAGGCCGACGGAACTTGGAATGGTTCGGGCAAAGTCTACGACACCTTAGGCAAGCTTCGTGCTGTAATTACACAACACATGAACAGCCACAGTGAGTACCATCGTAATCAGATTCAAGACTGGGAAATCGTAGAGTTTGAAGTTCGCGTCAAAGAAGTCAAACAACTGATTGACATTGTAAAACCCGAAAAGGTCTGGAACCTGTTGAAGAAATGAACACTACACTGATTCTCATCACACTGCTTTTTACCAAGCACTTCATTGTTGACTTTCCACTGCAACACCGATATCAATGGAGCAACAAAGGCACCTACGGGCACCCAGGTGGTGTATTGCATGCGTTCTTGCATGGGCTAGGTACTTGGATGTGCTTTGCATGGTATGCACCCAACGCAGCACTGTGGCTGGCCATTGCAGACTATGTGTTGCACTATCACATTGACTGGGCCAAGATGAACCTCAATAAGAAGCTAGGATATGGGCCCACCACTCACGAACAGTTTTGGTGGTTGCTGGGCTTGGATCAGTTTCTGCATGCCTTGACGTATATCGGCCTTGTTTACATGGCGGTATAATGGAACACAAATCTTACATGGATCCCATTCGGTTGCCCTGCGGTGGTACTGCACACTTTGACGAGGGCGCAGGCTACGGCCATCGTTGTTGGGACTGCATGGCAGTAGTTGGCTCGATGGGTATGCCTAGAAGCTGCAAAGATGAGATGGAAAAATACGATGTGCTCAAAAAGCTTGGCGGACGAACCAGCTGGGACTACAATAAAGGCTGCGAGGTAACACAATGAATGAACGTATTGCAGAGCTAGCTGAACTGGCCGCCCAAGAAACTGCAACTGAGGACAACGATGTATATCTCGAAGTGTCTGTCAATGATGATACATATCAAATCCCCGGCAACTTTATTGAGAAGTTTGCAGAGTTGATTATTCAAGAATGTGCCACATTAGCGTATGATGGGCCGGGTGGTATTTTAGATCATTTTGGAGTTGAAGATGCACCCACGAATCCATGAGTTGGCATTACAAGCAGGCGGAAGCCACTACCCCGAAGTTGGGGGTGAACTGTTGCAGAAGTTTGCAGAATTGCTGATCAAGGATTGTGCTAGCAAAGTAAAGCACGTCCACAAGCAAGGCGGCGGCACCTACGGTGAAGTTATTTTGGCAGCATATGACTTGCCACCACGCTATGACTAAAACTATTCCCGAACATCGAGACGTTCTTGGTCAAGCACTGGCAGTAGGCGACTGTGTGGTTTTCCCATCTAGCAATACCATGTATGTGGGTGTGATTACCAAGTTCAATCCCAAAATGGTCAAAGTCAAACGAGTCGGTAGGAGATCTAGTTGGGAACAAAACAAGTACCCCACGGATCTTGCCAAAGTCAGCGGTGCTGAAGTCACAATGTATCTGTTGAAGTATCAACAGAGTTGACTGGTAAATAATTTCTCTGCTACAATGTAGCATTGCGCCTGTAGCTTAATGGTCAAAGCAGCGGACTCATAATCCGTTGACTGGGGGTTCAAGTCCCTCCGGGCGCACCAAATAAATATCGATATGAAAGTCACTGAAGATCAGTTTCGTTTTGAATGGTTCTCTGGTACCGGCAAGGGAGGACAGCATCGCAACAAGCACCAAAATTGTTGCCGCTGTATCCACGAGCCCACAGGAATTGTTGCCAACGGAACCAACAGTCGTAGCCGCGAAGATAATCGTGCGGCAGCTCTCAGTGTATGCCGCAGTCGTGTAATGGCGCACTTTCATCAAGACACGCCGCGGTTCCAAGCCGGCACCGAACGTATTCGTACCTATCACGAGCCTGACAATCGTGTGGTAGATCATGCATCAGGCTTGGCAGATTCATGGACCAATGTTATTGTCAAAGGCGATATGGAGCCTGTGATCATGGCCAGAGCCAAGGCAGTTAGATAAACAATTTCTGGGGTTCGTATAATGGATAATACAGGGGTCTTCTAAGCCCTTAATAGAGGTTCGATTCCTCTACCCCGGACCAAATAACACGGCCCCTGTCAGTTGCCTTGTAGGGACTGCTCGGGGGTTTTCTTTTGTGCATAGGTTTTGCCTATGCTCGACATTGAAACAATCATTGACAAAACTGGGGTTTTTCATTGATTTCATTGATATATACTATTACAATACACATACAGTGCTAGACACTGAATCACTTTCATTTCACACTAATAGGAGAAAACAATGAAAACTGTAGGTAACAAACTTGACCATTTTATCGTCACTGGCGTAAAACCAGGGCAACCCGAAGATGCCTTTTTCGACATCGACGAAAACAGCTTTGCTGGCAAATGGAAAGTCATTGTATTCTATCCCAAGGACTTTACTTTCGTATGTCCTACTGAGATTGTTGCGTATGACAAGCTGGCTGGCGATTTTGCTGACCGCGATGCTGTTCTACTGACCGGTAGCACAGACAATGAGTTCTGCAAAGTGGCGTGGCAAAAAGCTCACCCAGATCTGCAGAAGATCACTCACATTCAGTTTGCTGACACACAGCGCGGCGAACTTGGCCTTGCTGAACAGCTGGGTGTATTCTTCCAGCCTGCTGGTGCTGCTCTTCGCGCCACATTCATTGTTGACCCAGACAACGTTATCCAACACGTTACTGTCAACAACTTGAACGTTGGTCGTAGCCCAGAAGAAACCCTGCGTGTGCTTGACGCTCTGCAGACTGGTGAACTCTGTGCTTGCAACCGCACCGTTGGTGGCGAAACATTGAAGTAATCAAGGAGTGGGACAATGAACTTTCGTGACTATTTTGAATGGCTCAAGAGGGAACATTGTCCCTCTTGCAAAGGACGATAATGTTAGAAACTATTTGCGAAACTCTAGTAGAAGCGTATCGTCGTAACTGGATTACCAGTCGTGATGGCAATGTTAGCATCCGTCATCACGACAGGGATCACTTTTACATCACACCGTCGGGTGTGCGTAAGCAGACACTACAGCCTGATCAGTTCAAGAAGATCAGCATACACGGCTTGTTGTGGCAAGAAGAACACTACACTGACATCAGTGCTAATCTAAAGCCCAGCGGAGAATTACCATTGCACTTTGGGCTACAGCGTGCCATGGGCCAGCACAGCAATGATGTCAGGGTTGTGGTTCACCTGCATCCCACTTACTGTGTTGCAGCAATGCATGCTGGAATCGAGTTAGGTTCTATTGCTAGACAGTTTCCTGAATTGAGTCGCTATACCAAGGTAGCCTACAATGTAGGTGATGTTCCACCAATAAGCCAGGAACTTGCGGATCAGTGCCATCATCATCTTGAACTAGACGACCACGGCAACATTGCCTACGATATCGTAGGTATCAAAGGACACGGTGTTGTGGCCATTGACAGCTCACCATGGCGTGCGTTCGAACACATCGAACGACTAGAACATATTTGTAAAATTGTATTATCATCAAAAGGATATCAAAAATGACACAATGGGTAGATCAACTCAAGGAAGGTATTCCTGACTATGCCAAGGATGCCAAGTTGAACTTAGACGCTGTGATCAAGCGCAGTACATTGCCTGTGGAAGAAGCCGAAGCCTGTGCTTTGGCTGCTACATTTGCATCAGGCAATACCAAACTGTGGACCTGGATTCACAGCCAGATTACCAACCGTGTGGAAGCAGATGCTGCTCTCACAGCAGGCTCAATCATGGCACAAAACAACACATGGTATCCATATGTTGAAATGGCCGATGACGAGCAGCTCAAGGGTCTACCTGCACAGCTTCGTATGAATGCTATTGCAAGTCACGGTGGCACAACCAAGGCTCGTTTTGAAGCATACAGTCTTGCTGCCAGCATTGTGGGCAAGTGCCATTTCTGTGTCAAAGCACACTACGAAACACTGAAAAAGGAAGGCTACACAGTGGAACAGCTTCGAGACATCGGGCGCATTGCCGCGGTTATGAACAACGTAGCCAAGGTAATGACTGGTTAACCCGAACTGGTTGCGCCAATATTGAGAATCCTGTACAATAAAACTGTACAGGATTTTTTATGGCATACATGTTAACTGGTAAACAAACCCATCGGATGATACTCGACCAGTGGATCAAAGCCCAAGAACAAACTCAGTATGAGTTCTACGAGTCCAAGCCCAACTCTGTGGTCTTCAACACCGGCTCTGAAGAAATGTTGCGTGTGGCCAAGGATGGTTTCTATGTGCGCGGCGTTCGAGTGCCTGCGGACGACAAGGAAGCTGAAACTGTTTACCAAGCTTTTAACCAATGGTTGGCCTGGGCCAACTTGCAAAGGAAATAACAATGTTAAGTTCTAGTCCCGATCGTGACACTTTTCACATTGAAAATCAACTCAAGCAAGTCGAGGAGGGAGAACAAACTCCTGAAAAAGCCGAGGAAATGATCGATTTCTATCGCACGGTGAACCGCCAGCGCAGGGACCGAGAGCAAGAACCCGAGTGGCAGCAGAACAACATGGAATACGACATGCGTAGCGCCGAGTGGATGATTGCCAAAGTCCGTGCGTCAGAAGCCTACGCACAAAATCTCTATGCTGCCATGTGTAATCGTGATTTCCAAAAGAACGAAGTATGGCCTCAACTGAAAGATCAAAAGTGGTCATGTTCGTGGCGGTATGCTGGCGGTATCATCGCTGACATGCGTGGAGAAGGCGACTACATTGATTGGTACTGTTCTGGCATTCGTGGCGAAATGGGCGACGAAGAGTTTCTGGGCATGACCAAAGAAGCCCAAGAGCAATACCTTTACATGAAAAACAACTTTGTCAGCGAAAGCGTAGTTACCGACGAGATCCGAGCAGACTTGTTCCAGCTGGGCTGGATCGTGTTAGATGAATAAATATTGTTATGATCATCGAAATCCGTCTGCAAAATCAACTCTGGGAAGCCCGTAACATATCTGGACCGGGCTACAATGTCACTGAAATATTGGACGACATTGAGGGTGCTCGCGAAGCTGGAGAGTTAGCGTGGGTAGATTGGGATCAACCTTTGCGACTTGACATACAAATTGTTAAGCCGTAAACTGTAAGTTATTGCTGTATGAAGCAAAGAGAAAAGTGTTCTGGACGCGGGTTCGACTAAGCCTGTTTTACCATGAAACCACCATGTGTCTTATTGCCTCGCAATGACGCATTAGCAAAGGCGTTAGCATTGTATCCGCGATCCATACACCATTGACGCAATCCTTCTACTCGTTCAACGGTTCCGTCTGGGTGAGTAACATCATACACCTTCCCGGTCCAAGTTTTACCTCTTGCTTGGCGTTTGCTCTTATACTTTTGGCGTAGTTCAGTGGCTCGTTCGGTTCCGAAGATTT
>JACCEC012823240.1_pt1 | contig 11181 bp, 8 predicted proteins | sample 7450121 | NCBI WGS metagenome assembly JACCEC01 (sample SAMN15323455, study PRJNA562643) | freshwater metagenome | isolation source: river surface water | place: USA:Blue River Watershed | collected 2017-08-18 | reverse complement strand
GCATGCATTCGGGCTTTTTTAATCACGTGTTTTTCGGTGTAGATAAATTACCAGCTCGCTTTCATTACGATGAAGGGGTCACTTTTTTTATCGCCTCGATTAAATGATCGAGGTAATCATCAGCTGCATCTTCATTGATCACCCCTGCCCGCTCAAGTTTGGCATGCACACGCTCATTTGCTTCACACAACATGACTCGAATGCCACGTAGGCGCAATTTCCTCATCACCTCTTCCAAAACTTGGATACCAGTGATATCCATAAACGGTACACGTCGTAAACGAATAATTAACGTTTTAGGATCAGCGTGTGTTTGAACCAAAGCTCGCTCAAAATTTTCTACTGCCCCAAAAAACATAGGACCGGCAATTTCGTAAACTAATAAATCGGGGGGTAAATGTTGGATACCATGCCGCGCCAATTCGGTATGCAATTCAGTTTCATCGACTGGAAGCGTTTCAACCGCATCCGACATGCGGCGAATAAAATGCAGTATCGCTAAAATTACGCCGACGTTGACCGCTACAACCAGATCAGCAAAGACTGTCAACACAAAGGTAATAACTAAAATTAAGCGGTCAGCAATGGGAGCGGTTTTAAGAAGATGAGCAAAATGCTTAACCTCACTCATATTCCACGCCACCACAAATAAAATAGCTGCCAGCGCTGCAAGTGGTATGTGCAATGCAAGCGGCGCCAAAAATAGCAGTACAGCGATCAATGTGATGGCATGAATGATGCCGGCGAGTGGACTGGTCGCACCATTACGCACATTCGTTGCAGTACGTGCTATCGCACCCGTCGCAGCGAATCCACCAAAAAATGGTACGACAATGTTGGCGAAACCCTGAGCAATTAATTCCTGATTTGAATCATGTTTAGTGCCGGCCATGCCGTCAGCAACGACGGCAGAGAGCAATGCTTCAATTGCACCGAGCATAGCAATCGTAAATGCGGGGCCAATCAAGGTGATTATTTGTGGCACTGACATTTCAGGTACGACAAATGTAGGCAGGCCAGTAGGTATTCCACCAAATGCCGAACCTATAGTGGCTACACCCGGCAACTGCACTATCATCTGCAACAGAGTGAGTACCATCATGGCGACTAATGGGCCAGGCACACGCGCTAAGAGTTTGACTCTAGGCGTTAGTAAAACTATTAATAAACCGAATAGCGCGAAACTCAGGGTGGGTAAGTGCGCATTGGGTAGTGACTGCAGCAGATGCCAGAGCTTTTCATGAAAATGCTCTCCGACGGCTTTGGGTAATCCAAAAAATTCACTCCACTGCCCAACAAAAATGATGACGCCTATGCCAGCGGTGAATCCCACAACAACCGGCGCAGGAATAAATTTAATCACCCCACCCATACGCGCCAAGCCCATTAACAGCAGCATGACACCGGCCATCAAGGTCGCCACCTGTAAACCTGCGATACCGTATTTTGCGGTGATGCCTGCCAATATGGCGATGAATGCACCGGTCGGACCAGCAATCTGTAATCGACTACCGCCGAAAATAGAAATCAAACCACCACCGATGATCGCGGTATAAATCCCTTGTTCGGGACGCGCGCCAGAAGCGATTGCAAACGCCATCGCTAATGGCAAAGCAACGATGCCAACGACCAACCCTGCAATGAGATTCGGCAGCCAATGCACGCGTGCAAATAAGCCCGCGCGATGTGCTTCCAAGACGGCAATCACTGATTACTCCTTGGTTTTACTGCGAAGCGTTTGGCTAAAATTAGCTACGCTTCCCACACACAAACTGCATAAGATGCTGATTCTGTGTGCCCTCGATAACGGGTCGCCAATTATCTTCTGGGTTTGTATTACTACTAATTTTTTCGCCCTTCAAATAGGGAGCATTAAAAAACTCGCCTTGCAAATTACGAAACTGAGCTGCTTTGCAATCGTACTCTTTATGCGATCGATTAGACAATACGCCATTGAGCGGAAAACTATAACTTAGCATTTGCCAAACCGTGACATAAATTCCATTGGTAACAATCGTTTTATCGTCATAATAAAATTCAGCCTTACCGTTATCAGCATACATTATCCACTCTGCATGCGCGCTTGCAGCGACTAACATCAATACAAGTGCTGCCAAGTTTCTGATCATCATCACGCATCCTTCTCTTCTGGAGGTCGCGCAGCGCGCCTGAGAATCCAATATAAATATACGGTAGCAATCACGACAGCAAATCCATAGGAGCTAATCGTTAGCGACCAACCCTCTAGGCTTAATTTAGGACCTAACCAATGACGAAAGAATAAATACAGAAAAAACGCTAGCAAGAAATAGCGCATTTGTTGTGGACGCGTCATGGAATTAGCGCCATTGGATTTAGAGTGAATTCACAAAGGCGATCAGATCGTCGCGTTCTTTTTTACTCAGCCCTGAAAATATATCGCGTGATGCTTTTGCCTCGCCGCCGTGCCAGAGTATCGCCTCAAGTACATTGCGCGCACGTCCATCATGCAAGAGATGAGTACTGCCGTTGACTTGTTCCGACACTCCAATACCCCAGAGTGGAGCTGTGCGCCAGTCACGTGGACCCGCTTTAAAATCTGGACGACCGTCTGCCAATCCTGGACCCATATCGTGTAACAACAGATCGGTGAAGGGTCGGAAGGTACGTTTTGAAAGTGCAGGTAACAACGGATACTCTCCGGTGCGTAATTCAGGTACATGGCATTGAGCACAACGCGCTTGGTCGAATAATTTTTCACCGCGCTTAACGTTCTCACTATCTTGATTACGAGGAGCTGGCGCATCCAATGCCGCCTGCCAAAAAGTCAATTCATCCCAAGCGTAGTCCAACAGCTCAGGACGATTCCCAGGTGGCATAGCAAGGCAATCTTTTTGTATAGGCGGACAATTTTCTTCGATGTACAACGATGATGTGACGCCCATATCACCATGAAACGCAGCGGCAATTTGTTGACGCACGCTAGGCTGATTTGCTTTCCAACCAAAACGCCCCAAGGCAACGCGCTTTTTAATATCATCACGCACATAATTAGGACGACCATTCAGTCCTTGAGCCTGTTGAATTTTTGCCAGTGCGAGTATGTCCTCTTCTGTCACCGCTTCTAAGTAACCCATCCCAAAGACGACTTGCGTATTACGTAAGGATGTCATCACTGATTCATCAATAGCGCCAAAATTTGGTTTTTCAATGCGTATTTTTGGCTTGCGCAATTCAACTTTTTCACCATCCGACAAGGTGACAGACTCAGTCATCCAATCAATGTATAGCTCTGCCTCACCGGGCTTTAGATTTTCCTTTAGCCCGACGTTGACGCCGAACACTTGCAGCTGATCGCCATAGTTGGGATGAGGGTTCGGCCCACCATCTGAGCCCTCACCGGGTATCGACAAACGAAGTAACTGCTGGAATGCGATGACATTCGGATTATCAAAGGTACGGCCACGACCAGCCTGCACATGACATGACACGCATGAATTGGCTAAAAAAGTAGGGCCAAGACCCCACTCACCTCCCAAAAGAGGAAATACCACCCACGGTGCTTTAAATTGCTTCTCGCCGGTCTTAAATTTTTGTAATTGAGAATGGGTTAGGCCTTTAATCGGCTGCATATAAACAGCTGCTGGATCGATCGGTTTCTCACTCGAGCGAATAATCTGGGTCGCCGCTGTGCCTGCAATCCTCAAACCCATCACTGTCAGCGAGACAAACGCCAGACGCCTAAGCGCGCGATACCTCAGCCATCTAAAACCATCCTTAGCACACTGCATGGAAGACTCCTTGTGCGTTTGATTTCAGTAACAATCAAAGATCACGTGCAAGTCTGAAACCAGTCTGATAATTACGCATACCTTCAACTTCAGAATACCGGTAGGCCGCCCGTGCTGTTGATGGGCCATCTAACCAAGCACCGCCACGTACCACGCGCTTTTCACATTGCCCATCATACTTACGCACTGAGCCGTCGTCGGGCGCACCTGCGTAACCATGCTGATGACAATCATCGACCCACTCACGAACATTACCTAACATATCGTGTAAACCAAAGGCGTTCGGTTTGTATTTTCCGACGTCTGCATTTTCAGCAAAACCGTCATCACATAGCACATGTGACCACACATAATTCGGATGCGCCTTCTTACCCGATTCATCATGTAGATTAGCAAACTCGCAGGTCTTGTTTTTACTTTCATTACCTCCCCAGAACCAGGCGGTTTGAGTACCCCCTCGTGCGGCATATTCAAATTCTGATTCACTCAACAGCCGATAACTCTTACCGGTCTTTGCAGACAGCCATGCGGCGTAAGCCTTAGCCTCAGACCACGAGATATTCACCGCAGGAACCTTACCTCGCCCAAAACCAGCATCATCGGCTTTGGGGCATTTACCATCAGCCACACAAACATCCCATTGTGCGAAGGTTGTTTCATATTTTGAGACTGCAAAGGATCGCACTATTTTTACTGTATGTTGCGGCTTCTCATCCAAATGTCCACTCTCGACCTTGTCGGAACCTTGGACGAACTCACCTGCTGGAAGAACCACCATCTCTGGGCACTCAGGGCAATCGACAAACACACTTCCAACAGCACGACTCTCCGCATGGACAGTCGACACAAAAGAACAGGTAGAAAAAAATAAAGCCAACGATACATTCGTTAAAAATGAAGGGCTTTTTTTAAAAGTTTTCATGATTATTTTTAAGTTTTAAAATTAGTCTCTCAAGGGTCTTTTTTTCATAAGAATAACGTCATTCCATAGTATAAGACCAGAAATAAAAAAGCCGGCAGCGCGAAGCTGCCGGCAAACTTACTAGAGACAAACGACTACCTCGTTCACATCAAAATAACATCATCAAAGGGTGCCTACAGCCAAACTATCATAGCCAGTTAGCACTTCTGCTCCATCTTGCAGGACTTATAAACCTCGTCAGCCTCCACGACACCCTCACACGCTTCTTTGACATTGATCTTTGCATTTCTACATGCCGTACCTAAAGCGACCATAGAATCGCTCGCAGCATTTTTCATGTCACAAAAATAGTCTTGCTGTTTTTTAGCATCAGCACATGTCCCGACACGTGTTTTTTTCTCACCGTGGTGATCGGCAAAAGCAGTCGTTCCTATCATCAGCAATAAAACTGCCATCAACGGCGCGAGCTTCAGGGACTTCATCGTGTACCCTCCTTCATGACGTACATCTATATTTTTCTTTTGAATGCGGATGCCGCTGCTGCGGCATCCGCCTGCTTACGGCTGACCTTCCATCAGGTTTAACCGAACGAGCGACCTTCTTTGGCGATGTAGCCATAAGCAGCGTTACTACGCTCGCCACCCATAGCCAGATACTCTGCCTTCATCTTCGCAATCATGTCATTATTGAAGGGGTTAGCGAGTGCATCTGCCGCCATCTTCTGCGCATCCAGCTTGTACAACTTGGCTGAATTGAGACCGAAGATCTTGTTCTTAACTGTACCGCGACCATCACCCAGAGGAATCTTCCAACCCTGGCTCTTCATGATGCTCTCTGGGATTTCCAAGCGACGCATCGCTTCAATCTGCCATTGAGGTGAACCGTACCAGACAGAGTCTGTACCCCAAACAACACGATCAGGTCCCATCAAGTTGACTAACTGACCCACGAAGGCTGAGCAGAACTTAGGATCGGTAACGGCTGTTGATGCAAACACGGAACCCAATTCGGCATACACGTTGTTGACGCCAAATTTTTCTGGGATACGCGCAAGATCAGTAGACCACTGGATATAGCCATTCTTCTCGAACTGAGCCATTTCCATATCGGGCTTATCAGCCAGCCATGGACGCAGCGCTGCGTGATAAATCACAAAGTTCATCTTCGGCCAGTCTTTAGCGGCTTTGCCTAGATCGTTCACGGTTGCATGCTCCCACGTACCGGCAAACGCCTTCTCGTAATCACGCGGCATCAAGCCTTTGTGGATACAAATGGTGTTGATACCCGCTTTGAGTGCCTTCTCATAAAACGGATACATGAGCTTTTCATCGTCGAGACGCCATGCATACTTAGATGGACCAAATGGATCGCCAATGGTGTACGACTTCCAAGAAACAGGATGCAGCTCTTCGATCGCACGATCGACCTCATCCATCCAATTAGGATATTTTGGCGTGATGATGGAGTGACCCAACATACGCACACTACCCGCCATCTTGTTTACAGAACGGCAGGCATTTTGAATGGCATCATTTGATAATAACCACCAGTTAGGATCATCAAATGGCGCACCAGAGAGGAGCGATACTGATGTGTCCGAGTCAAGGAAGATCTCCTTGAGATAGTTATCCATCTTGTAGCGAGACAAATTGGTAGGGATGTTATTGATGTTCTTGTTAACGCCCGCACCTTCAGCCCACTTAGTCAAACCAAGCAGACCTTCCTCTTTGAAATCATCGCGAATGAAGTGGGTTTGGTCATCAAAAATAAACTGACCTTTGTATTTTGCTTTGCGGTCGCCGGCAGCATCCAAGTTCTTAGCTTCTGCCTCATCTACTTCAAAGATATTTCCATACACTTGATTCATGGCGATAAATGCCGTGGCCATACCTGCCGACGTTGCCAGGAACTGACGACGTGTCATGTTGTGGCGCTTAGCTTCTTTGTCGGCCATTTCCTTGATCAGGAATTCGACCTTACGTTGCTTCTCAGTTTGTGGCAGCGGATTGTATTCACCGTTCGACACCATTTGTGTCGGAATCGGAGAGCGGAATGCGGACTCGTCTGCAGGTAAACATTCTGCAAACTCTCTGTCAGTCATTGAAACACCAAATGGCCTTTGTTTATCTGTCATTTTTGTCTCCTATATTTTTGAACGTCTAAGCCCTACTGAACTGGACGACTTTTTTGCCGGGGTTTACTGCTGCTGCCTGAAGGCAGTCCGCCCTTGAAGGTCGAACCACCATCAATATTGCAATTGACGTGCCAACGACGCCACTCCTACAAGACCGCACGATTTCATCGCGCAAGCACTTGAATCAGAATACTTTTTCACATTTTGATGTTGCGACGCACAGAAAAATTCTGCTCTGTTGGAGGTTCTGAATGGACACCTGTCACAGCTAGTTCTGTTACAGATGTCACATCCCAAGTAACAGTCTTATAAAGGAGCTACAGCATTCATTGAGGGTGTTGTATGCCAAACCGTTTCATGCGACGGTACAACGTCATTCGGGAAATACCCAAAGCATTAGCGGCGGCAGTCACATTCCAGCGTGCTGCGCGGAGCTGCGCGATGAGTTCACTCGCCTCTAGGCTGTTTAATGAGATATCGTGAACTGGGATACCTAAAGTGTGGGGATCTTTTGGCGATGCGCTGAGATACTCTGGCAAATCGATCAGCGTAATCTGATTATCGCGACAGACAGCCGAAGCAAACTCAATCACATTACGTAGCTCACGCAAATTGCCCGGCCAGCTGTGGACGAGCAATGCAGATCTGGAATCATCATCTAATGTTGGTATAGGTTGATCGGAAGATTTACGACCATGCAACGCGAGTACACGATCAATAATCCACGATAAGTCTTTACGCTCTCGAACGGGTGGTAGGGTAAAGTGCGCACCGCTTAATCGGTAATACAGATCATCTCGAAATGAACCTTCTCTCACCAGCGACTCAAGCGCACAGTGCGTTGCAGCGACGACTCGAATATTGACTGCAACCGCACGCGTAGCTCCGACCGGCAGCACTTCTTTTTCTGATAGTACGCGCAACAAACGTGCTTGCAATGGCTTAGGCATATCGCCTATCTCATCTAAGAAAAGCGTCCCGCCATCCGCTTCTTGTATCAAACCACGTTTACCTTTGGGTGATGCACCAGAAAAGCTTCCAGGCGCATAGCCAAATAATTCACTTTCTATCAACGTGTCTGGGATTGCAGCACAGTTCACGGGCACAAATGGGCCATTGCGTCGTTCACTACTTTGATGGAGCGCTTTAGCAAAATATTCTTTGCCGCTACCTGTCTCACCTGTCACCAAAATACTAATCGGTGAATTAATTAAACGTGCTGCCCGCGAAATCTGACGATCTAATAGAGGATCGCCGCCAGAGAGCGCTGCTAGTGGTTCTGGTGTTGCAGGCTCAATGCGTGCTCGCGCTGCTTCCAACAGCGAACGTGCGGGTGCGAGCGCGGATAAAAATACTAATTTTTGTGTACCGCTGATCATCAAGGCTCGACGATCAACCGGTTGCACAGCAACGAAACGGTGAAGATCATCAGTCGAGACATTTAAAAGTGTATCAATACGGCGACCAATTAACTCCTGTGCGGATTCTCCGAAAATCAACTGCGCGCGACGGTTATGGCCAATGATATTCCCTGAACCATCAATGGCGATCAGGTATTCAGGACTCACTTCTAAAAATTCAGGTGCAGTCGACAGCCTGAGTATCCATTCATGACGGAAGCGATGAAGAAAGTAAGCATTCTCAATCTGATGCGAATACATACGCACCATTTGTAACGCCAAATGCTGACTTTCTTTTTTTCCTGGTGATGTCAGCGCTGAAATATCCAACACACCCTTCATTTGGCCCATCGCATCATAAATCGGTGCGGCTGTGCAGGTGAGTGGAATATGGGTAGCATCAAAATGATCGCCCTGATGTACCGTTAATGCTTGACCAGTGCTGATACACGTACCCACACCACACGTACCCGCATTAGTTTCACTCCAATCAGACCCTAAATAGAGACCCGCTTTTCTTAGACTGGGGTCGAGCTGTAAGTCGCCAATGAAATCAACCGTTACACCGCGGGCATCGGTGAGTAGAACCACATAACCCAAACCCGCAACTTGGTGATACAGAGTTTCAAGACCGTGACGAGCGATATGGAGAAATTCTTCGATCTGATCCTGACGCTCCCGAATTTGCTGCTGAGGCAAGATGATCGCTTCTTGCATGCGGGTAGGATCGAGTTTGTGCTCATGCACACAACGCATCCAGGAGTCACGGATAATTTCGTCATGCAGCAAAGCAGATGGCGTTTGCATAGCCTGCTCCGCTACTTGCATCACTGTCTCAATGTGGTGCCTCTGCTCCGCGTGCATCGTATCTCCCATGAACAATTTTGTTATGGCAGTCTGTCTTGCGCAGACTTTTACTTTTTAGATCTAATTTTTATATTGCCTTTTTTATGCTTATCTTAATGGAAAACATATACCTTTTATTTCCTACTGATTATGGTCTTATTTACTTGTAGAAAGAAAGATTTAAAACGTTAAAAACACAATTTTATGAGCACTAAATAATCAGGGCTGCGATAGGACAATCTATGCTGCGACGCGAAATAGGAGACGTAAGATAGAGGTATTACGCACTGACAAGGCGCGTAAATTCTCATACAAAGACTTAGTGCAGTTGCAAAAACATCTCGCTTATCTCACTAACGATAGCGAAAATACATCAAAAAAAATAGAACGAACGTGCTAGCTTTTTAAAGCACATTAATTTCTATTTTTACTAAGAGAAGGAAGGCTAACGCCTGGTCGTGAGCGCAGTGAGGCAACTCAGAAATTTGAAGAAAAAACGACGCCCGAACCTGCAAGAATGGCTCGGGCGATCTCTAGAATATTTAGCGTGTATCAGCTACATCGGTAGGATTAGCGCGTGAAGCAGCCTCGATGATTGCCACCTGCGCTTCAAACGCGCGCAGACGTTTGTATACCGAAATCAGCTCAACGATTGTTCCCCAACTACGAACTAAAAACTGGAACGACATTTCAACACGACCAAATGCGCGCACAATCTGCTGCATAGCACCCAGCGTAATAGCACCTGCTACCACCGTTGGACCTAGCGCAATGTAGGGTACGAGTACACCAAATTGCAAATACGAAAATTTGGCGATATCAAAATACATGTAATGGAAAAATAACCGGAAATAGTTATCACGAACCTGATTGAACAAATCCCTAACAACTGGCGGACTACCTCGGTTGATATCATCCTCAGCGTGAACTAATTCTTTACGATAGGCCGCTTCAACACGCTGGTTGTTATATTCAAGGCCTGGCAGTTTTATACCAATTAATGCTAGTGCCACGGTTCCCAGTAAAGCAAATAAGATCGCCACGTACACAAGCGCATGCTCGACCTGACCAAACACCGGCACTTCGCTGACTTTTTTAGAGAGTGTCCATAATATGGGTAAAAATGCGATCAATGTCATGATCGAATCGATCATATTCGATCCCAAGGTTTCCATGATGGATGCGAAGCGTTTGGTATCTTCCTGAACTCGCTGACTGGCACCTTCTATATGACGCAAGCTATCCCAATGCGCCATATAAAAATCATTCATCGATTCGCGCCAGCGAAATACCCAGTGCTTAGTATAAAAACCTAGCAAAACTGCGACGAGTACATACACGCCCGCTAATTCGCCAAAACTAAGAAGAAATCCAAAAAATTCTTCGATGGATACGGCACCTGGTTTACTCAAGGCTTTTTGCACGACATCATAAAAACCACCGAACCAGTCGTTGATTTTTACATCAATTTGAACTTGATACCACGTTCCACCAAAAATCAGTACTGCACCAGGCCAAGCCCATAATGCCCAATGTCGGGACAGAAAAAAAGATCTGAACATGCTTGGCCTCTAGTAATTTATTGTTATAAAAAATAGTGAATCACTGTTGTAGGACTGTTGTCTTACTAATGTTTTACTTAAGCTTAAAATTTTCACACGGGTCTTTTCGTTCAGCGCGTTCAGTAATCCAAATAAAATCATACTGTCCTTCGACGGACTGTAGCAGCTCCTGTAGGTCACCGCCGCGCTCCAAGAAACCAACGCTAACCACTTTACGATCAGGTGCAACACTCGCCAAAATTTGCGGCACACCATAATCTCGCCGCACATGCCCATTTCCCGCAATGAGTAGTGATGGACGATGATCTAATAAATTATGCGCTAACGACAAATCGGTCATTCGCTGAGCAAATCGCATTCTAAGTAAATACTTATCCGGCAATTTTCCGCAATGTCCCTCAACCAAATCATGATCGAGTTTCCGCTCAGCTGCCTCATCAAGACGCGACTGTGAATATGTTTTTGCCATTCGCTCAGGCAGGCTACTAGCACCTTGTAAAAACATTCTCCGCGCTTCTTCCTTAGGGAGATTGCCACCAACCACGCG
>JACCEC010039656.1_pt1 | contig 11182 bp, 11 predicted proteins | sample 7450121 | NCBI WGS metagenome assembly JACCEC01 (sample SAMN15323455, study PRJNA562643) | freshwater metagenome | isolation source: river surface water | place: USA:Blue River Watershed | collected 2017-08-18 | reverse complement strand
GCCGGTTTGCCTGACGACCCGGGCTTGCATGTGCACTGGAACCATGGCGCTCTGGATAACGTCGCTGCACCGTATATCAACAAGCAGCGTCCTCGGGTTGCAGTGTTGCGCGAGCAAGGCGTGAATTCACACGTGGAAATGGCCTACGCATTCACCGAAGCCGGTTTTGAAGCTTACGACGTGCACATGACCGATTTGCAACAGGGGCGCGCCAATCTCAAAGACTTTCAAGGCCTGGTGGCTTGCGGCGGGTTCAGCTACGGCGACACCTTGGGCGCAGGCAAGGGTTGGGCGCGCAGCATCACATTCAATACCGCTTTGTCCGACCAGTTCCAAGCATTCTTTCAACGCAAAAACACATTTGCACTCGGTGTGTGTAACGGTTGCCAGATGTTCGCCGAGTTGGCCGTGTTGATACCCGGTGCGCAAGACTGGCCGCGTTTCACTGACAACCAAAGTGAGCGTTTCGAAGCGCGTTTGTCGCAAGTGGAAGTGTTGGATTCGCCAAGTTTGTTTTTCCAGGGCATGGCCGGCAGCAGATTACCGATTGCGGTGGCGCATGGCGAGGGTTATGCCGATTTCAGCGAACGCGGCAGCGCAGACAAAGTGCTGGCTGCGATGCGCTTCACCGACCATCACGGCAAAGCCACCGAGGCTTATCCTTTCAACCCCAACGGCAGCTCGGGTGGACTGACTGCAGTGACCACGCCTGATGGCAGATTCACCGCCATGATGCCGCACCCTGAGCGTGTGTTCAGGCAATTGCAGTTCAGTTGGACCGCGCAAAGTAATTTTCAAAAGTCCACCGACTTCAGCCCTTGGATGCGCATGTGGCGCAACGCCCGACGTTGGGTAGACTGAGGGCAGGTCAGGCTTTTATTCCAAACAAAGGAAGTACCCATGAAAATGAATGACAACATCACCAGAGACAGAGAACTTGTCGATCTGCTCTACAACAGCTACGTTCAATTGAGCGAATTACAGTCTGACTTAACCAATCTGGAACAATTGAATTCTCAATTAGCGGTGGCCAACTTGGACCACGATCATTCTCACGAGCATGGCCTGATGCAAAAACCTCAACAAAAAACAGAGCAAACCAAATTCTTAGAACACGCCATGAAGACCAATGTGGAGTTGCAAAAGAATTTGATCAATGTCATCAAGCTATTGATACAAAACCACACAGATGCCACCAGCATCATGAATGAATTTGAAAAAATAAGAACAAGCACTATTTTGCAAAGCGTGCCGTTTGCGCTGGCTCATGTGATACCTATGACTGAATCACACAAATAATTGAAGCCCATAAAAAAGCCCCGGGAACATGAGTTACCGGGGCTTTTGCTTTGAAAAAGAAATTACTCTATTTTGGCTTTGTCACGCAATGATTGCTGGAACTCGGCCAATTTGTTGGTTTGCAATTGCTGCTGAATTTGCGGTTTGACTTCATCCAACTTAGGCAATTGAGCGTCACGCACATCATCTAAACGAATGATGTGAAAGCCGAACTGAGTTTTCACTGCTGTCTCAGTGGTTTGGCCCTTTTTCAAGGCCACCATGGCTTCTGAAAACTCTTTGACGAAACTGGCAGGGTTGGCCCAATCCAAATCGCCGCCTTTGGCGCCAGAGCCTGGGTCTTTAGATTGTTTTTTGGCAATCTCATCAAATTTGCCGCCTTTTTTCAAGCTGGCAATGATGGCTTTGGCTTGCTCTTCTTTTTCCACCAAGATGTGGCGAGCTTTGTATTCTTTGCCGCTTCCGCTCAGATTGGCAAACTTGTCGTACTCGGCTTTGATTTCGGCATCAGTCACCGGGTTTTTATTTTGAAAATCCGCAAACAGTTCACGAATCAACAAGCTTTGACGGGCAAGTTCCATTTGGGTTTTGAATTCCTCGGAAGCATCCATGCCTTTGCTTTGCGCTTCTTGCATAAAGATTTCGCGAACAATCACTTCTTCACGCAGTTGTTGCTCCATTTCAGGGGACACCGGACGGCCTGAACGCTCCAACTGCGCAGCCAAGGCTTGTAAACGTGCTTTAGGCACTGCTTTGCCATTCACGATGGCGATGTTTTGTGCGCTGACTGCTGAAGCAGCCAAAAGAGCTGTCAACACGACAGGTTTTAAAAAAGTCAATTTCATGGAAGGGCTTTCTAAGAGATAAATCAGGTTTGAATTTGCGGGAATAACTCTGCCGCAGTTTCAATTAGGTGCATCGACAATTTCGATGGCCAGCGCATGCAAACCCTGGTCAGTAAATTGCTGCAACGCATCATACACAAGACGGTGACGCGCCACACGGCTGATGCCGTCAAAGGCTTTTGCGCCAATACGCACGCGAAAATGTGTGCCTTGGCCCGACCCGTCGGATCCCGCGTGACCGGCATGGGCCGCACTTTCGTCCTCGACTTGAAGAAAAAAGGGTGACAAATCAGCTGTCAACTTGGCTTGTAATTGGTCTGCACTGATGTTCATGGTTCTTGCGCCGGTTGTTCTTCTTCGGGTTGTATGAAGCGGCTGAGGTACATACCTTGAGCCAGCACAAAGACAAACATCAAGCCCATACTGCCGAACAATTTGTAATTGACCCAAGTGTCGGTGTCATAGTTGAAAGCCACCCACAAATTGATGCCGCCCATGACAGCAAAAAAACCAGCCCAACTCCACAGCAACCGCAGCCAGACAAAGTCCGGCAAATTCAATTGAGCCGACATCATGGAATGGATGAAGTTTTTCTTGAAGCCGAGTTGCCCGACCACCAATGCAGCGCCCATCAACCAAAACAAAATGCTGGGCTTCCATTTGATGAAAGTTTCGTCGTGAAAAATAAGTGTGGCGCCGCCAAACAAAGTGATGATGACCAGACTCACCCATTGCATGGGTTCGACTTTGCGGTGTTTGACATACAGCCACCCTATTTGCAACAAAGTAGCAACCATGGCCACCGCCGTGGCAACGTAAATGCCAGCAAATTTAAAGGCTATGAAAAACAGGGCAATCGGAAAAAAATCAATCAGCAGTTTCATGATTCACCTTGCTCAGGCTCGAATGACAAGGCGGCCGAATTCATGCAATAGCGTAACCCGGTAGGCGCAGGGCCATCAGGAAACACGTGGCCTAAATGGGCTTTGCAAACCGAGCACACGGTTTCAGTGCGCAACATGCCGTGGGCCGTGTCGGTTCGCTCTTCAATCGCTTTGTCGTCACTGGCTTTGTAAAAACTCGGCCAACCGCATCCCGCATCAAATTTGGTCTCAGACTCGAACAAAAGGTTGTCGCAACATATGCAACGGTAAGTACCTTTGGCCCAATGGGATTCATAGCGACCGGTGTAAGGGCGTTCGGTTGCTGCATGTCGCGTGACTTCGTAAGCCACCGGTTCGGCGTTTTTAGCGGCTAAGTGGGCGCGCCATTCAGCGCTGTTTTCGGGAAGTTTCATGAAGAACAACTGATGGAAATGGATGAAGCCCAATCGGGCGGGAAAGCAGCGAAATGTTCAAACTCAGGGTGTTCATCAAACGGTGAAGCCAACACATGACTCAATTGGTCAACACCGCTGAAGTCGCCTATTTTCGCTTGTTGTATCACCTGTTCACCCAAGTGGTTGCGAAGCACGAATTTGGGATTGGTTTTCAACATATCTTGGCCGGTTTGTTGCAGGTCCGAGCCGTTGAGCCTTTGCAGATAACCGGGCAACCATTCGTCCCATGCAGATGCGTTGATAAACATGTCTCTGACTGGCGAAAAACTTGGTTCGGGCTTAGCTGCATCGGCAGCCGCAACTGCACGGCTTAACCGACGCCAGAAAATCGTGAAGTCGGTTTTTTCTGTAGCCAACACTTTCAATAATTGCTCGATCAATCGGTGGTCATCAGCCTCGACTTGCGTCAAACCCAGTTTGGCGGCAAATGCCTCATCGGCCAGGGCGGGGTAAAGAGCTTTATAGGTTTCCAAGGCTTGCAAAGCCATGTCTTGGTCTTCAATCAAAGGCAACAGCGCCTGCCCTAAACAAAACAAATTCCAATAAGCGACTTGCGGTTGTCGTGCGTAGGCGTAACGCCCTTGGTGGTCTGAATGGTTGCAAATATGCGCAGGGTCAAAGCCATCCAAGAATTGAAACGGACCGAAATCTATGGTCAAACCCAGCAAACTCATGTTGTCTGTGTTCATCACGCCGTGACAAAACCCGACGGCCTGCCATTTCGCCATCAGCGCCGCCGTCAACCGGGTGACCTCAGCCAACAAAGCGGCATACCTTGGCGCACCCTCTTGTGAGTTCAGTAAATGATCAAAATGCTGACTGATGAAATAGTCAACCAGTTTTTTCAAGGAGGCGGTATCGCCATTGGCAGCGAAATGCTGAAGATGACCAAACCGCAAAAAACTCGGTGCCACACGGGTGACGACCGCAGCCGATTCAATGTCTTCGCGCAACACACGGTCAGGTGAGCCGACCAAACCCAAGGCGCGCGTGGTGGGTATGCCCAAAACATGCATGGCTTCGCTGCACAAATACTCGCGAATGCTTGAGCGCAACACCGCACGCCCATCACCCATGCGCGAGTAGGGTGTTTGACCGGCCCCTTTGAGTTGAAACTCTTGCAGACCCAACTTGGTGTTGACACAACCCAGCGACAAAGCCCGGCCATCGCCCAATTGACCCGCCCACACACCAAACTGGTGACCGCTGTAAACCGTGGCAAACGGCTGACTGCCAGGCCAAATGGCATTGCCCGCCAGCACTTGCAGCATCAATTCGCTGTCCCATGCGGCGTCAGGCCAACCTAAATCCTTAGTGAACGAACGGTTTTGGGCGACCCAATGCACATGACCAAGCGACGTGGGCTGAACAGGGCTGAAATACGCCGTTCCCAAAGTTTCAAAGGGATGGTGCCAATTCAAGGTAAATCTGTGGTCGGTTAATTCCTGCATATGACAATTGTGCACAATACAGCAAACAACGCGCACGGTAGTGCCATTCAAAAGGAGATTCCCCATGCTGGGATTGATGCAACAACAGACCCTGTTGATATCGGACATGATTGAATTTGCCGAGAAACACCACGGTGACACCGAAGTGATTTCCCGCAGGGTTGAAGGCGATATCCACAGAAGCGATTGGTCCACCATCGCTTCGCGCTCAAGGCAAGTAGCGAATGCGCTTGACGGATGGAAGATCGGTCAGGGCGACCGTGTCGCCACTCTCGCATGGAACGGTTACAGGCATTTGGAGTTGTATTTCGGCGTCAGCGGCAGCGGTCGCGTGTTGCACACCTTGAACCCGCGTCTTCATCCCGAACAAATCACTTGGATCGTCAACCACGCAGAAGACGCAGTGCTTTGCTTTGACATGACGTTTTTGCCTATCGTGCAAAAAATCCACCAAGACTGCCCGACGGTTAAACATTGGGTGGCCTTGTGCGATGCAGACAAATTGCCCGCCGACTCCGGTGTGAATGGATTAGTCAGTTACGAAGCCTGGATGGGAAAGCAGTCAACGCAATACCATTGGCCTGCTTTGGATGAAAACACGGCTTCATGCATGTGCTACACGAGTGGCACAACCGGCAACCCCAAAGCTGCTTTGTACAGCCACCGCTCCACCATGTTGCATGCGTATGCATGTGCTTTGCCGGATGTGATGTGTTTGTCAGCGCGCGACAGCATTCTGCCGGTGGTTCCCATGTTCCACGTGAATGCCTGGGGCTTGCCTTACAGCGCAGCCATGGTCGGTGCCAAACTGGTGTTTCCCGGTGCGGCTCTTGACGGCAAGTCGGTTTATGAATTGCTTGAAAGCGAAAAAGTCACTTTGGCTGCGGGTGTGCCCACCGTTTGGCAAATGTTGTTGGGGCATTTGAAAGCAGGGGGCTTGCGCTTCAATTACCTCACGCGAACCGTCATCGGCGGATCAGCGTGTCCACCGGCCATGATTCAAGCATTCAACGATGAATACGGCGTAGAAGTGTTGCACGCTTGGGGCATGACTGAACTCAGTCCCTTGGGCACTTTGTGTACCTTGAAAAACAAACACATGGATTTGCCTGCCGCTGAAAAAATGAAAATCCGCTTGAAACAAGGACGCGCGATTTTTGGCGTGGATTTCAAGATCGTGGATGACCAAGGCAAAGAACAACCGAGCGACGGCAAAGCCTACGGTGATTTGTTGGTCAAAGGGCCGTGGGTCATCCGGGAATATTTCAAGCAAGAAGGCAGTTCACCATTGATCGACGGTTGGTTCCCCACCGGTGATGTGGCCACCGTTGACCCGGACGGGTTTTTGCAAATCACAGACCGCAGCAAAGACGTCATCAAATCGGGCGGCGAATGGATCAGTTCCATCGACGTTGAAAACATCGCCATGGCTCACCCAGACGTGCTCATGGCCGCATGCATCGGTATGGCGCATCCGAAATGGGATGAAAGACCAATCGTGGTGGTCGTGAAAAAGCCCGGCGCGCAAGTCTCGCGTGAAGCCTTGCTGTCTTTTTATGAAGGCAAAATCGCCAAATGGCAAATTCCGGATGATGTGGTGTTTGTAGAAGCCATTCCATTGGGTGCGACAGGCAAAATGCTCAAAACCAAATTGCGCGAGCAATTAGCCGGTTACAAGTTGCCAACCTGAATTGCCGTTGTTTGGGGCTCTCTAGGGCATACCCTAGAAGGGAGAACCCGAAAAAACCGTTAGGCTTAATCATCTGCGTGTGAGGAGAAAAGAATGCTATTTCGTAAATTAGGTATTGCGTTGGTACTGGGCGGTTTGAGCTTGGCGGCCTCAGCGCAAAAAGGTGAAACCGTCAAAATTGCCTGGATTGACCCCTTGTCTGGTTTGATGGCACCGGTGGGATCCAACCAACTCAAAACCTTGCAATACCTCGCCGAGGAATACAACAAAAATAACGTGGCCGGTGTCAAATTTGAAATCATCGGACTTGATAACAAACTCAGCCCTGCTGAAAGTTTGAACCAACTCAAATCCGCCATGGACCAAGGCGTGCGCTACATCACCCAAGGCAATGGCTCTTCTGTCGCCGGTGCGTTGGTCGATGCCATCAACAAACACAACGAGAGAAACCCCGGCAAAGAAATCATTTTCCTCAACCATTCAGCGGTCGACCCTGACTTGACCAACAACAAATGCAGTTACTGGCATTTCCGTTTCGATGCAGACACCTCTATGAAGATGGAAGCCATGAGCACTTTCATCAAAGACTTGCCTAACGTGAAGAAGATTTACCTGCTGAATCAAAACTATTCTCACGGCCAGCAAGTCGCCAAATACGCCAAAGAAACCATTGGCCGCAAGCGCCCTGATATTCAATTCGTCGGCGAAGATTTACACCCGCACGCACAAGTGCGCGACATCGCAACATACATTGCCAAAATCAAATCTTCCGGGACTGCATCAGACATCACCGGAAACTGGGGTTCAGATTTGGCTTTATTGGTCAAGGCGGCCAACGAAGGCGGGTACACAGGTAAGTTCTTTACTTATTACACCGGTGTCACCGGCACTCCCACAGCCTTAGGCCAAAGCGCTGAAGGTCGTGTTTACCAAGTCTCATATGCGCACTACAACATGACTGGTCCTATGAACAAATTTGTCAATGGCTTCAAAGCCAAGTTCAATGACGATTTGTATACCGGCTCCATGATCAGTATTTTTGACCTGCTCACCGGTGCCATGGCCCAAGCCAAATCCACCGACCCGGTCAAAGTGGCTGCCGCCATGCACGGTTACAAATTCAAAGGTTTCAATGGCGATATGGAAATGCGAAAGCTTGACCATCAATTGCAACAAACCATTTACATTTCCGTTTGGCAAAAAGCAGACAAGAAAAACCCTTACAGTCCGGAAAACACAGGCATGACATTGGCTGCAGTCAAAACGTTTGAGCCCTATGTCTCCAGTACACCGACCAGCTGCCAAATGAAGATGCCTTGACGTGATTGTTTTGTTGTACCCGCCTGATACCCAGGCTCTTTTACACATTACCTCGCGCCGCTGACCATGGAGTTCTTTTTTATCTCCATGCTCAATGGCGTGAGCTACGGCTTGCTGCTTTTCATGCTGAGTTCAGGTTTAACCTTGATCTTCAGCATGATGGGCGTTTTGAATTTCGCACACGCCAGTTTTTACATGCTTGGCGCTTATTTCGGTTACACGCTCAGCGGTTCTCTCGGATTTTGGCCCGCTTTGCTTATCGCGCCTGTGCTTACCGGCGCTGCTGGCGCATTATTTGAGAGCAAGGTACTCAGACGCGTTCACAAAATGGGGCATGTGTCTGAGCTGCTGGTGACTTTCGGTTTGTCTTATATCGTGCTTGAAGTGGTTCAGCTGGTTTGGGGCAGGGTTGCGGTGGAGTTCTTGCCGCCCGCTGAGCTGCAAGGCCCTTTGTTCACCTTGATCAACCACTCTATCAATGGCTTGTCTTTGGTTTCTGGTGCGGGTGGTGCTGCATGTCAGTCTGCAGATGCAGCAATTCGCATTATTTGCACGCCATTTCCTGCGACCCGGGGATTCATCATGTTGACGGCCATCGGCATGATGGTCAGTTTGTGGTGGGTATTGACCCGCACACGCGCCGGTTTGATTATTCAAGCGGCTTTGACCCATCCGGAAACCGTGGAAACACTGGGTCACAACGTGCCACGCATTTTCATGCTGGTGTTTGCCATGGGCACCGGTTTAGCTGGGTTGGCAGGTGTGATTGGCGGCTTTACTTTCATCACCGAACCCGCGATGGCGGCCACTGTGGGTTCTGTCATTTTTGTGGTGGTGGTGGTCGGCGGCATCGGTTCTTTGAGCGGTGCGTTTTTGGCTTCTTTGCTGATTGGTGTGGTGCAAACATTCGCGGTCGCGGTCGACTATTCCATTTTGCAAATGCTCAAAGACATCGGCTTCACGCTGTCTGCCGATGCGCAAAACAACACCATGCTCCAGTTGTCCATTTCACAAGCGGCACCTGTGCTGCCTTATTTACTACTGGTATTGATTTTGATTTTCCGTCCTCGTGGTTTGCTGGGGAAACGCGATGCTTAAGTCAAACGCCATGTCGTCCTCTTATTTCGAAAAACTGGTTTGGCTGTTTTTTGCCCTGGTCTTGCTGGTAGCCCCTTGGGTATTCACCAGCAATTTGTCTATGACCATGATGTCGCAAATGGGCATCGCCATCATTGCCTGTCTGTCCTACAACGTGCTGCTCGGACAAGGCGGCATGCTGAGCTTTGGTCACGCGGTCTACAGCGGTATGGGAAGCTATCTCACCATCCATGCTTTGAATGCAGTGGGCGCGGGGTCGCTGCATATTCCTGTGTCGCTTCTTCCCTTGATCGGCGGCGTGGCAGGCATGGGGTTTGCGGTTTTGCTCGGCTATGTCACCACGCGCAAATCAGGCACCACCTTCTCGATGATCACATTGGGCATGGCCGAGTTGGTATTTGCCATGTCGCTCATGTTTTCGGAATTTTTCGGCGGTGAAGCCGGTGTGTCAGCCAACCGGGTGGCCGGACAAGCATTTTTAGGCATCACCTATGGACCTCAGCGTCAGGTGTATTACTTGATTGCTGTCTATACCTTCATCAGTGTCGGCTTGCTCTATGCGCTCACGCAAACGCCATTGGGACGCATATTGAATGCTGTGCGCGACAACCCGGAACGCGTGGAGTTTGTCGGCTACAACACCCAAATGGTTCGCTACCGGGCATTCATCATCGCCGGGTTTTTTGCAGGCATTGCAGGCGGTCTGGGCGCGCTCAATTTTGAAATTGTCACCGCTGAAGTGGTGGGGCCCGCTCGCTCAGGTGCATATTTGTTATTCACATTCTTAGGCGGTGCCACGTTCTTTTTCGGACCGGTTCTAGGCGGTGTTTTGATGGTGCTCGCATTTGTACTTCTGTCTGAAATCACCAAAGCCTGGTTGCTGTACCTCGGGCTGATCTTTTTGTTCATGGTGGTTTACGCGCCGGGCGGATTTGCCGCGCTCATCATGACCAACTTGCGAGTCATTCAAGCAGGCGCATTCAAGCGCTTGAATACCGCTTATGCTGGTTTGCTTGTGTCGGGCTGTGTGATGTTTGCGGGCGCAGGTTCATTGATTGAAATGATCTACCACTTGCAATTGACTTCCTCCATCGACACGCAACTGGCTTTCGCAGGGATGGTGTTAGACACGGGCAGCAAAATCACTTGGTCCGTGGTGATCGCAATCACTGTGGCTGGTTTGCTATGGTTTGACTTGCAGCGCAAACATTTCATCAGCAAGTGGGAATCGGTTCAAACAGATATCGCACAGGCTTCGCAATCTGGAGGTGCCGCATGAGTGCAACGCCTTCTTTGGTTTTGACCGACGTGCACAAGCAGTTCGGTAAAACGCAAATTATTCGCGGGGTCAATTTGAGTGTGCAAGCCGGTGAGCGAGTGGCCATCATCGGACCCAATGGCGCAGGTAAATCCACGCTTTTCAACCTCATCAGTGGCAGGTTTGCGCCAAGCAGTGGTTCCATTCATTTGCATGGTCAACAGATTGACGGATTGAAACCTTTTGAAATTAACCGCCAAGGTTTGTCCCGCAGCTTTCAAATCACCAATATTTTTCCCAAGCTGAGTGTCTTTGAAAACCTGCGTTGCTCGGTCTTGTGGAGCTTGGGCCATAAATACAGCTTCTGGTCTTTTCTCAGCCGACTGCATGACGCGAATGCCCTGGCTAACGAGTGGATGAAGCGGATTCACTTGGATCACAAAAGCCACGAACTCGCCATGAACCTGACTTATGCCGAGCAACGCGCCCTAGAAATCGGCATCACCATGGCGGGCGGTGCCAATGTGGTGCTTTTGGACGAACCCACCGCCGGCATGAGCACCAGTGAAACCTCGCGATTCATTGATTTGATCAAAGAAGTCACGCAAGGCAAAACCCTGCTGACTGTTGAACATGACATGGGCGTGGTGTTTGGTCTGGCAGACAAAATTGCAGTGCTGGTTTATGGCGAAATCATTGCCTTTGACACGCCGGAAAAAGTCCGCGCCAATCCACGGGTTCAAGAAGCCTATTTAGGCAGTCTGGAAGAACAAGGCCATTGACCATGCTGCAGATTGACCAACTTCATGCGTATTACGGCAAAAGTCATGTACTGCAAGGCGTCAGCTTTGACATTGCCCAAGGCGAAATTGTGGCGTTGCT
>JACCEC011410551.1_pt1 | contig 11187 bp, 10 predicted proteins | sample 7450121 | NCBI WGS metagenome assembly JACCEC01 (sample SAMN15323455, study PRJNA562643) | freshwater metagenome | isolation source: river surface water | place: USA:Blue River Watershed | collected 2017-08-18 | reverse complement strand
GACCCCTGCGTGAAGGTGTTGCCGCCGACAGATGACTTGAAACTGGATGCCACTGCCTTGAACAACACCAACCAGATGGAGTTGCGTGTGTTTGCAAACGACACCCACGGCCATGCGGTGCTGATGGCGCGCCTGGACAACCTGGGCAAAGGCGCCAGCGGTGCGGCGGTTCAAAACCTGCGGTTGATGCTCGGCATTTAACCGTCCTTGCACGGAATTGTCATTGCGAGCGTAGCGAAGCAATCCCTTGTCATTACGCGGAGCTGTCATTGCGAGGAGCGAAGCGACGAAGCAAACTGACGAAGCAATCTAAGCGTTCACACGTTTCTTCAACCAGCGCATCAAGCCACCCACCAACGGGAATTTTTCGTACAGCTCTTCTGCGGCATCCCAGTAATCGCGGTGCAGGGTGATACGCCAAGTGCCATCGGTGTGTGGCGCAAACTTCAGGTGCGAGCCGCCGCGTATGCACTGCACGGTTTGGCTGTCCATGGTTTTGAAGCGAAACACAAAGTCCCACACCAAAAAGCATTGCGAGCCTTGCACAATCCGCTCGGTCACCACAAAGCGCGGCTCGTGCAGGCTGTCAAACATGTGCTCAAAAATAGCTTCAATCGCCGCCACCCCTTGCACCTCTTTGAACGGGTCTTTGAAACGCGCATCGGCCGCATACCAGCGGCCTAAGGCTTTCACTGAGTCGGGACTGAGGCTCTCAAAAGCCACCACCAAAGCGTCTACCGTGTCGTTCAAAGAAGCAGGGCTCATGTTCACAAACCTGTGGCGCGTCGCACCAATGAAAAATACCAGCGGTAGGGGAGGATGCGCAGCAACTGCAACCAGCGTGTGAAGCGCTTGGGAAAGTGAATTTCAAACAGGCCATCACGCCAGCCCTGCAAGATGTGTTGGGCCGCTTGTTCAGAGGTGATGAGCGCTGGCATGGTGAACTGGTTTTGCGCAGTGAGCGGTGTCTCCACAAAACCCGGGTTGATCACGCTCACACCAATGCCGCTGTCTTGCAAATCCAAATACAAAGCTTCAGCCAAATGGGTGAGTGCGGCTTTGCTGGGACCATAGGCCAAACTTTGCGGCAAGCCGCGGTAACCGGCGACGCTGGAGACCAAGCTCAGGTGGCCCCGGCCTTGGGTCAACAACATGGGTAAGACAGCGTCAAGCAAATACAAAGCGCCGTGGTAGTTCACCGCCATGTGCTGTTCCATGCTGGCTAGGTGGTATTGGGTGGCACGTTGGGGTTGGTAAACACCAGCGCAATACACCACCACATCCAAACCGTGTGCCGCGCTGACGTGTTGTGCTGCAGCTTGCATGGCTTGCTTATCGGTGACGTCCAAAGGCAGGGCCATGCTGCCGGGGTGTTGGTCTGCAAACTGTTGCAGCAAATCCGCTTGGCGTGCTGACACGCATACCTTGGCACCCTGTGCGTGCAAGGCTTTGGCGCAAGCCAAGCCAATGCCGCTGGACGCGCCCACCAACCACACGCTGCGACCTCGCCAGTCGTTCAGCGGTTTGTTAAAAGGGGTGAACCACGCCATGCTCAAGCCCGTTTGGTGAATGACAAGGTGACCTCACCCAAAAACACGCCAAACTTGGACATGCTGGCTTTGTTGAGCATCACGCGATCGTTCATCAGGTACATCCAATCATCGAATTGCACCTCCCAGACACGACCATCTACCGGCAAAGCCAAGGTGTAGCCCCAGCGAAAGGTGTTGCCTCGGGTCGCGCCATTGGCAAGGCCCACCACATCATCGGCTGCACCGCTGTAGTTGCCGTTGCCAAGGTGTTGCAACTTCCAAATGCGTTTTTGGGTGCTGCCGTCTGAGTAGACAAAGTCTTCATCCAGCACCCCTTGCTCGCCGTTCCAACTGCAGTTCATCACCACGGTGAAGCGTTTGACCACACGCCCCGAGCGGTCGGTGAACACGCCCCAGGCGTCGATCACGCCATTGAAATAGGTTTTCAAGTCCAGGATGGGCTTTTCTTGGGCATAGTCGTTGATGGACGGGCCAGCACAGCCGCTCGCACCCAAGGCGGTGGCAGCGGCAGCAGATAACCATAAGCGGCGTTTCATACAGACTCCTTATTTAGCGGTACACGAGACGCTTTGAGCAACATCAGCAGCGCCAGACATTTCAAAGCACAGGGCAGCAAGGCATACGACCAACTGAGCGCTGCCAAGGCGGGGGCGTCTTGTGCGCCAGGGGTGTAGCCCAGCCACTCTAGCAAAGGCAGGGCGACACCAGCGGCGAGTGCCAAGTTCAGCTTGGTGGCGACTTGCCACCAGCCAAAGTAGGCACCCGCGTGGGGGTGTTGCTGATCTTCAGTTTGCAGCACGCCGTTGAGCAAAGCGCCAGGCGCGATCAAGTCTGCGCCCAGCGCCAGTCCTGAAAGCGCACAAATAACGGTGTAGCCCCACACATCACCTGCGCCCAGCGCCAACGACCAGATAAACACCGCAATGGCCAAGGCCATGCCAGCCGCCCAGCAAGAGCGCAGCCCAAAACGTGCGATCAAACGCAGCCACAGCGGCATAGACACAGCCGCCGCGACAAAGTAAGTGCCCAAAAACTGCGCCTGCATCTCAGCGCCAAGCTGCAGGCGGTCTTGTACGAAAAACACAATCAAGGTAGCCGGAATAGCTGATGCGATGCCATTGACCATGAACACACCCAGCAAGCGAAGAAACGCGCTGTCTTGCCATGGCTGCCAAAGCGAAGACCACCAACGGATGTTGGGCGTGTCAGGGCTGAGGGCGGGCTGTACGGCACCACTCCAAGACAGCATGGCCACAATCAGCACGCCGACAAACACCGATACCAGTTCAGCGATCCCAGCCAAGCCAGACACCAAGGAGGCCAAGATCACACCCGCTAGCCCCAAGCCTTCACGCCAACCCACCAAGCGGCTGCGCGCCATGCTGTCGCCGCCCATACGGGCGCCCCAGGCTTGGAGCGCAATGGTGAGGACGCTGTAGCTCAGATAACAAACCAGCAACAAGGCGCCGACCAAGAGCAACAAATCGGCTTGCCCCACGCTGCGCCCAAGCAGCCATTGCGGGAAAAACAAACCGACAAAACTCAGCGCTAGCAAAAGCGCTGCCAGCCATGCCCGGCGCAATACACGCTTGGGGCTGTGTGCATAAAGCTTGTCCAACCAGTGGCCAATGCTGGGGTCAATCAAGGCGTCCAAGGCTCTGGCCAATAACAGCAAGCCACCGATCAAGGAAAGCGACACGCCGAACTGGCTGGCAAAGTAATGCGGCCACAACACATACAAAGGCAAGGCGACAAATGCCAGCGGCAAGGCAGGCAGTCCCAAACGCGCCAAGGCCCAGGCACTCAGCGGCTTGCCTGTGGCAGTGGTCATGCAGGTTTGCGCAAAGTGAACTGCACCACGTCGGTGTTGCGCTCTAAAAACGCGGCTTCGCAATAAGCCAAGTAAAACACCCAAGTGCGCTCAAAGCGTTTGTCAAAGCCCAGATTGTTCATGTGTGGCAAAGCCTGCACATAGGTTTCTCGCCAACGCTTTAAGGTTTCGGCGTAGTCTTGGCCAAAGGCAAAACTGTCGACGACTTGCAAGCCCGCCGCTTGCGCTTGCGCCTTGAACTCGCTGCTGCTGGGCAAGAAGCCGCCTGGAAAAATATATTGCTGAATAAAGTCCGTGCCCAAGGCATAGCGCTCAAACAAGGCGTCGTCGATCACAATGCTTTGGATGCAGGCCTGACCGCCGGGTTTGAGCAAACGCGCGATGGTTTGGAAATAGGTGGGCCAATACGCGCGACCCACGGCTTCGATCATTTCAATCGAGCAAATCGCGTCATAAGGACCGTCGTTGGTGTCACGGTAATCTTGCAAGCGCAAGTCGGCATGGATGGCTTGAGCGCCTAGGCGTTCGCTGGCATAGGCCAGCTGCGAGGGGCTGAGGGTAATGCCTGTTACCTTGGCGCCAAATTCACGAGCGGCAATTTCTGCCAAGCCGCCCCAGCCACAACCAATCTCCAATACGCGCTGACCCGCTCCCGCTTCCACACCGGCCATGCGCAAGGCGCGGCGCACCTTGGCATGTTGCGCGGTTTGCAGGTCTTGGCTTGGGTCGTTGTCAAACCATGCCGAGGAATAAGACATGCTGGGGTCTAGCCATTGGCTGTAAAAACCGTTGCCCAAGTCGTAGTGGGCATGGATGTTTTTGCTGCTGTTCTTTTTGGTGTTGCGCCGCATCCAGTGGCGTACTTGGTAGGCCAAGCGCCCCCACCAGGTGCCAAAAATCAAATCGTCCATGGGGCGACGGTTGGCCACCAGCAGTTGCAACAAGGTGGTGAGGTCGGGGGTGTCCCAATCACCAGCCATGTAGCTTTCAGCAAAACCGATGTCGCCTGAACGCATGGCTGCAGCAAACACCTCCCAGTTGTAAATACGCAGGCTCGCCTGCGGTCCGCTTTGAGAGGATCCAAATGTCATTTGGCGCTGATCGGGCAGTTCAACACTCAGTCCGCCCACGCTCAAAGAACCCAACATTCGCAAGGCACGCTGCGCCGCCATGGGTGGTTTTGTTGTCAAGGCAGAAGCAGAGCTGTGTTGGGGCGAAGGAAGGGTAGACATGGGTCAAATCACAGGCAAAAAATCAATCGAAATTCACAGACCGCCACGGGTGGCAAATTCTGCAGGGGGCGGGGGTTTGCGCACAAAGGGTACACGCTTGAGCCACAGGCCCAGCGCTTGCCAATGGATGCGGGCAATCACCCCAAAACTTTGCAAGGGATAGCGCCACAGCGCATGGCGAAGCGATTCGGCAGTCAGCGGTTGCAACTTGCCGCTCACGCTGGTGCTGATGAGCAGCCCGTCGGCATCGCTGTGGTCGATGCGCACCACGGTTTTGGATTCACCCTCCTGCTCGGCGCGCATGAAGCGAAAGTCGTAGCGACCTTGCACATGGCAAAACGGCGACACATGAAACACCTTGTCGGCGTGCAGGGTTTGACCGTAATGGGGTTGGGGCAAGACATAGCAATGGCGTTCGCCAAAAGTGTTGTTCACTTCCACCACGATGGCAGCCAAGCTGTTGTCGCTGCTGTGGCAATACCAAAAACTGACCGGTTTGAAGGCATAGCCCCACACCCGCGCATAGCAGTGCAACCATACCTCGCCTTGCGCATCATGGATGCCTTGGGTTTGCAGCAATTCATCCAGCCAAGCCAGTGCGCCGCCTTGCGCGACCGATCGACCATCGCCGTGGTCAGCATCGTGAAAAGAAATGGCTGCACGCCGGTTCAGCGCCAATCCAGTGGTGGGCTGCTTTGCCAAGCTGCGCATGGGCAGCAGCAAAAACCAAGTGGGGTAGGCAAATGCGTGGCGACGGGGCCGCGTACGGCTGTGGCGTACTTGGCCAAAACCGATGAGCGGCTGAGCAGCGCTCACGCCAAAGCCTCTTGCGGTTGGGTGTGTGGGGCTAGCAAGCTTTTGGCTGCTGCCAAGCCTGCTTGGTAGCCGTCCTCATGGAAGCCGTAGCGCATCCAAGCACCGGCATACCAGGTGCGCTGTTGGCCCTGCAAACGCGGCAACTGGTTTTGGGCGGCAATGGCGGGCAAATCGAACACCGGGTGGTCATAGTCGTAGCTCCCCAAAATCGTGGCGGGGTCAATCGGCGAGGCGGGGTTGAGCGAGACGATCACGTCTTGCTTGAAAGGCAGGGGTTGCAGTCGGTTGAGCCAGTAGTGCAAACACACCCGAGCGCTTTCGCTGTCGTCTTGGGTGCGTTGGTAATTCCATGCAGCCCAAGCCAAGCGACGCTGGGGCATGACGCGGGTATCGGTGTGCAAGACAGCACGGTTGGCTTGAAAGCGAATCGCGCCCAGCAAAGCTTGTTCATCGCTGCTGGGACGCTCTAACAAAGCCAGCGATTGGTCGGCATGGGTAGCCAACACCACCTGGTCGAAATGTTCGACGCCTTGGGCTGTGCGAATCTGCACGCCCTGCGCGTCGCGGGCAATGCCCAGTACAGGGGTGTTCAGGCGTTTGTCGCTGATGCGGTCGGTGATGGCTTGGACATAGTGCTTGGCACCCCCTGCCACCGTGAACCACGGCGGGCGGTTATTAACTTGCAGCAAGCCATGGTTGTCACAAAAGCGCACCATGGTGGCCACTGGAAACTGCAGCATTTGGGTGGTCGGGCAACTCCAGATGCAGCCGAGCATGGGCAGCAAATAGCCTTGGCGAAAGGCGCTGCCAAAGCGGTGTTCATCTAAAAATTGTTGCAAAGGTTGCGTCAAAGCGTCTGCTTGTCCACTTTGGGCCAAGTCGGTGGCCAGCTGGTTAAACCGCATGATGTCTCTGAGCAAGCCCCAAAAGCGCGGACGCAAAAGGTTGCTGCGTTGGGCAAACACGCTGTTCAAATTGGCCCCGTTCCACTCCAACACCTTGCCTGTGTCGTCCCAGCGCGCTTGCACCGAAAACGACATATCCGAAGCGGCAGTGCGGATATTCAGGCTTTCAAACAAGCCAATCAGCCCTGGGTAGGTGCGTTGGTTGTAGACCAAAAAGCCGGTGTCTACGCCATGGGTAACCGTGCCTTGGGCACTCGGCAAAGTCACATCCACTGTGTGCGTGTGACCGCCAAAGTAACTGCCAGCCTCGAACAAGCTGAGGTCCACATGCTGATTTAAATGGTGGGCCGCTGACAAACCAGCAATGCCCGAACCGATCACCGCTACCCGTTGGCGCATCAGTTCACTCGTGTGTTCAGCAGTTTTTCAACCTCGGCCAAAAAGGGTTTGTCCATGGGGTCGGTGGTGCTGTTGTAACTTTTGACCTGTTTGCCGTCACGGCTGATGAGGTATTTGTAAAAATTCCACTTAGGGGCGGTGTCTGAAGCTTGGGTGAGTTGTTTGAACAAAGGCGATGCGTCACTGCCGCGCACCGTGGTTTTGCTGAACATGGGGAACTTCACGCCGTAGGTGTTTTCGCAGAAGTCGGCAATTTTTTGGTTGTTGCCGGGCTCCTGGGAAAAATCGTTGGAGGGGAAACCCAGCACCACCAAGCCTTTGTCTTTGTATTTGTCGTACAGGGTTTCCAGCGATTTGTACTGCGGGGTAAAGCCGCAGTAGCTGGCGGTGTTGACCACCACCACCACCTGACCTGCGTACTGACACAGGTTTTGGGGCTTTTCGTCTTGCAATCTCTCCACTGTGTGGCGCAGCAGCGTCGGGCACTGAGCGCTGGAACTGGTGGGCGTTGCAGGCTTGGGGTCAGTCGCCCAAACCAAGCTGCCAGCACCGGCCAAACAAAACATCAACAGGCCGCGAGAAAGGCGGTACCACAAAGGTGTGTACAGTGTTTTCATGGGGTAGTCCAAAAGGGTTTTGTGATATTGTCTATGACATAAAGAAGTGGTGGCATAAGTACAGAGAATAACCCTATGAAGTTAAGCGACGACAACTCCTTCCATTTGCATTTTTCCATCGCTGCAGTCGAAAGGGATACGGGCATAGGCAAGGATACATTGCGCGTATGGGAGCGTCGCTATGGCTTTCCCCAGCCAGGACGAGACAGCTTTGGTGAGCGCAGTTACCCCCTGGCGCAGGTGGAAAAACTGCGCATCATCAAGCGTTTGCTCGATGCCGGTCACCGCCCAGGTCAAGTCGTGGCCCTGTCTGTCGAGCAATTGCAAACCATCACCGAGTCTTTGACTGCTGGCCCCATGGCCCTCGCGCGTGGCAAAGACGGGGTGGGTCAACTGCTCGACGAAGCCATGGGCTTGTTGCGCGCGCAAGATATTGATGGCTTGCGCCGCCATTTGCACCAAACTGTGGCCAGCTTAGGGGTCAATCGCTTCATCATCGAACTGCTCGCACCTTTGACCACCATGGTGGGTGACGCTTGGATGCGCGCCGAAATCCAAGTGTTTGAAGAGCATATGTTCACCGAGTGCGCCACCGGCGTGCTGCGCCAAGCCATTCACCAACTCAGCAGCCATGCCCTGCACCGCCAACCCCGCGTGTTACTCACCACATTTCCGCAAGAAGAGCATGCGGTGGGTTTGCTCATGGCTGAGAGTCTCTTGGCCTCGCAAGGCTGTCACTGCCTGCCCATGGGTGTGAAAACACCCTTGAGCGATATTGCCAAAGCCGCGCAGGTGCACCAACCCGATATCGTGGCGCTGAGCTTTAGCATCAGCCAAAACCCCAACCATGTGCTGGAGGGCTTGGCCGAGTTACGCCGACTCTTGCCAGCGCAGGTCGAGATTTGGGCGGGTGGTCGCGCACCGGTGTTACAGCGCCGCCCACCTGCGGGCATCACAGTGATTGCCGATTTGGCGCAAATCGAGGAACAGGTGCAGCGTTGGCGCAAGCGCAAACCATGAGCCAAGTCTTGGGTTTTGCCGACAAAGTGTGCGAGGCTGACAAAGCCTTGGCGCGGGTGCAGGCGCTGCGTCACTTGGGGCCGGTGGTGTTCACCAATGGCGTTTTCGATGTTTTACACCGTGGCCATGCCACTTATTTAGAGCAGGCACGCGCCTTGGGGGCGACCTTGGTGGTGGGTGTCAACACCGACGCGTCTGCCAAGCGCTTGGGCAAAGGGCCTGAGCGCCCCTTGAACTCTCAGCAAGACAGAGCCTTGTTGCTGGCCGCGCTGGCCTCGGTCAGCTTGGTGACTTGGTTTGATGAAGACACGCCGGTGCAACTGATCGAGCGTTTGCGCCCTGATGTGTATGTCAAGGGCGGTGATTACGACATGGAAATCTTGCAAGAAACCGCGACCGTACGCAGCTGGGGTGGACATGCCGTGTCTATTCCTTTTGTCAGCGGCTACTCCACCAGCGCCTTGGTCACGAAAATACAAAGTGCCACAAAGCCGCAATAGCCTCTTGTTGCTGCTGAACTTCTTTGAGTGGCAACTGTCCAGCTTCCTCGTCCAAGCGAGCAAGGTGTTGCCAGTGGCGCAGAACGCGGTAAGCATCGGCTGCGGCTTGCCCCATGCCAGGGGGCAGCAAGCCTACCGACTCGGCATGTTCTAGCAACGCGATATTGCCGACGTTGTCTGCCAACAGGGGGTACTGGCCGGCATGGGCCAACACCAAAAATTGCACTGCAAATTCGGCGTCAATCATGCCCCCAGGGCTGTGTTTAAAGTCGAACACTTCGGGCATGAAGACTTGGGCGGCGCGCATTTTGGCGCGCATGGCCACCACTTCCTGCGACAGCGCTTGCGGGTCGCGTGGGGCGCACAAAACTTCACGCCGCACCTCTTCAAACGGCTGGCGTAGACGCTCGTCGCCCACACAAAACCGTGCGCGTGTCATGGCTTGGTGTTCCCACACCCAAGCGGTGTTGGAGCCACGTTGGCGTTGGTAGTCGGCAAACGACTCCCACGAACTCACCAACAAACCGGCGTTTCCATTAGGCCGCAATGCGGTGTCAATTTCGTACACATCGCCTTCGCCGGTTTTGATGGTCAGCCATTGAATCAGCTTGCGCGCAAACCCCGCGTAGATCTCCCCCGCTTGGGGGTGTTCGTCTTGGTAGATAAAAACGATATCGAGGTCGCTGCCATAGCCCAGCTCTTTGCCCCCCCACTTGCCATAACCCAGAACCGCAAAACAGGGCAGCTCACGGTGGCGTGTTTTGAGGCGTGACCAAACCCACAGCGCGGCTACTTCGACCAAGGTGTCCGCCAACAAACTCAAATCATCCGCGACTTGCTCCACGCTCAAACGCCCCTCAACATCCCGCGCCAGTGTCAGCAAAGTTTCACCATGGTGGGCGCGGCGCAGCACATTGAGCAGGCTTTCCTCGTCATCTGCGCCTTGGCTGGCAAGGGCGTCGTGGCGGGCTTGCAAATGGCGGCGCAACTGTGTGGCGTCAAAGCGTTCTTGCAACACCTCGGGGTTGGCCAACTCGTCTATCACCCCTGGGTGGGTACGCAAATAGCGCGCTGCCCAGCGTGCCGACCCCAGCAGCCGCAACAACTGCTGATGGACCTGCGGGCGCTCAAGCAGCAAGGCCAAATAGGTTTCGCGCCGCAACAAGGGCTCCATCCAGTCGCTCCAGCGCAGCGCCGCCTCTTCTTTGATGCGGCCTTGGTCAAGCCAACTTTGGGTGCGTTGCACCAAGCGCAGCAATCGCTCACGGGCGTCTTCGCGCAAGGCCAGCACCCGTGGCAAAGCCGGCCAAGCCGCCATGCGCTCTCGAAACAGGGGTGACAGGCCTTCCAAAACACTGGCCCAGTCATGGCTCAGGGGCGCAGCTGCGCTGACCATATCGGTCTGTGAAGGTTCACCTTGGCCCAACAAGCGCTCAAATTCTTGGGCGACGCGGTCACGGTGCTGCTGCAAAACTGTTAGCAAGTCGTCGCTGCCAGCTAGCCCTAAGGTGTGGGCAATCCATTGCAAATCGGCGGGGTCGCTGGGCAGGCGGTGGGTCTGTTGGTCATCAAGGTACTGAATGCGGTGTTCCACGCGGCGCAACAACACATAAGCCTCATGCAGCGCCTGCGCTGTGTCGGCGGGCATCAAACGGGCTTGCACCAGACTGGCCAGCGTGTCCAGCGTTGCGCGTTGGCGCAACTCGGGAAACTGTCCACCCCGCACCACTTGAAGCAGTTGCACGGTGAATTCAATTTCTCGAATACCGCCACGGCCTAGCTTGACATCGTTGGCGCGTTCGGGCCGCCCCGCGCTTAAGCGAAGCGACTGCGCTCGAATTTGCTGGTGCAACACCCGCAAAGCCTCAAACACGTTGTAATCAAGGTAGCGACGAAATACAAAAGGCGTGACCACCTCGCGCAAAGCCTTGACCTGATCGATACAAGCCGCAGGCGCCACCACCCGCGCCTTCAGCCATGCCAAACGCTCCCATTCACGGCCCTGCACTTGGAAATACTCGTCCAAGGCGTCAAGCGACACCACGCTGTGGCCCGACTCGCCGTTGGGGCGCAGGGCCAAGTCCATGCGAAAGACTTGGCCATGCTCGGTGGTCTCACCTATCAAGGCATAGAGCTGCTTGACCACTTTGTCAAAGTAGCTGTGGTTGCTAACCACGCTGCGACCGCCCTCGATGCCTTGGGTCTGACCATCTTCATCGAACACATAGACCAAATCGATATCACTGGAGACATTCAGTTCACCCGCACCCAGTTTGCCCATCCCAATGACCCAAAGCTCAGCCCGTGTACCTTG
>JACCEC010735006.1_pt1 | contig 11188 bp, 7 predicted proteins | sample 7450121 | NCBI WGS metagenome assembly JACCEC01 (sample SAMN15323455, study PRJNA562643) | freshwater metagenome | isolation source: river surface water | place: USA:Blue River Watershed | collected 2017-08-18 | reverse complement strand
GCACCCAGGCCGCCGCCGACATCAAGAAGTTCTCCCGCCGCGACTTCCGCCCCGAGATCTGGAAGCGCGTCGAGGACAACACCTCCTACCAGGCCGGTGGTTACGACGACCCGGCCGCCTTCGAGGCCCTCAAGGCCCAGATTGCCGCCGCCGAAAAGCGCGCCGGTCGTCCGCTGCAGCTCGTCTTCTACGTCTCCACGCCGCCGTCCGTCTTCGAGCCCATCCTGGAGAACCTCGGCCAGTCCGGCCTCGCCGCCCGCGGCCTCGGCACCGACCTCGAAAGCAAGGTCATCATCGAGAAGCCCTTCGGCAAGGACCTCGACTCCGCCGTCCACCTCAACGCCGTCGCCGCGCGCAACTTCCGCGAGTCGCAGATCTTCCGCATCGACCACTACCTCGGCAAGGAGACCGTCCAGGATCTGCTCGTCCTGCGTTTCGCCAACCCGATCTTCGAGCCCCTGTGGAACCGCCGCCACGTCGACCACGTCCAGATCACCGTCGCCGAAGAACTCGGCGTCGGCACGCGCGGCGGTTATTACGACGGCAGTGGCGCCACGCGCGACATGCTGCAGAACCATACGATGCAGCTCCTCGCGCTCGTCGCCATGGAGCAGCCCCGCTCGCTCTCGGCTGAGCATATCCGCGACGAGAAGGTCAAGCTCCTCGAATCGATCCAGCCCTTGCGCCTCGGCGCCAATGCCGATGCGGTGCGCGCCCAGTATGCCGAAGGCCTCTCCGGCGGCGAGAAAGTCCCGGGCTATCGCGCCGAGAAGGACATCCCGCAGGAGTCCGCCACCGAGACCTTCTGCGCGCTCCGTTTCTCGATCGAGAACACCCGCTGGTCCGGCGTCCCGTTCTACATGCGCTCCGGCAAGCGCCTGGCGCGCCGCGTCTCCGAGATCGCCATCCAGTTCAAGCAGCCGGAGTCCGGCCTCTTCGCCGGCGATGCCCGCTACGACCTCGCGCCCAACCGCCTCGTCATCCAGATCCAGCCCGACGAAGGCACGACCCTCGTCCTCAATTCGAAGGTGCCCGGCCTCGAGCCGCGCACGCAGCCCGTCCGCCTGAGTTTCCGCTACGCCACGACCTACGGTTCGAACACGCCCGAGGCCTATGAGCGCCTCATCCTCGACGGCATCGTCGGCGACCGCACGCTCTTCATCCGCGGCGACGAGACGGAAGCCTCCTGGCGCCTCTTCACCCCGTTGCTCAAGAGCTGGCAGCAGCAGGGCCGCGAGGGCATGGAAGCTTACGCCGCTGGTTCCTGGGGTCCCGCCGGTGCCGATGCGCTCCTCGCCGCGCATGGCCACGCGTGGCGCAACGCCGGCCGCTAAGCCCATGTCGCATCCCATCCTCGACGCGCTCCCGGGCTATCCGCTCAAGATTTCGGCGGCCCTGCCGGCGCTAGACAAGGCGTGGGCGGAGGAGGGCGAAGACGCCACGCGCGCCTCGCAGATGAACGTCATTTTGATGTTCGGGGCGAACGTCACCCCCGCGGACGCCTCCGCGCGTTTCGATGAAGCCATCCGCTTCGCCCAGCGTTATCCGTGCCGCTTGGTCGTCCTCGCCGCCCGCCCGGTGGCGGAAGCCGCCGCCGCCTTGGAAGCCAAGGTGAACGTCCTTTGCTTCTTCGATCCTTCCCGCCGCGGCAAGCGTTGCTGCGAGGCCCTCATGCTCGCCTATGGTGCCCACACCGCCGAGCTCGAGTCCCTGGTCTCCACCTGGTTGGAAGGCGATTTGCCGACGAACCTCTGGGCGCACGGCGTGACCGCCGAAGAGTTCCGTCCCTGGCTCGGTTGGGCCGGGCGATGCCGCCGTGTCGTCGCCGATCGTTCGATCGTGGGCGACGGCTTCTTCGCCTTGCCGTTCAGGAATCCCCTCTCCATCCGCGACCTCTCCGTCGCGCGTTGCCTGCCGGTGCGGCAAGCGCTCGGACAGTTCCTCGCTGCGCATGCGCCGACGGACCTTGTGCGCGGCCTGCAGTCCGTCACGATCTCCCACGGACCCGCGATGGGCGGCGAGGCCGCCGGCCTCTTGGCTTGGATGAAGGGCTGCCTCACGCACTGCGCGGGCCTCACCCGCGCGCACTTGGGCGCCGAGTTCAAGCTCTCCGCGCAGTTGCCTGCCGGCGACAACTTGGACGCCGAGTGGGTCTATGCGGATGGCTCGCGATTCTCGTGGGAGCATGCCGACCGCGGCACGCAGGCGATCATCACCTTCACGCGCAGCCGTCAGCCGGCGCCCGTCACGCAACGCGTCGCCTTCATGGGTGCGGCCGAAGCGCTGTCCGAAGCGGTGTTCTTCTGATCGGCGGATGGTGGATAGCGGTTGGTGGTTGGGAAGGCAAAGAACGGAGTGCTGAGTCGATGGGAGGCAAAGGGTGGCCTGCCCTCGTAGGCATCGGGTAGGGTTGGCACTGCGTGCCCACCTAGCAGTTCGCCGTTGGGCGAACACAGGGTGGGGCAAGGCTTTGCCTTATGACGCAGCTAGGTGAGCACGCAGTGCTCACCCTACCCAAGGCAAGGAGGAGTGCTGAGCTCGCGAGGGCAGGAGAGCGGAGTTGCGGCACCTACGGATAGGGGGTCGGCGCAGGCCGACCCTAGGCGTAGCGTCCGGCCTGCTAGCATTATAATTATCCAAGATAAATTATCGGGGAATCCGATGGCGTGGGCCGGGCGCTTCCGCAAAGTCCCGCTCCCCCCTGATGACGACGCCACGTCCAGTCCACCGCGCACTCCGCCCATGATCCGGGACTTCGACGAGAACGGCGGTCGGCCCATGCGTGGACCGGAAGCCTTCAAGCGGCCCAAGCTCGATGAGTTGGATCTGGAGCTGCTTGCCTCCAATGAAGGGCAGGCGTCCGTTAAGCTACAACAAGTCCTCGACCTCTTCAAGGCGCGGAAGGTCGCGCTCGGCGTCCGTCGGGCCAAGGAGCTCGCCGATTGGTTGGAAGGGCAGCCGTACCTGATCTACGCGAGCAACCTTTCTTGGCTGACGTGGCACTTGGCCACCTATGCCCCGCCGGCCGTCGCCCGCAGGATTGTGTGGCGAGCCGTGTCCAAGCTTCCGGCCAAGGGCATGTACCGAAGCACCGCGTTATTCGCCTACATTTCTCTGGTGAGGGTCCATCGGCGACGTGGATGCGCCCAGCGGGTTCGTGCCTGTTGTCGACATATGCTCAAGAAATGGTCCGACAATGATATGCATAACTTGGCATACCTGCCTTACTTCTACTTGAGCGAACTGCTATGGCTCGAAGGCAAGTATGCAGAGGCCCTGCCGCTGATGGAAAAAGCCTTGGGCAACATCGACCGGTATGGGGCTTTCGACTATCGCCTCGGGTATGCGGCTAAGATGCTGCATGCCGAACTTTGCGAAGCGCTCGGCCAGCGTGAAAAGGCGCACGCCTGTTTCGCGGCCTTCCTCGATGGTTTCGGGGATCATTCCTATATGCCGCGCGCCCTCCACGAAAGGGTTTGGGGTGGTTTCAACCGCACGAAGGATGCGGTGAATCCAAAGTTCTAGGAGTTCGTCGTTGGCCCTGCATCGGCAGGGACAGTCGCACGTGCTGTCCTCTTTGGCTCGAGGTAGGGTTGGCACTGCGTGCCAACCTAGGAGTTCGCCGTTGGGCGAACTCAGGGTGGGGCAAGGCTTTGCTTCGCCTCACCCTGATGCGGAGGGCGCGGCGAAGCCACGCCCCTACCTTAAGAGGCAGCTAAGTTGGCACGCAGTGCTCACCCTACCTACCCCAGAAAGGGCGGGGCGGTTTGCCTTTTGGCCTGGGACAGGCTTGGTGGCGCATGGCCACAGTCCGCCTTATCCTCGGCGATCAGCTGAACCCAACGCATCGTTGGTTCCGGCAGGTCGACCCTGCCGTGGTCTACGTGCTGATGGAGGTCCGCTCCGAGACCGACTACGTCCCTCACCACGCCCAGAAGGTCATCGCCATCTTCGCCGGGATGAGGCGCATGGCCGAGCAGCTTCAAGCTGCGGGCCATCGCGTCCGTGCGTTCCGGATCGGCGATACCGATAACCGGCAGTCCTTTGCCGCCAACCTGCGGACCGTCTTCGCGGAAGTGGGGGCGAAACGCTTCGAGTACCAGGAGCCCGATGAGTGGCGCGTCGACCAAGACCTGGCGGCCTTCGCCGCCGGCTGCGGCCTGCCCACGGCCGTGGCCTCGACGGAGCACTTCCTCGATGCCCGCGGGGGTGTCGCCGCGCATTTCCAGAAGGACGCCAAGCGCTGGTTGATGGAGTCCTATTACCGCAAGATGCGGGTGCGTACGGGTCTGCTCATGGATGCTGACGGCGAGCCCTTCGGCGGGGAGTGGAACTACGACGCGGAGAAACGCAAACCTTGGAAGGGGACCCCGCCGCCGCCGGCGCCGTGGGACGTCAGCCACGACCACCGCGGGCTCTGGGCCGAGATTCAGGCCGCCGGGGTCAAGACCTTCGGCGAACCCGCGGCGGCGAAGTTCCCGTGGCCCCGCGATCGCGCGGAAGCCCTCGCGCAGCTCGCCGCCTTCATCGAGCGTGGGTTGCCCGATTTCGGCGCCTATGAAGACGCCATGCACACCAAGTCGGACCGCCTGTTCCATTCGCGGCTGTCCTTCGCCTTGAACGTGAAGCTGCTTTCGCCGCTGGCAGTCGCCACCGCCGCCGCGGACGCGCATCGCCGCGATCCTGCCCGCTACCCGCTCGCCGCCACGGAAGGCTTCGTGCGGCAGATCATCGGTTGGCGCGAATACATCCGCGGCGTCTATTGGGCCAAGATGCCCGGCTACGCCACCGCCAACGGCCTCGGCCATGCGCTGGCGCTGCCCACCTGGTTCTGGACCGGCCAGGTGAAGATGAACTGCCTGCGGCACTCGATTGGGCAGTCTTTGCAGACCGCATATGCGCACCATATCCAGCGACTCATGGTCATCGGGTCGTTCTGCCTGACCGCGGGGGTCGATCCCGCGGAGGTCGAGCGCTGGTACCTCGGCGTCTACATCGACGCGTTCCAATGGGTCGAGCTGCCGAACGTCATCGGCATGAGCCAGCACGCCGATGGCGGCTTCCTCGCCAGCAAGCCCTACTGCTGCGCGGCGAGCTACGTCTCGAAGATGTCGAACTATTGCGGCGGTTGCCCGTACGACTCCAAGGACCGCACCGGCCCGCTCGCCTGTCCGCTCAACGCCTTCTACTGGGACTTCTGGTTGCGGCATCAGGACCGCTTCCTGAACAACCCGCGCGTCGGCATGGCCGTCCGCCAAGCCGCGCAGATGCCGCCCGCCGAACAGGCCGCGATTCGCAAGAAAGCCGCCGAGCTGCGGGCGCAGATTGAGGAACTGTAGGCTGACTTGGATGGGTAGGGTTGGCGCTGCGTGCCAACCCGGGAGCTCGCCGTCGGGCGAACTCAGGTTGGGGCAACTAGGTGAGCACGCAGTGCTCACCCTACCCAAGGCATAGAGAAGAGCGGCGAAGCCACGCCCCTACCCAGACACAACTAGGGCAGCACGCGGTGCTGCCCCTACCTCACCCGATCCGACTCCAGAGCACCTTGAGGTAACGGCCTTCAGGGTGGTTGGAGACGTTGGGGTGGTCGCCGCCCGGGCCGGTGCGGTCGAAGATCTGGAGGCGCTTCTGATAGCGGTGCGCGGCCTTGCTGACGAGGTCCTCGAAGGCTTCGGCGGAGACGAGGCCCGAACATGAGCAGGTGACGAAGACGCCGCCCGGGGCGACGAGCTGCATGGCGAGGACGTTGAGGTCGTTGTACTTCTTCAGGCCTTCGGCTTCGAATTCCTCGTCGCGGCTGTCGACGAACTTGGGCGGGTCGCAGAGGACCAGGTCCCAGGTCTTGCCGTTCTTCTGCATCTGGCGGATCCAGCTGAAAGCATCGGCGTGGACGAATTCGATGCGCGCGTTGTTCAGGTTCGCGTTACGCTTGGCCATCTCGATGGCCTTCTCGTCGAGGTCCACGGCGGTGACTTCCGTGGCGCCGGCCAGCTTGGCGGCGATGGAGAAGCCGCCGGAATAGCAGCAGAGGTCGAGCACCTTGAGGCCCTTGGCCAAGGCGCCGAAGCGGCGGCGGTTGTCCCGTTGGTCGCAGAAGAAGCCCGTCTTGTGGCCCTCGGCGAAGTCGACTTCCTGGATCATCCCGAACTCCTTGATCTTGACGAAGCGCACGGCCGACTTCGGCACATCCGTCGGCATGATGCCTTCGATGCGGGCCACATGCGGGTCGACCTGGACGATCTCGCGCTTGGTGCCGACCGCGTCATGCAGGATGGGGATCCAGCGGGGCAGCCGGCGCATCACGCCGAGGGAGGAGACTTCGATGGAAAGCACGTCGCCGAGGCGGTCGACGATGAGGCCCGAGAGGAAGTCCGCGTCGCCGTTGACCACGCGGTAGGCGTCGGTGTCGGCGTCGAGTTTCAGGAGGTCCTTGCGCAACGCGACCGCGCGGCGGATGGCCTGCTCGAACCAAGCATCATCCTGCTTGCCGGGGGTGGCCTTGACGATGCGCAGTGCGATGGGGGCGCCGGCGTTCCAGAGGCCGTAGCCGATGAAGGAGCCCTGCTTATCGTAGGCGGAGACGACGTCGCCTTGGCGGGCGTCGGGCGAAACCTCGCCGACCATCGAGCGGAAGATGTTGGGCTTGGACGTGAACGTCTTCAGCTGCACCCATGGCTTCTCGCGCGCGATCGGCGCGGGGATGTTGGAGAGGCCACCCATGGTGTCGGACATGGCTCCAAGGTTCAGAGTCGCGGCCGACTTGGCAAGCCCCGCCCTAGGCGGGGCCGCAGATTAACCGATGAAGCTGCAGATATACTGGCAGATGCCCGAGCTCACGGTGATCGTGAAGCCGGACTTCGGGGCCACGTAGAAATGCGTGCCGGCGGCGTAGGTCTTGACCTCGGTGGTGCCGTCCTGGACCACGGTGCAGGTGCCGTCCGTGATTTCCATGATCTCAGCCTTATCGGTGCCGAAGTGGTAGGTGCCGGCGTAGATCAGACCCACGGTCTTCTTGGCGCCATCGGCGGTGAGGATCGTGTGGGAGACTACTTTGCCGTCGGAGTAGACGTTGGCCTTGGCAACCGCGGTGACGTTCTTGAATTCCATGGGACGGATTTGCTAAGGGGGCGGGGAGGGAGGGTAAAGGGGAAATAAGCCAAAGCGGGTGCAAACGTGCAAAGGTGCGAAAGTGTAAAGGTGAAGACAGGGCGGGGTAGTACTAAGTGCCACCCTGCGAGAGCACAGAGGAACGGCGGCCAATAGGTAGGGGCGTGGTTTACCGCGCCCTCCTCCGATGAAGTGCAAGGCGAAGCCTTGCCCCTACCCGATGCCAGCGGTCAGGGGCCTAACACAACCCCTTGTCCCCATGTCACCTTGCCCCCGTGTCCCCTACTTTTTCACCACCTGGTAATAGGCGACGGGGCCGAGGAGTTCGCGTCCATCGGTCGACTTGGCGCCGCTGAGCTTGATCTCGTGCACGAAGCCTTCGCGGATGTCCTTAAGCGGTAGCGTCAGGAGCTTGCCGTCGGCGCTGAGCGACCAGGTGGATTCCAAGGGGAGTTCGTCGACCTTCGGCGAGCCGTAGGTGGAATGGTACTTGTAGCGGAAGCTGCGCAGCGCCGGCTTCAGGGAGGCCCTATCGACGGCGGCGGTGAAGCGGACTTCAAAGCCGGTCGCGGTCAGGTGTACGGACTCGATGAGCGGGGGGAGTTCCTTGGGGGCGGGGATGCGGACGATGCCGTTGTTGCCGGCCCAAGAGAGGTGCGTCTTGCCCACGTGCAAGGCGCCATCGGGGGCGAAGGCGAGGCGGTGGTTGCCGTTCCGAAGCGTCTTGGTGTCGAGGAACGGGATCATCGCGCCTTGGTGCACCCCGCGGATGTCCTCGCCCACGAAACGCACCAGACGAGCGGCGTTCATTTCACCGAAGACGACTTGGCCCGCGAGCGTGCCCCAGGTGGCGGGGAAGACGGCGGGCTGGGTCGGCGAATTGGAGAGGTCGCCTTGGATGAAGATGCCACCCGGTTGCGTGCGCAGTTTTTCGAGTTCGGCTACGGGCAGCGCCAATGGATCGCCTTTATTCCAGCCGGGGGACCAGACCAGCGATGCCGGATGGCCGTTGAAGGAGCCCTTGGTCACGATTTGCAGCGGGCTGCTGCCGCGCCAATCGCCTTGGTTGTCGTTCACCAGCAGGCGGCCCTTCGCGTCGAAGCCGATGCCGTCGGGTGAACGGAAGCCCGTGGCGTAAAGCTCGGCCGGCCCGCGGCCATTGTCCGCGATCCGCAGGATGCAGCCGCGGTACGGCACGCGGCCGTACATGCGGCCGGCGGCACCGAAGCCCTTCTTGTTGGCTGCGTCCATCTGTTCCCGGGTGGCCTTGCCGATGTTGGACCAGTCTCCGCGGATCTCCTTGAAGATGCCGTCACCGGAAGAGGCGAGGTTGAGCGAGATGTACAACGCGCCATCAGGGCCGCGGGCCGGGCCGAAGGCGAACTCGTGGTAGTTGCCGGTCATCCCGAAGCTGTCGCAGACGGTTTGGTAGCGGTCGGCCTTGCCGTCGCCGTCGGTGTCGGCGAGGCGCGTCAGTTCCGGACGCTGCATCACGAGCACCGCGCCTTTGCCATCGGGCAGGAGGCCGAGCGGCTCATGGAGTCCTTCGGCGAACTGCTTCCAGCTGCCGTTGGTTTGGCGGATGAAGACCTCGCCGCGGTGGAAGGCGACCGCCAGGCGGCCGTCTTCGAGGAAGGCGAGGCCCCCGACCTGGTCGTCGATGCCGGCCGGCACATCGACCTTGGCGATCTCGAACGCCTTGTCCCAGCCGTCGACGGCGGGTTTAGCGACGGTCGTCGGCTTAGGGGCGGCGAGCGTCGCCGCGAGGAAAAGCAGGGGGGTGATCACGGCAGGCGGAGGGTAAGGGTGAACGACTTGGCTTCGGCCGGGGTCAGCGTCAGCGTGTTGTCGCGGACAATGCCGGCGGAACTCGTCGTGGCGTCGTCCAGCGTGAAGGTGATCGGCTTGGTCGTCGTGACTTCGAAGCGGCGGACGATGGTCTTGCCTTCGGCGACGATCTTTTCGCGGAACTGGCCGCCATCACGCTCGTACTCAAAGGTCGGGAGGCCGCTGGCGTCGACCGAGTAGCCGAGGAACTTCACCCGCTTCTGCAGGGACTCGTCGGCCGGCAGTTGCCAGAGTGACTGGCCCAGCAGGGTCGCCACGGCCTTGCCGTTGCTCTTGTAGTAGGCCCAGCAATCGAGGAAATCGCCGCGCCAGACCGTGCGCAGGCGGCAATCGCCCGCATCGAAGCAATAGTTGAGGTCGCCCGGCAGCGCGACGGCGATGGCGGCTGGACCGACGTTCGGCAGGAACATCCGTTGGATTTCCGGACGACGGGCGGCGCGGGCGAGCGGGTCCTTCGTGACCGCCGGCTTTTCCTTCAGGCCCTTGGAGGCGGAGAGCATGTATTCGCGGACCGCAAGCAGGTTGGCTTCACCTAAGTGCGCCATGGACGGCATTTCGATGACGCCGTTGCGCTTCTTCTGCGGCTTCACCGCCCAGGCGACGAACTCCTTCGGCTTCTTCTCATAGAGCTTGGTGATCTCGATGAGCGAGGGCCCGACGATCATCTGGTCGGGCAAGTGGCAGGCGGCGCAGTTTTGCTCGTAGAGCAGCTTGCCGTCTTGTGCGACGGCGAGCGACGCGCAGAGCGCCAGGATCGGGGTAAGAAACCAACGGTTCATGGGGGGGTTAGGAAAAGGGGAAGGGGATGGGGGATAGGGGGTCGGCCGAGGGGAGGCAAACAAGATAGGGGGTAGGGCCTAGCGGATAGGGGATAGGGGGTAGGGGATAGTTGGCTTGGGGTAGGGACAGCACCACGTGCTGTCCTGCTGATATCGTGTAGGGTTGGCACTGCGTGCCAACCTAGGAGTGCGCCGGAGGGCGAACTCAGGCAGGGACAAGGCTTCGCCTTGCACTCCGATTCAAGAAGGGCGCGGCGAAGCCACGCCCCTACCCTTAAGCGGCAGCTAGGTTGGCACGCAGTGCCAACCCTACCAAATGCAGAGAGGAAAGCGGCGCAGCCGCTGTACAACCCAGCCCCCCAGCCCGCTAACCGCTAACCGCTTTAGCGTTAGATCAACTTCAGCTTCGGCAGGGCTTCGCCCTTCACGCGCTTGCGGATCGATTCCACGTACTCGTCCTTGAACTTCGGCACGGCCGACTGCACGGGCCACGCGACGGCTTCGCCGTGGGCGCAGATGGTGCGGCCGGCTACCTGGTTCGCGATGTCGAGCAGCAGCGGCACGTCGGATTCCTGGCCACCGCCGGTCGTGATGCGCTTGGAGACGCGGGAAAGCCACAAGGAGCCTTCGCGGCACGGCGTGCACTGGCCACAGGTCTCATGGGCGTAGAAGGCGTTGAGGTTGGAGAGCGCCTGGATCATCTCGACGGAATCGTCGAGCACGATGGTGCCGCCGGTGCCGAGGCCCGTGCCGCACGCCGCGATGCTGTTGGCGTCGAGGGGGATGTCCTCCAGCGCCCAGTCGAACTCCTGACCGTTGGGCAACTTGCCCTTGAAGCGCTCCCCGAACTTGAGGATCTTGGTGGAAGAACCGCCGGGGATGATGGCCTTGAACGTGCGGCCGTCGAGCGGACCGCCGCAGAAATCGTAGAGCAACTGGCCGAACGTCGCCTTGCCGGCTTCGATCTCGTAGAGACCCGGACGCTTCACCAGGCCGCTGACGCCCCAGATGTGCGTGCCGCTGTCGCCGGGGATGCCGATCTTCGCGAACTCCGCGCCGCCGAAGGCGAGCACGTGCTTCACTTGCGCCATGGTCTCGGCGTTGTTGACGATCGTCGGGCAGTTGTAGAGGCCGAGGACGGCCGGGAAGTACGGAGGCTTGATGCGCGGGTAGCCGCGCTTGGCTTCGAGGGACTCGATCAGGCCGGTCTCTTCGCCGCAGACGTAGCAACCGCCGCCGCGGTGGACGACGACTTCGCAGGAGTAGCCCGAGCCGAGGATGTTCGAGCCGAGGAAGCCCTTGGCCTTCGCTTCCGCGATGGCGTTCTCGAGGATCTTCGCGCCGTGGATGAACTCGCCGCGGATGTAGATGAAGGCCTGCTTGGCCTGGATGGCCCACGCGGTGATCGCGATGCCTTCCAGCATCTGGTGCGGGTCCTTGTAGATGATCTGGCG
>JACCEC013276169.1_pt1 | contig 11189 bp, 11 predicted proteins | sample 7450121 | NCBI WGS metagenome assembly JACCEC01 (sample SAMN15323455, study PRJNA562643) | freshwater metagenome | isolation source: river surface water | place: USA:Blue River Watershed | collected 2017-08-18 | reverse complement strand
CTCTTACCTGTGGCGTGGTCTGTCCAATCAAAAACCATGTGTGCATGATAGTTCGGTTTCCATTCTTTGGTTTCTTTGTCATAATGCCCTTCGTCTTTGTGGCAATACCCTTGAATGGTTTTGATGTCAAAACGCTGCTCAATTTTTTCCGCCAACTTTTTTAAATCATCTGCGGTGTGGTGCTTGTCAATGAGCAAAACACCTTCTCGAATCGGGGTGGCTTTGGCTTGCATGGCTCGCCCCGTTTTCTCTTTGCAATTCTTCTCGGTAAATGCTTTGGCTTCCGCTATGCTCTTAACAATAAACGAACTGTTCAATCGAGATAAATCCGAGCGAACGTAACTCAATTCTTTTTCTCGCTGATTGTGCTTTTCTGACCCAGCCTTGACTGGCAGAACATGTATGCTGCTCTTGCTCATATATACCTTTACTTTTAATCATCTCCAAAATCTCGTTATAACTCTTTTTAAATTTACCTTCTAAAAAATAGTAAAACAACAAACATAGGGTTATTCTGAATTGCTAAAAAAAATTTATCTTTGTTTATCCTAATTGGTAGTAAATCCCTTTTAGGACTCCCTCAAATTATTTTTTAACATTAAAAAGTTATTACTATGAGTATTAAACCTGGGCCGAAGCCCAAAAAAGAAGATGGTACAGATGATAGGAGACGCCGAGTTACTCCAGAGTACCAACCGAAACATCCAAATTTAAAACCCCATAAACTGAAAAGGGGGATTAACATCCTATCTTGTCTTGTATAACAGGCCTGACTAAAACTTTAGGTCTGTTATTGCTTTAGCCGTCTGCAAGACCTCACAAACTACAACGTAGTTATAGTGAGCTATAACTTTGACGAGCAAAGGTAAAAAGAAACCCCAAATTTAAAAATATGACTCGCTACATTTATTCTAAAAACAGATAGATTTACGGAAATCGGTTTTCTGTATTTTCGGTAAATACGGTTAAAACGCAAAAAACACTCTGTAAGCCCTTGTTTATTTATTATGACAAAACACTAAAGACCACTTAATTAAATCGCTTGTAGGGCTTAAAAACACCAAATTACTCTATTCATTTCTTGAAAGATAAAGTTGTGTACGATTGATTTTATACTTCTTTACTCAATTACTCAATTACTCAAAGCTAAATTAGCCTAACTTTAAACTAACTTTTAGCTAACCTTTCTTTCAAAATTCAACATTTACCTAACTTTAAGCTAACCATGACTGGATACATTGTTAGAGAGAGGTAGCAAGAGGACGAATTTTAGCATGGCTAAATCATTGATAATCAATAGCATAGCCTTTGATGGTGAATACAAAAAAAACTTAAACTACTGATAATCAATGTTTTAAAACTTAAAAATGTATTCATTTAGCGAAAGGGGGAGATTAAAAGCGTAGTATTCTACGCTTTTTCTAACTTTTACCTAATCTCGGAATGATTAATACACGGTTAACTGGTAGTTGAATGAGGGTTAATAAATAGCCAATTTTCGGTTAAATCTTGGTTGAATGGCGGTTGAACGCACTTTTTTAAAACAGTAGTTTTAGCATAAAAAACAGTAAAAAATGAACGAAATCGACTTAGTATATTTTTTTACGTATGCCAGTGTACATGCGTGTAGTTGAATGTAAGTTGAAAGAAGTTGAAAGAAGTTGATTAAAAGTTTTTGGCGTGGCTTTGCCCGCCTTAAATGCCTTTTTTAAGCGTGCCGAAGGACGCAAGCCACCATTTTAGCAGGGGAAATTGAGCGAGTAAAAGCAAATATCTGAAATACATTCCTAATATTTTTAGTTAAAACGCTTATAATCAACAAATTAACTCGTTTAGAATTGAATTATACTAACCAACACCTGAAAAAATTTATATAAACGATTCTAAACGCTTTCATTTTTTAGAAACTAACCGTTTTAGTAAAAAAAACAATAACTAAAAACTTAGTTCACCGCCCCCAACCAGAGATACTTGTTTTTTTCTGATTTTTTCGTTCTCGATGTAAAAAATTGCGTGCGTTTTACGCTCCCTAAACACCCATTTTTTTGTTTTTTTGTATCAATTGATAAAATGTAATCAATATCAATTGATTTGATTGTTTTTAAGGTCTTTTTAAACATAGAATGCTTATAATAAAGTATTTATCACTTTATATTGTATCAAATTGTATAGCAAAATAGACTCTAATTATATCAAATTATATAGCTAATTGTATCAAATTGTATAGCAAAACAGGCTCTAATTATATCAAATTGTATAGCTAATTGTATCAAATTGTATAGTTTAAATTTTATTACCAAACAATATTGTATCAAGTAAATTTTTACTGATACAATATTGTTTTATATTTGCTTTTCAAAAAAAAATATGGATAAATGGAAAAAAATAGCATCGTTAGACTTACTAATTTACTCAACTTTACAAGGTTTGATTTTGACGTTTTAGGACAGAGGTTGCTAATTTTGATGTTAGAATATCTCAAAGAACAGCAAGGATTTAACTTAGAAAATACACTTGAAAATATAGAAATCACTTTCTCATTGTCTGATTTTAGAGAAACCGACCCAACTAAACTTAGAAAGTTAGCCAAGAACATAATAAGAAAAGAAATTAGTTATCACAATGGAAAAACAGGGAAAGATGAAGTTTGGGTTGAAATGATTCCTTTTCCTTATGCCAAATATGAAAACGGAAAATTCACTATTGACATAATAGGAAAAGCCAAAAAGCATTTTGTAGAATTAGCTAAAGGGTTTTCAAATTTAGACAAAGGGGCTGTTTTTGCATTATCCAGCCAACACTCCATTCGTATGTATGAATTATTATCTGCTTTCGTTAATAAAGGTGAATGGTTTATCACACTAAATGACCTCAAACAACTATTAGGTATAGAATTAAGTCAATATAAAAACTATGCTCTTTTTGAAAGGAGAATTTTAATATACTCACAAAAGGAACTTTGGGAACATTGTGGGCTTCATTTTGAGTGGACTATTGCTCAAAAGGAACGAAAAAAAATAACAGCTCTAACGTTTACTATCAGAACTAAAGATAAGCAAGAAAAGGTACAAGTGAATGCAGATATTAAAACAACAATGGAGTATATCGCAACCTTAACACCCAAAGATATTGCGGAAAAGTCTCATATTTTAATGACTCAATATACCCTTTCAGCCGAACAAAAAGACTATATTTTATCTGACACAAACGTTTTTTATGAATTTATTAGAGTTCATGCCATTATTGAGAATATGATTGAAAGAAGTAATCCCCCCAAAGACAGAACTAAGTATTTAGCTAAGTCTTTGGGATTGGATAAAATAAAACTCCCAAAAATAATTAGCCATATTTAGTCCTTGACTAATTGGTTTTTTACTGTCATCGTTTGTTCGTTTATAAGATACATTTTTTGCCCCATTGCATCAAAAGAGACCTCTTTATTAAGATTAAATTCAAACTCTAAAATCATATTATTTTGGATATTCACGATTGTTTTACCTGAAAAATTTGAATCAGACTGAGTTGATTCTTCTTTTATTTTTACTGGCTGACTTCGCAAAGAGAATGTTTTTTGCGGAGAATTTACCCCTTTTACATCTAATGATGCTATCCCATTTTGAATACTTATAACTTTATATTGAGCTTTAACTAATATATTTTCCACTAATAGACTGTCATTCCACTCCTTTCCTTCCTTCCAAACAAAGTCTTCAGGTACATGAATAAATAAATAACTCCAGTTTCTAACGTTTGATAGAATTATGGAAGAATTCCCTGAAGGTAAGGCAGGCTTAACAATTGTATCTAAAGCAATTCCATCAGCATTATAAATAACTTTAAGCGGTTTTTTTATTATTGGGTCATATCTATTTGCTAACAAAACAGCAGCAGGGTCTGTCCCCCTCTCAAAGACATTTTCAGAATCGTAAATGCCTTGAGTCATACCATTATCTGTCTCACTCTTTATTCTATTTATTTGACTTTCAACAACAACCCCTCCCCTCTTTGCATCAGCCTTAAATATATATTGCTTTAGCTGTAAATAATGAGTACTTGACGACTGTATATTCATTTTAATGCTTCCCTCATTTAAATTTTCTCTTGGCTTCGATTTATAAGAAACCTCAAAAGTTGATAAAATACGGTTTTTAGTAAAATGATTCAAATTAAGTTTATTTTGCGAAAATCCTTCTTTAGATATAAATAATAGTAAAACCTTCACGCAAAAGTAAATAGGGTATCTCGTAGTTGTCATAGAAAAAAAATTAAGGTATTAAGAATGTGATTTGTATTTGCACAAAAAAGCGAAATTTAGAGCTAATTATAATAATATTTTTACTGTGATACCTTTAAATAAAAATACTGTCCTTTACATATACAATTTGTCTGAAATTAATGTATAACAATTGCAATATAATTATATTGCAATCGGTTCACCATAATATTTGTTTGTTTTTTATCATTTCACTGTTTTTAAACATTTATACAAATGAAAAAAATACTTTATATTTTTGCTGTATTAGTTTTCTTTTCCTTTAGTTCTCAAGCTGCTAATTCGCTCACAAATAGTAACTCATTGGAAATGAAAAGTACATTATTGATTTCAAAAAAAGGAACTGAAAAAAAGCCTTTATTTGATTCAATATGCGGTTCTGGTTCTTTTACTGTTGGAACTGACACTTATTATTGGATGACTTTTTGTCATGATGATGGTACTACAAGCACATATGTTACCGTTGTCCACCATAATGAGCCGTAGTTATTTAGTAACGATTATTTCGAGTTTTGTTAAAGAATAATTTTATCGGGTACTTATATCAAATAAAATGGTGAACCAAACTTTTATATTCTATATAAAGCTCTTCATTTTAATTCCATTCTTAACTTTAGGTCAATCGGAAAAAAAAATTCTTGTTTGTCTAACCGATACAGTTGCTATATCACAGTCAATAATAAAAGGAAATATTCAGCTCCATTCTTTCAATAAAGAAATTTCTAATTTCAATATCAATTCAAAAGATACTTGTCTGGCATTCAGTATTTCTGCAAAGGGTATCCATTATATATATGTTGAAGCTGAAAACTACGAGAACAAGAAAGTCTCGTTTAAATCTGACACTTTAAATTCAAACTACATATTCCACGTTTATCTAAAAAGTAGAATTATTTCATTACAAGAAATTACTATTAGACCAGAAGACAGGATTACTCAACACGGAGATACTCTTATCATAAAAACGGACGGAATAACTACAAAACCACATTCCAGTGCATCTGAACTACTAAATAAAATACCTGGTATCTCAGTAGGTATAGACGGCGATGTTACTGTTATGGGTAAAGCAGTGGGGCAAGTGACTGTAAATGGACAAAGTCTTTTTGGAGGTAATAGTAAAGCGACTTTAGAAGCTCTCAAAGGAGATATGATTCAGCAATTAGAACTTCTTAATTCTCCAAATGGAGAGCAAGGTGCAAAAAGTTTAAATCTCAGGACAAAAAAGGATAAAAGTAACGGAATTTATGGGGAAATTGGGGCAAATGGTGGTTCTTTTGATAGATACCTTAGCACAATAAAAGTGAACCAAATTTCAACGAAAAAATTTCAAAACTTTTTCGTTAATATTAATAACATTAATGAAAAACTATTATCTGCTCAAGATGAAAGTAGAATGCTATCATTAATTTTTAATGGTATTGATGGAGGTTATTCTATTACTGAAACAGCAGAAAGTAGAGCTTTCAAAAGAGGAGATAATAGATTTGATAATAGTTCTGTTCTTCAAAGAGGTAAAGAAGGAATAAATAATTCTATTAGTAGTGGTTATAACTATAGTAAATCAACAACTAAAAATGAGATATTCGGTTTCATACTTAGTGATATTTCTCATCAGGATTTAGTTAGAAAAGCCAAAACAATTCAAAGCTTTGATTTTCGTAAGCAGAATCAAACAGAAAACACATTATCTTTAGTCGATAATTCACAGATTTGGTCAAGTTTACAGGCAAAGTTTAAGTTAAATCCCAAAAACACATTGCGTTTAATAAATAATATTAGCCTTAACAATAAACAGACAATAGAAACAAATCAGCGAATTTCCTCTCTTTTAGAAAATACAAAGGAATTATCTAACTTTCAAATAAGCAGGAAATTAGATGAAAAAGTAAACCATTTCTCAATATCTCAGCAAGTTTTATGGATACACCGTTATGAAAAACCTGCAAAAGTTACTTCTTTTTATGGAAGTCATTTTTATGGTAATACTCACTCTGCAAACATATCAATCAATAATATTTTAAGTGACAATTTTTCAATAAAAGATAATAATCAAAAATTAATAAGAAATAATTGTGAGCAATTTATTGATTTACAAGTTGTTCAAAGTTTACCTATTTCAAGAAAATGGCTTTTAGATGCTAAACTAGGATTTACATCTGAGACTTATCCAATTAGTCAAAAGGGGTATCAATTTAATAGTCTTTATGAAGACTTTACCATTTTTAGAAATGATTTAAGCTTAAACAGTTTTAAGTCGAATGATAAACAGGCCTATATGTTTATTAATACTTATTATAAAACACCAAAACTAAGCGTTATACCCGGCATTGGTATTTGGACAGGAAACACCAAACGAAATATTTTAGACAGTACTATATCTTTTCAAAGAAACCGACTTTACCCTCGTTTTAATCTAAATTACCAAATTTCTAACGATTCCAAATTTTCAATCAGATATAACGAAACTCAACAATTACCAAATAGTTCTCAACTATTTCCGTTAGCAGATAGTTCAAATTTGCAATTTATTAGGTCAGGGAATCCTTCATTAAGGAGCTTTAGTCGTCAATTATTAGAAACTAACTTTTCAACAAGTTTAAAAACAGGACATCATCTTTCTCTTGGTATTCAGTACCAAGAAGAAAATAATCAATTTGTAAATAATACCTTTATTTCTGATTTTGGAGGCACATCACAATACATAGAACAATTTGGAAAATCAAAACAATTAAATGCTATTCTATTTCTTATGCAATTTAACAGAACTAAACCCTATAATTATTATCTAATGGGCTTGTTGAATTGGAGACAAAGTAATATATTATTAAATAATCAGCCAAAATTGGTTGAAAACTTTCTTGGATATTTAACTGCAAACTTTAAATGGTTACCAAACTCTAAACATTCTTTCCAACTTGAATTAAAAAGTACGTTGTATAATCAAAAAGGGGAGAATTTAAATAACTCAAATCTAAGAAATGAGTTAGTTTTAAAAGGGGAGAATGAATGGAACAAAAAAATTTATTCTGAATTTAAAGTAAATTGCAACTTTACCAATAATTTAGATGGAGGAAGAATCATTAATCCAATAATTGATTTTTCAGTTAATAAATATCTTACAAAAAGCCAGAAAATAAAAATTTCAGCATCAGCAAGAAATATTTTAAATACTCAAAATTTATTTATTATTTCTCAAAATTTGAACACGGAAGCAGAACGCTCTACCAATATTTTACCCCGTTTCTTTATGGGTGGCGTTACTTTTTATTTGGAAAAATGGAAATAAAATATTTAGCCCAAAAATATAAAAACTGCAAAAAAACAAGAAAATACAACGGTGTCATATTGTCTTAAATCTTGGAAAAAGTCATTAACATAAAAAGAGTTATAACACCAAACTGGTTTTTGTCCTACTTTTTCTCCCACTATAAAGTTGTACTTTTCTCACAACTTTATCTTTCGTGGAATACTATATTCCTTTTTCTAAGGTAATACTCGTTTGGGTATTGCATCAAAATCTTTATCCTTAAAATACTGCTCTAAAATAGCTTCCACCAGTTCCGATTTTCCAAAATGCTCCCAATAAGACATCCTTTCTATTTTATCAACCAAAACACTACTCAAAGAATAAGATACAACGGCTTTACGCTTACTCCCTTTGTAGCTGTAAGTTTTAGTCTCATTAGTTTTTAAAGTGGGTAAATCGTCTAAACGATTCAACAAGTCAAACGATTTCTTTTTCATATCTGTGCTAATATTTCTTTTGCTAACGATAAATAATCCTTTGCTCCATTGCTTTCAGGGGCATACTCAAATATATCTTGACCTGCCAAAGGTGATTCTTTTAGATTTTTATCTTGTTTGATACTTGACTTAAATACTTTATCGCCTTGACTGCCTTCTCTGACTTTCTGGGCAATTCCCTGCACAAGCCGTTCTTTCATGTTTTCGTTGTATTTCACCAATAGAATACCTAAAAAATTAATCTCTGCACCCGATTCTTGATTGAGCGTTAAAATATGATTAATCAGATTTGTAATCCCTTTATAGGCGAAAAACTCCGCTTGAATCGGTACAATGAAATCATCCGAAGCAAACAAGGCATTATTAGTTAATAACCCTAAACTGGGAGGGCAGTCTATCAAAATAAAGTCATACTCTTTTTTATGGGAGCTAAGTTTCTTTGACAAAATCCCCTCTCGCATGGGGCGAAGCGACAATTTTTCTTCTGATTCCAAAAGGTGATTGGATGATGGTAAAAGGTCAAATAATACTCCCTCCTGCTTTTGTACAAGAATATCTACCCAATTTTTTTCACCCAATAAAAAACTACCTATATGGTTATGGTTCTTTTCATCTACGCCAAAACTTGTTGTCAAATTTGCCTGTGGGTCTAAATCTATCAACAATGTTTTTTGACCTAACTTTACCAACGCTGCACCTAAATTTAGAGTCGTCGTCGTCTTACCAACACCACCCTTATTATTTGTTATTGCAATAATTTTAGTCATAAATCTTTTTTGTAAAGTTAGCTTAATAGTTTAATAAATTAATAGTTTAATAAACTATTAATTTATTAAACTATTAATTATTCAATCATAAAAACCTAATTATCAAATACTTACAGTGTCAATAAAAGTAAATCTTAATTTTTAAACACTTTTTTTCTACAAAAGAATGAAGAACAATCTATATTTTTGAGACTTATCCAAAGTGCCAATACTCTTGCCAATCACGCTCTTCTTTGGGTTGATTTCCTTCAAGGTCTTTTAAGAGTAATATGGGTTGCTCAAAAGTTGATAGCTTAGTTGAAATTTTTAATATCTCGTTTCTTATATCTGAAAGTATTGGCTGTAAATCGGTGTTGGTGAGTTTTTTTGACTTTATAGCACTTGAGCAGTTTTTTTCTATAGTTTCCAATTTACGTTCCAAGTGGTACAGTTCAATATTCTGGAGTCGAACACGTATGGGCTTTTGTAAAAGTACGGCTCTAATTAACTCAGATAACGTTTCGTATTGACTACAATCATGTAAGGTATTTATTTGCTCCATATCGTCAGCCGACAAACGGACTCTAAGAGCATTACTTTTTTTCTTTTCTTCAGATAGTGGGAGTCGTCCCCCGTAGTTTCTCTTTTTCTTCATTGTACTTATCATTGATTTTATTTTTGTACTACATGAATAAATCCCTACTCCATGTCTATTCACATAATAAATAACTGAATATGAGGTTATTATATTTTTGTACTACAACTATATCTTTTTTGTCCTTTCGCTAAACACCTTTTTTTGAAACCTTTGCAACATCAATTACAAAGAACACTTGCAAGATTTTTTTGAATGATTTTTTAATTCTGAATATTTATTTAAAAATAAGAATACAATGAAAAACATAAAAAAAATAAAGGTAACATTAGGAAAGGACAAAGGCTTTGAAGCAGAAGATATACCACCACAATCATTGGTTTTACTATTGGTTTTCTTTCTCTTAGTAATTATTATTGGAGTGATGGCAGGAACAGATATTTTTAAAAATATTTACTCTTGGTTCAATCGGATATAATAATCAAAGGACTACTGGAAGTCCTTCGTTTTATTTAATAGTTTAATAAGTTATTAAATTAATAACTTATTAAACTATTAAATATTGAAGATTACTAACATTAAAGCCTTAAAATGGTGTATTTTCTCAGTTTTTTTGGCTTTGGTACTTCTTTTCGGTGGTGGGATTTCGGTCGATATGATACTGTAAATGATTTTCTAATTGAATAATTTTATACTGTTGGTCGAGTTTCTCACCAATAGAGGGTGCAATTAAAAAACCAAATATGCCCGATACTAAAACCAGTAAAACCCAAATTTTTGTCTGTAAGTCTATTCCGTAGGTAGTCGTATGATTAACCGTTGACGGAATAGTTTTAGCTACTTTTTGTAGTTCGCTCGTTTTGGTTTGAATCTCTTTCAATTCGGGGGTGAGCTGAGTCCATAAAAGTTTAGCTACTTTCTCTGAATCTAAGTTAATGGGCTTTGGATTGTCAAGTTGCTTTTTAAAATCGGTGGTGATGTTTTTTAGGGTGCTTATTTCTGCCCTTTGGCTTTTCAGCTCTTTTAGAATATCGTTTAGTATTTCCATCGTGTTAGATGCCAAAATCAAGACCTCTTGACTTTTGTATTTTTTGTTCTTGTTGTTGGATAATCTTTTCGTTCTCTCGAATTTGTACGCTTTGCTCTTTGCCCTTCTCTTCGATGTACTTTAGATTGGCTCGGTACAAATCGGTTTCGTCTATAATTTGCTTTTGTTGCTTTTGAATCTCTCTAACTTTTTGGGCTTCGGCTTCTGCCTGTTGTCGTTGCTCAATGGCTCGCTGTTTTTCCTGCTCTGCTAAATCGCTGTACTGTTTCTTTTTTTCTTGTAAGACTTCCACTTCTAAACTCAAATGCTGTTGCGTTTTTTTGAGTGGCTCTATTTCTTGTTGTATCGTCTGGGCTTTCTCAATAACGGCTTTGGCTTCAAATAAACCATTACTCAGGTTGTGTATTTTTTCTAAATCTTTTTGCTCCTGCTGACTCTTGTACTGGATGGCGTTTAAATGAACTTTACTACTGCTCACCCCTCTCTCCAGTTCCAAAGAATTTGCCACGATGGTTTGAAGCTCTGCCATGTCGTCTCGGCTCATTTTGATACTCTTACCTGTGGCGTGGTCTGTCCAATCAAAAACCATGTGTGCATGATAGTTCGGTTTCCATTCTTTGGTTTCTTTGTCATAATGCCCTTCGTCTTTGTGGCAATACCCTTGAATGGTTTTGATATTAAAACGCTGCTCTATTTTTTCCCCCAACTTTTTTAAATCGTCTGCGGTGTGGTGCTTGTCAATCAACAAAACACCTTCTCGAATTGGGGTAGCCTTGGCTT
>JACCEC012106138.1_pt1 | contig 11189 bp, 8 predicted proteins | sample 7450121 | NCBI WGS metagenome assembly JACCEC01 (sample SAMN15323455, study PRJNA562643) | freshwater metagenome | isolation source: river surface water | place: USA:Blue River Watershed | collected 2017-08-18 | reverse complement strand
GAACTTTCGCGGAGTTTTCACAATATCTCCTTTAAGATTATGAAACACCTGTTATTGGTGGTTTCTTTTTTTTGTATGTCTGAAACCATTATTGCCCAAAGTAATCTCGCTCAGCGCCTTTTCGACGCGCACGATTTATTTCGAGAAAAAAGCGTAAGTGTACGTCGCGAGTTTAAGCATCGCCATTTAGTGCCGCTCATCGAACGCCTCAAAACAAGTCCTAATTTTGCAGTAAGCGAAGCAGGCAAATCGTTTGAAGGACGTGAAATTTATCAAATCAAATACGGAAAAGGTGCGCCTCCTGTGCTTCTTTGGTCACAAATGCACGGCGACGAAGCTACCGCAACGATGGCTTTGCTCGATATTTTTAACTTCTTGAATGCCAGCAGCGATGGTTTTGACGACCTTCGTAAAAAGCTTTTGGAAAAAAGTACGCTTTACTTTGTACCCATGCTCAACCCCGACGGGGTCGAACGTTGGCAGCGCCGTACAGCCCAAGAAATCGACATGAACCGCGATGCCGTGCGTCTTCAATGCCCTGAGTCGAAGCTGCTTAAAAACCTTCAGCAAACCCTTAAACCACTCGTTGGCTTCAACCTTCACGACCAAAGCCCTCGGTACAGCGTGGGGAACACCAAAGAAGTAGCCGCGATTTCGTTTTTGGCAACGGCTTACAACGAAGAACGTACCATCAACTCCGTCCGAGAGCGGGCCATGCAGCTCATTGTAGGGATGAACCGCGATTTACAGAAATTTATTCCCAATCAGATCGCTCGGTATTCGGACGAATTTGAGCCAAGGGCTTTCGGAGATAACATTGCCAAATGGGGAACGAGTTTGGTACTCATCGAATCAGGCGGGTATAAAAATGACCCTGAAAAGCAGTATTTACGCAAGATGAACTTTATCGCTATTTTGACGGCGCTTGAAGCCATCGCCGACGGAACATACACTCGCCAGAATCGGAACGACTACGAAAAAATCCCGCAAAACGAGAAAAACCACTTTGACCTCATCATCCGCAACGCCCGTACGGAGCTCAACGGGGTGAGCTATACCGTTGACATAGCCATTAACCGCAACGAGTCCAATAATGCCGATACGATGGGCTTTAGCTACCGCAGCAGCGTCGAAGATTTCGGCGATTTGTCGGTGTTTTATGGCATCGAAGAAATCGACGCCCAAGGAGCGCAACTGCTCGACCCTAAAAGCGGAAAACCTGTGGTACTAAAACTAGGCGACCGTGCCAATTTCGAATTGCGTTCGGATAAGAAAAACTGGAAAGTTGACAACGGATTTTTAAAAAATTAACTTTCTGCGTGCTAGTCGGGGAAATCGTACTGTATCCGAAGCTTTTTTTTCATCCGTGTGCTACAATCACCGAAAATAGCACACGGATGGTACAAATTAGACACAGTTTCTATGGATTTAAACGATGTTCCGACGGAGTTTTAACACAATTATACAGTTAATAAATAACGATTAACTACTTCTAAGCAAATGAAAAAAGCAAAACTGGTTTTAATATTTCTCTTCGGAGCCGTGATGATTTTTGCAGGCATTAGTCACTTTTTAAAGCCAGCCATGTTTTTTCCATTCATTCCCGATTTCCTCCCCCAAGCAGCGATTAACTACATGGCAGGTCTGTTAGAAATTGCGGTAGGAGCCAGTACATTTGTACCCCGCTTTCGCCCACTTGCAGTGCTTGGCATCTTAGTACTAATGCTCCTTTTCTTGCCGTTACACGTCATCGATGTTTTTAAAGAAAAACCTGCCATTGGTAGCCACCAAGCCGCGTTAGTGCGCTTACCCATTCAATTTGTGTTGATTGCTTGGGCTTGGTTTATTTATAAGAAATAGAAACCTAAAATGCACATTTTCCCCACTATAGCCGATTTGCGAGCCTACTTGCTGGCTGAACGGGCACAAGGCAAATCTGTTGGATTCGTCCCCACGATGGGTGCGCTCCACGAAGGACATTTGTCGCTCATTGAGGCATCCAACGCCCAAAACGACCTGACGGTTTGCAGTATTTTTGTCAACCCGATTCAGTTTAACAACCCCGACGACCTCGCTCGGTATCCTCGTACGCTAGAAACCGACTGTGAATTGCTCCAAACCATTGGTTGCGACACCGTTTTTGCGCCGTCCGTTCAAGAAATGTACCCTGAAAAGCCCCTTTTAACCTTCGATTTTGGAGATTTGGAACGTGTCATGGAAGGCAAATTTCGCCCTGGTCACTTCAACGGTGTGGGCGTCGTTGTCTCCAAATTGTTCAACGTCGTTCAGCCCGACCGTACCTATTTTGGCCAAAAAGACTTACAACAAGTGGCGGTTGTACGCCGCATGATGATTGATTTAGGATTTCAAATAGAGCTTCACCCTCACCCTACCCTTCGCGAAGCAGACGGACTGGCGATGTCATCGCGCAATCGCAACCTTACAGTCGACGAGCGCGCCATTGCCCCTCACATTTACGCGGGGTTAAGTACCGCTAAATCACAACTGTTGTCTGGACGAACTCCCGCCGAAGTAAAAGGCTGGATAAATACACACTTTGCTCAACAACCCGCTTTTCGTTTAGAATATTTTGAGATTGTGAATGCTTTCAGTCTGCAAGATGTTAATAAGCTACAACCCGAAGGACAAACCGCGCTGTGTATTGCAGCCCACCTTGGAAAAGTCCGCTTGATTGATAATATAGTTTTTTAGACTGAAATTTGCCGCGAAAACAATCCAAACAACAATGTTTGTTACCCTTTTTAAGTCAAAAATCCACCGTGTTAAAGTAACGCAAGCCGAACTCAATTACGTAGGAAGCATCACCATCGACGAAGCCCTCATGGAAGCGGCGGGTATCTTGGAAAACGAACAAGTACACGTAGTCAACAATAACAATGGCGAACGGCTCATCACGTATGTCATTAAAGGAGAGCGCAATACGGGCATTATTTGCCTCAATGGTGCTGCAGCCCGCAAAGCCCAAGTGGGCGACGTCGTCATTATCATTTCGTACGGAATGATGACCGAAGAAGAAGCCAAGACCTTCAAACCAAAAATCGTTTTCCCCGACGAAAATAACGGAGTTTTATAGGTAACAGTCGATAATAGTCCATAGAAAACAAGCAATCTACTATTAACCGTAGACCCATGGACTATCCACTACAAAGAACATATAATGAAAAATATTCTCAAATACTGCCTTTCGCTTGCCGTAGCAGGTGGGTTGATGTGGTACCTTTTTAATGACCAGGAATTAGATAAGATGTGGGGGAAAATTAAATATGCCAATCACAGCTGGCTAATTTTAGTTACCATCTTCACTATTATTGCCGCTTGGAGCCGTGCCTGCCGTTGGAATATGCTCCTCGAACCCCTGGGGTACCGCCCCTCTGCGTTCGACTCGACCGTAGCCGTTTTTACAGGGTATTTTGCTAACCAACTCATTCCGAGGGCAGGTGAAGTGACCCGCTGCGGCACGCTCAATCGCCTCGAAAAAGTACCCATCAACGTCGGTTTTGGTACCGTAGTGGCCGAGCGCGTATTTGACGTTATGACACTTTTGTTCTTGATTGGCCTCGCATTTGTGCTCGAATTTGGTCGTTTGAGCAATTTTTTCATGGAATTGTTTGGCGAAAAGCTAAGATTAGGCCATGGAAGTGGCAGCAGTCGAATAGCCCTTTTGGGAGGTTTGGCGGTACTAGGAATAGGTTTTTTGGGGACTGCGTGGTGGTTTTACCAAAAAAATGCCGACCGTTTGCGTCAAAATTCGCTTTTTGCCAAAATCGAAGGATTCGTACTGAGTCTCATTGAGGGCTTATTGAGCGCCCGAAAACTACGGAATCCGTGGGCGTTTGTATTCCATACGGTTCTGATTTGGATTATGTATTTTCTGAGTTCTTACGTTTGCTTTTTTGTACTGCCCGAGTCTTCCCATCTCACTCTATTAGCAGGGTTAACTGTTCTGGTCGTGGGAGGTTTGGGGATGTCGGCACCAACACCAGGAGGAACTTCCACCTATCATATGTTGGTAAGTAGCGCATTGGTACTTTACGGATTATCGGAAGAAGATGGCCTTGCCCTCGCAACTTACATCCACGGTACTCAAATGATTTTGATGCTAATTCTAGGCGGAATTTCATTTATCATCACCCTCGTAAAAAGCCCAAAAACCGAAGTAGAGTAATGTTATCTGTCTAAATTGTTAACTGTTAATCGTAACAATCTTATGTTTAACTCCGCCGCTAAAATTTTATCGTGGGAAGAAGGTGCGCAAGCCGCCCGCGCATGGCAAACAAAAGGTCAAAAAATTGTATTTACTAACGGATGCTTTGACATCGTTCACTTAGGGCACATCGACTACCTCGAAAAAGCCCGTAACTTAGGCGATAGAATGGTGCTTGGCCTCAACACTGACGCCTCGGTAAGTAAGCTAAAAGGCCCTCTCCGCCCCGTCGTAAACGAATATGCCCGCGCCCGTTTAATGGCCTCGTTGGGGTTTGTGGATGCTGTCATTTTATTCGGAGAACCTACGCCACTGGAGCTAATTCAGACAATTTGTCCTGATATTTTGGTCAAAGGCGACGATTATACAGTAGAAAACATCGTTGGTGCGGATTTTGTTGTTAATCGAGGAGGAACCGTAAAAACCATTCCGTTAGTGAAGGGCTATTCTACGACTTCCCTTATCGAGAAGATTAAAAAAAGTTATTGACAGCAAAAATTTAAACAAACATGGGTGGTTTAATTCTCATTGGAATTGTCTTTATGGTCATTGGTATGATTGTCCAGTGGCGTCTAAAAAGCAAATTTACCGAATACTCGCAGGTAGGATTAATGAACGGCATGAGTGGTGCTGACATTGCTGCCCAAATGCTTCGTGACAACGGCATCTACGATGTGCGTATCACCCAAGTAGAAGGCATGCTCACCGACCACTATAACCCTGCCGACAAAACCGTTAACCTGAGTGCTGATGTCTATTATGGGCGTAGCGTAGCCGCTGCTGCCGTAGCTGCCCACGAATGCGGGCACGCCGTACAACATAAAGTAGCATATAGCCCTTTGCAGATGCGTTCGGCTTTAGTACCTGTGGTACAGGTGTGTAGCAACATCCTGAACTTTTTCAACATGGCGATGATGTTTATCGGTGGATTCATTTTCTACAACCAAGGCCTTGTTAGCACTACTATTTTAACCATTTTAGTCGCTGCCAACTTAGGGGTAACCTTGTTTGCCATGATTACCCTTCCTGTCGAATTTGATGCAAGCCGCCGCGCCTTGGCGTGGGTTGAACAACGCGGGGTTGTCAATCGTAACGAATACGGAATGGCCAAAGACGCCCTCCAATGGGCCGCCCTTACCTACGTAGTCGCTGCATTGGGTGCTTTAGCTAATTTGCTTTATTACGCAAGCTTATTGCTCGGTCGTCGTAGCGATGACTAAACATTCGTGTTGAGATTGTGAGCAACCACACACAAACAAAAAAGCGGCTTTCGGCCGCTTTTTTGTTCCAATATCGTTAGTCAAAATTCGTCATTCGTTCCTATTCAATTACTTGAATCCAGCCTTTACAAATCGAATTGCCTGGCAGCGTGAGTTGGTAGTAATAAGTACCATTTAGAACGCCTTTTCCCCAATCGTCGGCGTAGTTGTCACTAGCGAAAACGCGTTTCCCCCAGCGGTTAAAAATTTCAATGCGGGTATTTGGAGCACCTACCACGAAAGTATCGTTTTTGCCATCGCCATTGGGGGTGATTACGTTCGGAATTTTATCCAAATTCAATACCGACACCGACTGCGTCACGGTACTCGCACACCCTCTCGGCGAATACGCTTTGAGCGTTACTTGATAGATTCCATTTTGAGTATAATCCAACGCCGCAGGAGCTGCTACCCCTGATTTTACGCCATTGCCAAAATCCCACTCATAGCGAGAAGCACCAGTTGTTTTATTGACATACTGTACCATCGTTGATTTTCCACAAGCGTACGTAGGTACTACTTCAAAGCTCGTATTTTGCGGGCCACTTTCCACATTTACTGTTACCGTTTTGCTTGGTTTACAACCATCAGGATACACCGCTGTCACGGTATACGTGGTGGTTTGCAAAGGAGATGCAATGGGGTTTTTTACAGTAGTATCTGACAACGTCGGTGAAGCTTTCCAACGGATTGTACCCGCTCCCTGCGCTAACAACATGGCCGTTTGTCCCGCACATACTGTTGTATCGGGAGTTACCCTAAAATCAGGTTTGTTGTTATCGATTCGTACAGTAATGGTTTTTTGTGGTAAACAGCCATCGGCATATTGCCCCGTCACGGTGTAGACTGTTGTCACCAACGGTTTGGCCATTACTCGCGTTCCGACTGAGTCACTCAACGTCAACGAAGGAGTCCAGCGATAACGAGTGGCATTACCTTGAGCGCTCAAAACGGCACTTTGTCCTACACAAATTGTAGTATCCTTAAATGCCGCAAAATCAGGTTTATCATTGTTGATTTTGACGGTTACGGTACGTGTAACGACACATGCCGAATCCGTAATAGTGCAGATAAAATTGGTTGTAGCATTTACTTTCGCAATGGGATTGGCAATGTTAGGATTGCTCAAACCCGCCGCAGGAGTCCACGAATATTTCAACCCACCCGTGGCTTTGAGCGGTACGCCTACATTGCTACAAACCGTGGTATCTCCACTAGCAGCAGCTTTGCTTACGCCCACTTTGATAATTTTTGTCACTACATCCTGCCCACGACAAACCAGGGGATTAGATGCCCGTAATGTCACGCGGTATTCACCTGGCTGATTAAAAGTGTACGTGGCTTTCAACGGGTCTAGTGAGATGTTATTTCCTTGTACCGACCACGTATACGTCTTTCCCCCTTCGCTTGTATTTAAGAATTCTAATGTCATAGGCACGCACCCCGAAAGTACGTTTTTGGCCGAACCTTGGTACACATCAAAATCAGCCTTGAGACGGTCAATATCAAATTTAAAAGCCGCATTGTTACAATCTGCACTGTTACGGTTCACTGCCCACACGTTGGGAGTCGAAGGGAAGTTAGCTTGGCGGCATACGCAAGTGGCCTGATAAATTACCCCATTTTTAGCAAAACGGCTCGTCCCACCGTCCACATGGTCACCATCAGAACTTGATACTGTACTTCCAATAAATGTACCGTAAAGCAACGATTTAGCCCCCTTTTCTAAAATAGCGATATAGAAGTTGCTTCCTGTGGTAGTTTGTCGATACGCATCAGGCGTTGTTGGAAGGCCAATTGTACTACTTGTGGGATTATAGCCATTTCGAGAATTAACAATTCCTCCCCACCCCGACAAATAAATATTCCCACATTCATTGACCAAAAAGGCTGTCGGTGCAATATCGGGTCTTGCTCTTGAGGAGCCGATAGTGGTTGAAAATAATGTTCGCGAAAGTGTTTTATCTAAAGCATGAATAAACTGTCCCGCGTTGGTATTACTATAAACCCCTGCTGTGGTAGGATAACGCCCACGCGTTAGTCCAAAAACGTGAACATTTTCTTCAGCATCCACGTCCAACAAATACGCAACGTCCGAACTATCCGTCCCGAGGTAAGTAAGTTGGTCGAGTTTATCATTTACAAACTTAGCCACAAAACCATCTTCTTCGCCACTTTTAGTACTTTTGAATGCGGTCGTTTTGGCGGGCAAATTTGAGCTTCGAGTCAAGCCAGCGACGTATAAGGCGCCCGATGGAGCCCATTTTACCCCATAGGCTCCGTCAGCAGCTGTGCCACCCAAGTAAGTACTCATAATCATTGTTCTGAGGTCTGAACTTAGCTTAAATACCACTGCATCTTGACGACCACCACCGTACTGAGCCGTGGTGGGGTTAGCCGTTGGAAAATTGGTCGAGTTCGTCGAAGTCGCCACATAAACATTGTCTTTTTCATCTACCACTACTTCTCCCCTAAACTCATCGCTGTAGTTTATCAAATTAAAATCAAAGGTGCGGCAAATCCCGTCATTGCCATTTCCACCAACCAGCGTACTTGCGACTAATGTTGACCCGTCGGCACTGAGTTTTAACACAAAAATGTCGCTACCGTTGGTATACTGAAATCCCCCAACAGGCTCCACGGGAGTTCCCCCGCCAAACCGTGTCTGATAAGCTCCTGCTGATAATGGGAAGTTTTGGGAAGAAGTTGTTCCAAACACCACCAACTCGCCTTTATTGTTCACAATCATACTATGAGGTACATCGGTATCTGAGCCTCCGATGTAAGTTCCATAAAGAAGGCGAGTTCCATCGGGGCTAAACTTAAGCAAGCCCATGTCCACACTCAAAGTTGCTTGGCGCTGAAACGCTCCTGCAGTGGCTGGGAAAGCTCCCGTCGAGTGAAGTGTACCAATTGAATACAGGTTTCCTTGTTCGTCGTAGGTAGCGGCATGCCCAAAGTTGTTGGCAAACGAACCCGAAAAAGTCGAAAATACCAGCTCAGGGTCAATCGTCAATGCTTGTGTACGGTCATATCCTTTGGGAAAGTTAAACGACAACTGATTTCCATCTAACTGATAATGAGCTACTACTTCGCGGGTACGGTTGTTGATTTCTTGGTAAGTATAAGGTTTTAACTCCCGAAACGTATTGATGGAAGTTTCAATCGCCAATTGATTATCTTCCAACTTTAACGACTTACTACCCTCGTAACGAAGCTTAATTTTAGAGGCATCAGCCTGAGGATCCACCAAAAACTCGTATTTGAGGGTTTGGCGAAAAGCATACATTTTAAAGTCGATGCCAGGATAGACATCTTCATAGACAATCTCGCCAAACGAAGGCACATTTTGCGCCCATTTGCTAGGGTCATTGCCTAAAAAATAGTTAAACTTAGCAGCATTTGAGTGGTCTTCTTTCATTTTTATAGCCGAAGACGCACCCTCAAATAGTACTTCAACAGCGTGTCCATTGACCAACGAACTTGTACGTACATTGGATAGGCGCTCACCCGTAGTATGAATACTTCGCAACGGGTTTTCTTCCTGAAATACGTACATCAACGATTTTTCTTTGAGGAGCAAATAACCTCCTGGAATATCGGCACGGTAACGTACGTCGGCGTCCCATTGGCCTTGATTACGCACAAAACGAACCGCCGAGGGGGTTTGCGCACGCCCTTCTCCCAGCACCAAAAACAATACAACTAGAATGCGTACAATATGCTTCATGTAAAACAAACGAAAAGGCTTCGTTGAAATTATGCAATCTATAAAGGTAAGACTTCCCAAAGCACCAGAACGTTGGGAAGTCCCGTTTTTTTCTTTGATAATAAATCTTACACCACGCGCACTATCCTTTTGAGAGTTCTTTAGCACGACGTTCGGCAGCCAAAATCCCCGTTTGGAGCGTTTGGGCAAGGCTACCTGCCTCAAACTCGCGAAGCGCGGCTTCGGTGGTTCCACCTTTGGAAGCCACCGCTTTAATTAAATCATCGAGGCTCTTATCGGCGTTATTAATAAGGTGGAAAGAGCCCAGCATGGTTTGCTTCACTAGCAAGGTCGCCATCGACTCCTCAAAACCCATCTGCTTACCTGCTTCCACCATCGCTTTGACCAAATAATAGAAATACGCAGGACCGCTACCGCTCAAAGCCGTTACGGCATCAAGCATAGACTCGTCCTCCAAAAACACCGAGCGCCCCGTGGCATTGATAAGGTTATCGACTTTTAGCAATTGGGCAAAACTCAACTCTTTCGCCGCCGAAAAGCCCGTGATACCCATTCCCAACATGGCGGGGGTATTAGGCATGGCCCTGATGACCAAACGGTGATTTAGGCTTTCTTGAATGGTAGAAATCGGAATCCCCGCCATGATTGACAAAACCACTTGCTGCGGTTGAAGTACCTCCCGCAAGGCGTCCTGAACCATACCGAAATCTTGCGGCTTCACCGACAAAATCACGACATCGTACTCACCCACGTGCGCACTGATGGTTTCGACAACCACACCCGTGTTTTCGGTTCGCAGGTTTTCGGCGCGATTGGCGCTTTTTTCAATCAAAAGAAGGTTTTCTTTTTTTACTAAATCATATTGCAAAAACGACTTGGCAAAGGCCATTCCCATGTTTCCGCAACCTACAATGGCAATTTTCATCAGTTTCGACTAAGAAGTTTGAGATTATGTCGCAAAATTGAGGATAATTTACCAATAAAACGCTTCATTACCGTATTTTTGAATACTAAATACGCTCATTTTCATGAAAAAACTTCTCCTTTACACTTCATTATTTCTATTGGGCTGTTACACTGCTCTCGCCCAAAAGAAATCCAAAAAGACAACGCCGCCCCCCGCGCCAATTGAAAAAAAAGCCCTTACTCACGATGTGTACGACTTTTGGAAAGATATTCCTGAGCACATCGTCAGCAACAACGGACAGTGGTTTGGGTATGCCCTCAATCCCCAAGAAGGCGACGGGAAAGTCGTTTTTCAACATTTTGTCACCAACCAAACCGATTCAGTAGCTCGCGGTGGCGAATTGCGCTTTTCGAACGATTCGGAATTTGCCATCTTCAAAATCAAGCCCCAATTGAGCGCTACCAAAGCAGCCAAACGGGCTAAAAAGAAAAAGGACGAAATGCCGAAAGACTCACTGGGAATCTATGCCCTTTCGACCAAAAAACTCAACAAATTTCCTGCCATTCAGTCATTCAAGTTACCCGAAAAAGGCAGCGAATGGGTCGCATACTTAGGCGAAAGCCCCAAAGTAAAACCCGACACCACCAAAAAATCCCCCACGAGACGCGCCAAAAGAGAATCGGATGAAAACGGGTATCGGCTAGTGGCTCGTATGCTCAAGACTAGCACCGAACGCGCTTTTTCGTTTGTAACCGACTACGAAGTGGCAAAAAATGGCAAACGGTTGGCCTTTTCGACCACGGGCAGCGATTCTACTAAAGCAGGAGTGTATGTCTTTGAACCTGCGTCAAACCAACTTCAACAGGTCTACGAAGGGCATTCAAAACACAAATTCAAAAAATTAGCGTTTGATGAAAACGGCGAACAACTCGCTTTTATTGCCGACCTAGATACCAATAGCAAAACCCAAATTCGTCTTCCCAAGCTATTTTATTGGAAAGCAGGCCAAGCAACTGCCGCTCGCCTCGCCGACGAAACCAACCAACCTGCGGTGCAAGGGTGGCTCGT
>JACCEC010584846.1_pt1 | contig 11189 bp, 9 predicted proteins | sample 7450121 | NCBI WGS metagenome assembly JACCEC01 (sample SAMN15323455, study PRJNA562643) | freshwater metagenome | isolation source: river surface water | place: USA:Blue River Watershed | collected 2017-08-18 | reverse complement strand
TCGCCATGCAGGCCAGAGATCACGCAGTCAAATCCCGTTTGCGCCACCAACTCTTTCATAAAGGGAATACCACACTTCAAAATGGGGTCTGCCTGACGTATCAAATGATCAAGCATCACAATACGTGGACCCAAAGTGAACTTTGCGTCAATGCCACGCCGCAACAGCCCTGCATCGCTGAGCGTTTTCAGGTACCGGTAACTGGTGGGCAATGAAACACCCAATGCTTCACTGATGTCTTCAGCACTCCAGTGAAGACATTGATCGGTGAACAAGTCCAGCAAGCTCAGCATGCGAGCCAGACTTGAATCAGATTTATCGTTCATGAATTACAAAAAATTCAATGCGCAATGGTTTTCGCAGCGGGCAACAAGGTACTGATGCGGTCTAGCGCCAAACTTGATTCAGCCAATCCCATGATGTATCGATCAGGGCGTAACAAAACGGCACGCACTGCATGCTGATCAAACCAAGCACGCACCTCAGGATCCATATAGGACAATTGCACAGTACCTTGCGCTTTCCAAATCTCACGCGTTCTATCCGAGACACCTTCAAGCACAGAAGGATCGCCAATCACAGCAAAGTTCAGGCCCAGCAACGTGTCTAACAAACGTCCATTGGCCAACATGGGCTGCGGAAAAATCTGCGCAGCTGGTGCGTTCTCACCACGCCATGCGCCTAGGCCAAGACGTGGTGTTGGAAAGTGAAAAATTTCTGGTTGACCTGCTTTGAACTTGGCATCGCGTTCACGGGCCGCTTGAGGATCTGTTGTTTGAATGATGTCGCCCAATTTGACAGCCAAATCAATAAATGCCCGAACATGTGGAGCCCTCTCGCTGGCGTATGTATCTAACAAATCGTCGTGCGCGCGGCCACGAAGAACCGCCTCGAGTTTCCAGGCCAAATTTGAGGCATCGCGAATGGCTGCGCACATACCCTGCCCCAAAAAGGGTGGTGTCTGGTGCGCCGAGTCGCCAGCCAAAAACAAACGACCCTTGCGCCATTTTTCTGCAATCACAGAATGAAAGGTATAGATCACTGCCCGCTCAATATCTGCTTGCTCTGGTGTCACCCATTTGCCAACCAACTTCCAAAGATTTTCAGGCTGGACCATTTCTTCGGGCTTATCACCTGGCATCAACATGATCTCCCAACGTCGCCGATTGCCGGTCACATTGCAATAAGTCATTGGTCGCTCAGGGTCGCAATGTTGCACGGTATGGTCAGGCAGAGAAGGGACTACTTGTTTCAGACGCACATCAAAGACAAGCCACGGTTGATGCAATCCCAAGTCCATCATCGTCGTTCCGATAGCTTTGCGAGTCAAAGATCGGGCACCGTCACAACCGATCACATAACGTGCCTTCGTGGTGTGCATTGCACCACTTTGAATATCTTTGTACAGCAAAGTTGCATGCTCTGAGCCGTCCATGATTTCCGTTATCTCATGGCTCAACAGAGCATGCACATTCGGATATCGCTGAACACCACTGCGCAGCACAGCTTCAAGTTCAGGCTGATGGAAATAGTGGTTGGTTGCGCAACCGTGCGGGCCGCGAGCAGCAGTTCCCGCACGAATCAGCAAGGTTTCGCCTACTGCATTGTTGAAATACATTCCCTTAAGGCCAGGGCGTGAAATAGCCTCGACCTCTCTGCGCAGTCCAGCAGTTTCAAATACACGCATGACTTCACCATCAAAGTGAATGGCGCGCGGCAATGGATAAAGCTCTGCGTCACGTTCAAGCACCAACACGGACAGTCCATACTGCCCAAGTAAATTGGCCAACGTCACGCCGGCAGGGCCATAGCCAATGATGGCGACCTCATACGCTGTTTGCGTCATGCTTCATAGCCCATCAACTTCTCCATTTCAGACAGCCATTGAGTACGACTGCGAAATTTAGGGCGACTGCGTGCAAGCTTTTCGGCAGCGGCCATCACCGCCTCATCACTTTGGTCCAGGTCAATGGCTTCGCGCAGTGGTTGCTCGCAGTACCAGGGTGTGTCCAAAAAGACTTCGAGTCGATTGCCCTCCGGATCGCGAAAGTAAATGGAGACCGCATTGCCATGCGTTGCAGTCACAAAATCTGTCACGTCTGGGTCTGCTTTTACCCGCTCACTGACTGCACGCAAGGTTTGCAAATCATTCACGCGCAGCGAAATCTGATTGATGACACTGAATGCCTGGTCTAGGGGCCGCCCTGTTGCCAACACGATTTGATGGTGTTCAGAAGGATCACGACTTAAAAACACCAACTCAACCTTACCCAACAAGCCACGGTCTGTTTCAAAGAAGCACATCACATCGCGGTAGAACCGAGCCATTCTTTCCAAGTCATGGACGTATATACCCATGTGGCTAAAAACCAGCGAATTGCGTTGACCCAAAGGCTGAGACATGCTCAATCTCCATTTATGAGAATTTATTTAATTTTAAATGACTAAAATTAAATTTTTTTTAATGGTTTATCCTATTATGAGAATACATTCAATTTATCATAATTTCACCTGACGCAGCAACTTGACCATTTTCAACAAAGGAGACACCCATGAACCAGACCAAAAGACGCGTGGGCCTTGCTACGCTGTTGCTGGCATTGATCAGCACATTGCCTGCCATGGCACAGGAGTACCCCAACAAGCCCATCAAAATCATTGCGCCATTTGCAGCAGGAACTGGCCCAGATGCAAACACGCGTGAAATTGCGCAAGAACTCGCCAAAGTGCTCGGGCAGTCAGTGGTTGTCGAAAATCGTCCTGGAGCCTCCACCATGATTGGTATGGAGGCTGGTGCAAAGGCCGCCCCCGATGGCTATACATTGGTCATGGGCTCGACCTCATCCATGTCGATACTGCCGTATACATACGGTGCAAAGGTTCCTTACAAAGTTGAGCGAGACTTTGTACCCATTAGCGTGGTTGGACTGCTCAATACTGCGCTCACCGCACACCCCAATCTGCCCGAGAAGAATGCCAAAGAACTGATCGAACGTCTGAAAAAACAGCCTGGCTCGGTCATCGCAGCAACATCAGGTGTTGGAAGTTACTCACACCTTGCGGGTGAATGGTTCGCATCAAATGCTGGTGTCAAGATTGATTTCGTCCCCTACAACACCACAAGTCCGTATGCAGATCTTGTTGCTGGTCAGATCAACGTCATCTTCGATGCACTGCCCGCCGCAATTGGCAACGTGCGAGCTGGTAAGTTGAAAATTTTGGCCCTGACGGGGAAAATACGGCATCCCAACTTTCCAGACATTCCCACCTTTGCAGAAGCTGGTTTGCCTGATTACAGCCCCACTGCTTGGATAGGGCTATTTGCCCCATCTGGAACGCCAGCCCCGGTCATCGCCAAATTAAGCGAAGCAATGCAAAAAGCTGCGGCTCAAAACCCTGAACTCATCGCACGCTGGCGAGCTTTTGGTGGCGACCTCAAAGCACAGACACCTGCTGAATTCGCAGCTTTCCTCAAGCAAGATGACGCGTTGTGGGGAGCAGCTATCCGAAGGGCAGGCGTGAAACTAGATTAAGCATGACAAATACAAACTTGGAGATCGCGCTCGATGGGCACAGTCTCCAAGCCTATCTAATGATCGCACCACATTTCAGCCGTTAATTTCCAACAATCTGTAATCAACGCATTCGACGATTTCGACCCACCTGCTATCGACACCACCAAAAAACAGATGGTTGGAAAAAAAAACCTTGCTATCGATAACAAGGGTTTTAAAGGTGGTAGGCCCACTAGGACTTGACCCTGGGACCAAAGAATTATGAGCAACTTCGAGAAATTAAACCAATTAAAAATCAATAGGTTACTCGTGAAGCAAGGGGGTGTGGAAGCAATGCTGTTACACACTGAACAAAAAAATTCAAAAAATTATTCAGGCTTGAATCCAGCACCTTTTAACAACTCGGCATTTTCTGCAATGTATCGACTTGTGTATTTTTTAAACTCATCTACTGACTCAATCACAGGCTCAATTCCAAGTTGTTCAAAGGCTCCTGCCTTTGACAATTGACGAACGGCTTCATTTGCAGCTTTGTTTAAGAATTGAACTCTGTCGTCTGGCGTGGCCTTTGGCGCCCAAATGCCATACCAAGATTCTGCAACGAATTTTGGATATCCACTCTCAACAGCTGTAGGCACATTGGGCATGACAGAACTTCTCTTGGAGGAAGTTACAACTACGGGCTTAACTTTGCCTGATTTAGCAAGTGACTGCAAAGAAATAATTGAGTCAATCAATATTTGAGAATGTCCACCGGCTACATCTGTCAGCGCTGGTGCTGTACCTTTGTAGGCTGTCATAGTTAGGTTTAGGTTGCCTTCCTTGGCAAACATCAAAGTAGCTAAATGACTAGCCGCTCCCAATGCTGGCAAGCCAGCTGTCCATTTGTCTGGATTTTGCTTGGCGGCTTCCATCACCTCTTTCAATTTGGTTTGAGGTAATGTTGGCGATATCACCATCAAGAGTGGCGCTTCACCGACCCGCGCAACATACGCAAAATCAGTCATAGGGTCATAGGGAGCATTCGCGATGACCAGTTTTGTCAATGACTGGGTAGATGCTGAAAATAGTAATGTCTGACCATCAGGGCTTGCGTTTTGTACAAACTTACCACCAATGGTTCCACTTGCACCTGGTTTGTTTTCAACCACCACTGAAACATTTAAATTTGTTTGCATTTGTTTGGCAATCAATCGTGCAGCATTGTCGACGCCTCCGCCGGCGGCAAAGGGAACGATCAATTTAATGTTGCCATCGGGGAATTTAGATTGGGCTGAAACCAATCCTGTTGCTGCAAGCAGTGCGATTGACAAGATATTTTTTGTCCATGAAATCATATTTATCTCCATTTGAAATTTATATCAACGCTAATTAACACCTGATTAATCTCTGTAGCCTTTGCCCCAAGAGGATGAACCTCCAAACAAAGGAGCATCTGGTGCAGGACCATGCAACTTGGCATAAGACTCTATTGTTTTCGTCATACGGGGCAACAACCAATCTGTAATGGCCATATCAATTTCGTATTCCTCAAGACGGCGCAATATGTTTCGAACAGCCTGATCTTGCTTAGCAATTGGGCCAGGTTCAAGCAAAAATTTAACAACTTCATCTTGACCTAGTCGTTCGCTCTCAGCCCATAAATAGTCTGCAATGTCCAACTCAAAATCTTCAAGGGTGACGCTCAAACCACTCATGGTGCAGGAACACCCAAGTGCAACATGCTGCCCTGCAAGTCGGTTCCAAAGCACCGACAGGTAGGCAGCTTGTTGCTGAGATGCTGTCATTTCAATCAGTTCAGGCAAGGTTTTTACTTCTTAACTGTTGTGTCTCAGTCTGAAGCACTTCACAACTATCAGACAATACGACGCCATACAATTTTTCTGCAGCTACACGACTTACGTAGCCTTCGCGAACATCAAAAGCAACAGCTTGCTCATCGCGCTTGAATGGACTTCCAAACCCGCCGCCACCGCCAGAGAGCATCTTGTAAGCATCACCGCGCTCTAACCGCACATTAAAAACCTTGGCGTTGGGCAAATCAGAACTCCATTCACCTTTGTGTCGGATGGCGATGCCATTACCTGCAGCTTCGCCACCGCCTTCAAGACCCCAAGGTTTGCAATGCATTCTGTCTATTCGGGTAGTGACTGAAAAAGGTGATAGCGCTTGCACCACCATCTCTGCACCTAAACCGCCACGGAACTCGCCAGCACCTGCGCTGTCCTCGCGAATTTTGTAGCTTTCAACCAGCACTGGATATTTTGCTTCCAGTTGCTCTGTCGGACTGTTGTGAGTGTCGCCGTCATTGATACATACCGTCACAGAAACACCGTCCTCCCTTGATTTAGCACCCCAACCACCGCCCAAGGGCCCAATGCCCACAATGAACAAGCGGCCATCTTCCGGTGAAATGCCATGAATATTTGGAAACACCAAATCTGCATGGTGGCCAGCGATCGCTCGATGGGGAATAGCAGGGGCCAAAGCCTTAAAGATCGTATCAATGACGGTCATGGGAAACGTCATCCAAACCCGCATTGGGTACGGACGCTCTGCGCTGATCACTGTACCCATGGGCATTATGACCTTCAATGGTCTGAAGCTGCCATCGTTGACAGGATAGTCAGTGGGTGTCGTTAAGCACTTGTAGGCAACTTGCGCGCAAGCAATACCTGTTGTAAATCCAGAGTTGTAAAAGCCTTTAACTTGTTTGCTGACATCGGACAAGTCAACTTCCATCTCATCGCCTTTAACAGTCACTTTGACACGAATTGGAATGCGTTTACCAATTTCTAACCCATCGTCATCCATGTAGGACTCTGCTTCATAAACGCCGTCGGGGATTGACAAAGTATTTTGACGCGCAAGTGCTTCTGAAGCATCCATAATTTGCAAGATAGATGCTTGTACATCAGCATTACCATAGCGCTGCACGAGCTCTAAGAAACGGCGCTCACCTGTCGTAACGGCCGTAATCTGGGCTCGTAAGTCACCCAGTGCGCGCTCTGGCATGCGAACGTTCATGGCAATAATGTCAACCAAGTCTTGATTCACTTTGCCAGCAGATTGGTATTTCACAATAGGGATCTGAATACCCTCTGAGAAAATGTCAGTCGTAATCTGCCCCAAACTACCACCCACATCAAGCCAATGTGCCATGCAACATGTGAAGCCAATGAGTTCACCTTCATGAAAAATTGGCATCGTGAAAGTAAAGTGATTCAAGTGGCTGCCTGTTGTGTAGGCATCATTGGTCACCAGAATGTCGCCTGGGTGAATGTTTTCGTATCCAAAATGACGAATTTTTGACTTGACCGTTTCTGACATACCCCGAATGAACATTGGCAAACCCAGGCCAATTGAAACGGTGTCACCATCTTTCGTAAATAGCCCCACCGTGAAATCCAATGCCTCATAAATGATCAGGTTGTAAGCTGTGCGCATGAGGTTTGTTTTCATTTCCTCTGTGACAGCAAAAAGACCGTTTCGGATGATTTCGACAATGACTGGATCGACAACATGTGCGTTGTCTTTTTGTGCATTTATATTGCTCATGAGCGATCGCTCCCAATTGAAATTTGAAGATTACCCAAAGAATCTACTTTGACACTGTCGCCTGGCTGAACCACAGTCGTAGACGCATGCTCTTCCACAAGTGCTGGGCCTTCAAATTGATTGCCGCTTTTGAGTAAATCGCGTCGATAAACTGGCGTATTCACAAACTGCCCAGCACTTCTGAAATACACAGGTTTGTGTGCTCGTATGGCCTTTTCATCAGGCGTAATCAAGCCTTCTGAGACTTCATTGCGCGGTGGCTTTTTCATTCGACCCAAAACTGTGACCCGAAGACTAACGATGTCAGCAGCCTCTTTCGGTGCTGAAGTCCCATAACGAACTTTATGTACATCGTCGAAATGTTTCTTAATGGCTGCACGATCTTTGTTCATAAAGAACTCATTGGGCAGATCGACGGTGACAGCATGCTCTTGACCAAAATATCGCATGTCTGCAGCGCGTTCAAAAACGATTTCTTCAGGTCGAATTTGCGAAGCACCAATTGCCGCGCGACCCTCATCTTCCATTTCTTTATAGTAAGCTTCAATCTCATCGAAAGACAGACTGTCCAAACGACGAAACACCGAACGTACATAGTCATATCGCAAATCACTGAACAACATGCCATAAGCTGAAAAATAACCTGGCGCATGGGGGATCAAAACTTTGCGAATTCCGATTTCACGCGCTATGGCAGAAGCATGGAGTGGACCCGCACCACCATAAACGACCATCGTAAAGCTGCCCGCATCCAAGCCGCGCTCAGTGGTCACCGCTTTAACTGCATGCGACATTTGTGTGACTGCAATTCGCAAAATTCCATCAGCCGCTTTCGTCGCATCCAAACCCAAAGGTTTTGCAATTTTTTCTTCCATGGCCTGTTTGGCACGGTCCAAATAAAGTGGCATTTCACCACCCAAAAAATTGTGCTCGTCTAAACGACCCAAAATAAGATTGGCGTCGGTCACTGTTGGCTCTGTACCATTCCGCCCATAGCAAACAGGCCCGGGCATACTGCCGGCAGATCTTGGCCCTACTCGCAATGAATTACCAAGTTCAACTCGTGCAATAGATCCGCCTCCAGTTCCCACCTCAAAGATATCCATCATTGGGATTTGAATGGGCAAGGCTTTCTCATAACCGCCAATCAGTGCACTTCCCGTTGTCAGAGGACGTCCTTCGCTGATCACTCCGGCTTTGGCAGTGGTTCCCCCCATGTCAAAAGCAATTGAGTAAGGCATACCCAATTGCGCACAAAGAGCTTGTGCACCAATGACACCCGCAGCGGGTCCGGATTCGAGCATCCGAACGCAATCACGGCGTGCATGCTCAACTGGGAACAAGCCCCCCGTTGACTGAACAGCATAGAAATCACCCTCAAAGCCGTTGGCACTTAAGTGACTTTCTAACTCACCCAAATACTCAGACACACGAGGACCAACGTATGAATTTGCAACGGCAGTTGATACTCGCTCAAACTCTCGGTATTCCTGCGATAACTCATGAGAGGCAGTCACAAATGCACCAGGAATTTCTTCTTGGAGAATGGCCTTGACTCGGCGCTCATGGTCTGGATTGCGATAAGAGTGAAGCAACAAAACAGCAACTGCTTCAATGTGCTTCGCTTTCAGTTCACGTGCTAGCTCGCGAACGGCCTTTTCGTCCAAGGGTTTGTGCAATGAACCGTCCGCACGCAGTCTCTCAGAAACTTCGTAGCGCAATGATCGCGGAACCAACGGTTCATGCTTTGAGAAAAACAAGTTGTAAGCATCTGGTCGGTTGACGCGTCCAATTTCGTAAATGTCTCTGAAGCCTTCAGTAATTAGTAATGCTGTTTTAGCACCATTTCTCTCAAGCAAAGTGTTGATAGCAATGGTTGAGCCGTGCAAGAACAAGTAACCATTACTCAAATCAATACCCGCACCATCCAAAGTATTCTGAATGCCAGTAACCAATTCGCCATGCGTTGAAAGTGCTTTACCAAATGAGATAGCACCAGTTGCCTCATCAAAACAAGCCAAGTCTGTGAATGTTCCACCGATGTCGACGGCAATTCGCAATGAATTTTTATTGACTGTCATTGTTATTCCTTATGCAGCAGCAGATACAACATTGCGCAAAGTGCCCAAGCCTGTGATTTCAACTTCGATCACATCGCCCACTTTCATGTAAAGCGGTGGCTCTCTGCGATCACCTACACCACCCGGTGTGCCTGTGGCAATCACATCGCCGGGATTCAGATTTGTAAATCCAGAGATATATTCAATAATGACAGGCAAGGTGTAAATCAAATCAGCAATTGACGCATGTTGCATGACTTCACCATTCAAACGTGTTTCTAGGGTCAATTGATTGACATCTGGAATCTCTTTGCGTGTCGCCATGAATGGGCCCAAAGGGCCAGTGAGAGGGAAGTTCTTGCCTGGAATCCATTGGTGTGTGTGGCGCTGCCAATCGCGTGCTGTCCCATCATTGAAGCAGGCATAGCCCGCAATGTGCTCAAAGGCTTGCGCCTGATTGATATTGCGCCCGCCCTGACCAATGATGACGGCCAATTCACCCTCAAAATCAAAACGTTTTGTCTCGTTTGGATGTGGCAATGGCGCGTTGTGCGCGCTCAAACTGTCTACAAAACGCGTAAAGATTGCCGGGTACTCGCTGTCGGTTCGCTTTGTTTCAGCAACATGCGTTTTGTAATTCAAACCAACGCAGAAAATTTTGCTTGGATTGGGAATGACTGGCAAAAGATTTGCCTCAGATGATGTCACTATTTTTCCGCTCTGCCGAGTCACCGACTCCATCTCATCCAATTGATGCGCTGCAATGACTGACTTTAAATCTGGGTACTGCGATTGGAAAGTTTCGGGTACTTGAACCCAATGACTTTCGTCTTTCCAGATGCCATAAGTCTGCTGACCCGCTATTTCAAAACTGACAAAACTCATTTTTTACCTTAGGAACACCGCACTCACTTTCGAGTGCATTTGAAGATTTGCCGCTAGTCTAGAAATTTAAGACATATCTGTATAGAATCAATTCAATGATTTCAGATATGCTTCTTTTGGCATATCAAAAGGCACATATGCACATCAATGACATTCGCCTCTTTCTAGAAGTAGCTGAACAAGGCAGCTTTACCAAAGTCGCTGTAAACCGAAACACAGTTCAGTCTCACATCAGTCGGCAAATCAGTGAATTTGAAACAAAGTGCGGCGGCTCATTGTTCAGGCGCACCGGACGTGGTGTCGTTTTGACTGAATTTGGCCAACATGTCCAACTGCGCGTGAGAGGCTGGCTTAAAGACAGCGAAGAAATGTTTGCAGACATTAAGCAGGCATCCAGCGTGCCAATGGGCGAAGTCAAGATAGGTGTTTTACCTTCTGCGGCACACCCATTGATGACGCATATTTTCAAAAGATTGCACCATGACTATCCAAAGATTAAATTGAACATACGGGAAGGGCAAGGAAGCGAGTTAGATGCATTACTAGACACCGGTGCTGTAGATATGGCTATTTTGTTTCGATACAAAAAACCAACTGGCAATGATGAGACACTTTTAGCAACAGCAAGCACCTACCTTGTCTCTTCACCAGGGCTATCGCTGACCTATCTTGATACTGTTGACTTCAAACGACTTGAAGGTTTGCCATTAGTCTTACCAAGACGCCCATCGCATTGGCGGTCCATTTTGGATGAAACTGCAAAGAGCAAAGGATTCAGTTTGCTATCCGAGGTAGAGGCCGATTCCCTTCGTGTACAAAAAGAAATCATCGCATCTAACCCTCACATGTATGCCCTACTCGGACCGTTTTCGATCGACGATGAACTCAAGATAGGAAAACTACAAGCTGCTAAAGTGATTGGCCCAGATCTCAAACGATACGTGACGCTTGCTCTTCCAAAACAAGGACACTTTACTGAAGTAAGTCGTACCGTTGCAAAGTTAATCAAAGACACTGTCGCTGACTGGGATGGGCAACTTAATCGCCCTAAAACCAATCAAGCCTTGAAATAAACTTAAAAGTAGTTATTGAAAATGGTGGGCCCACCAGGACTTGAACCTGGGACCAAAGGATTATGAGTCCTCTGCTCTAACCAACTGAGCTATAGGCC
>JACCEC012838837.1_pt1 | contig 11190 bp, 8 predicted proteins | sample 7450121 | NCBI WGS metagenome assembly JACCEC01 (sample SAMN15323455, study PRJNA562643) | freshwater metagenome | isolation source: river surface water | place: USA:Blue River Watershed | collected 2017-08-18 | reverse complement strand
CTGGAAGAAGAACGGCGGCTGGCCTATGTCGCCATCACCCGGGCGCGCAAGACCTGCACCATTTTGCACGCCGCCAATCGCCGTATTTACGGGCAATGGACATCCAGCATCCCGTCGCGCTTCATTGCCGAGCTGCCACCCGAACATATTGAACAGGAAAGCAGTTTTTCGGGCGGCGAAAGCCTGTGGCGCGCCAATTGGGCGCAATCGGCCGATCCCTTTGCCCATGTGGCCCGCGCCACCGGGCGTGGCCCGGGATGGTCCCGCGCAGCTGACCGCTATTCCGCGGCCCCGGCCCGCATTGTCGAGGCGCGGGCAAGCGCGGTGAGCCTTGGCACCCCCGGTCGCACCGATCTACACCTTGGCCAGCGCGTGTTTCACCAGAAATTCGGCTATGGCACCATTGCCGAGATGGAAGGCAACAAGCTGGAAATCGATTTTGAGCAATCCGGGCGGAAACGCGTCATCGACACATTTGTGACAATCGCCTGACGCGCGCCCTGCCCGCTGTGGCGGGCCTAAAAGACCGCCTTGGGCGCTGTGCCCATCATGGCGCCCCGAACCAGCGGGATTGGCGGCCCGCCAAAACCGAGGAACTGGTCATGAAAGGCCTTCCAGCGGGACCGATCCCCCGCCGTCCAGTCATCGCGAAGCTTACGGATCAAGAGCTTGCCCATAGTGTAGTTGAGATAGGCCGGATCATAGGTGCCGCGCGCCGATTGCTGGCGGGCATTGCCTTCATCCTGATAGCATTGCGTCACAAACATCTCACGGGATTGGTCCTGCGTCATCCCCCGCGCATGCATGCCAATGGCGGACAGAAACCGGCAATTGCGCAACAAGGCGTTTGAAATCTGGCCGATATGGGTTTCCGGGTCGCCCGCATTCAGCCCGGCATCCCACATCATCTCCTCGGTATAATGCGCCCAGCCCTCGGCAAAGGCATAGCCCACGAAAATGCGGCCAAACAGCGATTTGGACCGATTGGCGTGGAGAAAGTTCAGGAAATGCCCGGGCCAGACTTCATGGACCGACGTGAACAGCAGGTCTTTTGTGCCCGGCACATAGGCCCGCCTTGTTGCCGCATCCCAACTGGGATCGGGCGGCGAGATATAGTAAACAGAGGGCAATCCCGTTTCATAGGGCCCGGGAATGTCGATATAGGCGGAATTCTGCCGATTATAGGGCGGGCTTTCCTCCACCTGCGCCTGTTCTGGCCCGGGTATAGACACGATCTGCTTGTCGATCAGAAACTGCCGCAGCACCGGCAATTGCGCCCGCGCCTCCGCCACTGGGCCCAGATCTGACTTGTTATCATTCATCTTCGTCATGCACGCCGCCAGCGACGCACCGGGGGCATAGGTGGCACAGGCCGCCTTCAGGGCCGCCTGATTGCGTTTCAGATCCGCCCGCCCCACGGCTTCCAGCTCGTCAAGCGGGACATCCACGGCCTCGGTCGCGGCGAGCATCCGGGCAAAGCGGTCTGGCCCCAGCGCAAAATCGGTGGTCGCCGTGGCCTTTTGCGTCTCCAGCCAATCCGCCATGCCGGTCATCGATGCGGCAGCCTGCTTGGCCGCTGCATCAAATTCTGCCTGAAGCGCAGGGTTGTTGACCGATGCAAATGCCGCCTTGGCATCGCCGGTGTAATAATCTGCAAAGCCACGAAACCCCGGGATCGCATAAGCGATATGGCTGATCGGCAGCGGCGTGCGGACATTGGCGCGGATCTGCGCAACGGCGGTGGGAATGGCACGGGCATAGGCAATGAAGGCGCGCATGCGCGTTTCAGCATCCGCATAAGGACGCGCGATATAGACGTTGGGATCAAGGCCATTGTCGAAATACCAGCTGAGGTTGCGATGCGGCGCATCGGCATCTTCCAGCCAGAATAGATCCTTTTTGGCGACATGGATCAGGTAATCCCGCTCAAAACGCTCCTCTGGCTGCAAGGTGGCGGCATCAATGGCCTGTGCATCCGCAATGGCCTTTTTCAGAAAGGCGATTTTTTCGGCAAGGCCAGCTTCGGACCAATCGGCCAAAGCGCCATCATAGGCATGTTGGCCCTGATAGACGGCAAAGCTGGGGTTGAGACGGAAATAGTCCGCGATGAAGCGATCCGAAAAGGCCTGCCAAGGGCGCGCAGGTGCGGGCTGGGCTGCATGAGGCGCCGGGGCGGCGTCCGCAGGCGCTGCTGCCGCCGGCATCGCGGTGAAGAGCGCAAGGGCCGCGCAACTGAATGCCAGTTTCAGATTTTTGGGCGACATCGCCATTTCCTTTCAAACGCGGTCTTCTTTTCGACTCGGATCCTCGGCAGAGGTTGCACGCGCGCGCAATGCAAGCCAAGGACAGGATGTGACTGACTCCACCGCCTTGCCTGCCCATCCACTGGCCTATCGCGATTACCGGTTGTTCTGGATGGCGCGGTTTTGCGCAGTCCTTGCGACCATGGGGATGGTCGTTGTCATTGGGTACCAGTTTTACGATGTCGCCCGCAGCGACTATGGCATGAGCATCAGGCAAGCCTCTTTTCAGCTGGGTTTGCTGGGTCTGGCGCAATTTGTGCCGCTGGCCGTTCTGACCCCGGTGGCAGGCTGGGTCGCGGATCGCTTTGATCGGCGCCGGGTCGCAATTTTTGCCAATAGCATCGATGCCAGCGTTGCCATCATGCTTGGCCTTTTAACCGCGCAAGACGCGCTGACGCTGCCTGTGCTGTATGTGATGGCCGCCTTGCACGGCGTGGCGCGGGTTTTTGTCGGCCCGTCCATGTCCTCAATTGTGGCCAATATTGTGCCCGCAACCGTCCTGCCCCGCGCCATCGCCTTTAACTCTATGGCCTGGCAAACGGGCACGGTGATCGGTCCGGGGATTGGCGGCTTCCTGTTCGCCAGTGACCCGGCTTTGCCTTATTGGGCCGCCGCCGCGCTGCTTGGCCTCGCCTGCCTTGCCCTGGCATTGATCCGCCCCCTGCCCAAGACCGAGATCAAGGGCCAAGCGCACCCGTTTCGCCAGATGATCGACGGCCTGCGCTATACGTGGAACGAACGCTTTTTGCTGGGCGCGATCACGCTGGACCTTTTTGCTGTTCTGTTGGGCGGCGCGACGGCCCTGCTCCCCGTTTTCGCGCGCGATATTCTGGAGGTTGGGCCCCAGGGGCTGGGCTGGTTGCGCGCGGCGCCTGCCGCGGGTGCAACGCTGATGGCGTTGTGGTTCACCATGCGCCCGTTGAAACACAATGTCGGCATCAAGATGCTCTGGGCCGTTGTCGTCTTTGGCCTTGCCACCATCGGCTTTGGCCTGTCGCGGACCTTTTGGCTGTCGCTGTCGATGCTGGCGCTGCTGGGCGCGGCGGACATGTTGTCCGTTTATGTACGGTCATCGCTGGTGCAATTGAACACGCCCGATGAGATGCGCGGACGCGTGGCGGCGGTGTCATCGCTTGCCATTTCCGGCTCCAATGAATTGGGGGAACTGCAATCCGGCCTGGCCTCGGCCGTGCTTGGCCCTGTGGGTGCAGTTGTCTTTGGCGGCGTAGGGGCTATCTTGGTGACAGGCGTCTGGGCATGGCTGTTTCCAGAGTTGAAAAATGCCCGAACGTTTGAACCGCAATTCAGGAAGACGACATCATGAAAGCCGCCTCTATCCTCGATACCATTGGTGCCACCCCGCATATTCGCGTGTCGCGCCTGTTTCCCGATGCTGACGTCTGGATCAAATCAGAACGCGGCAATCCGGGCGGATCGATCAAGGATCGCATTGGGCTGGCCATGATTGAGGACGCCGAACGGTCTGGCGCTCTGAAACCCGGCGGCGTGATTGTTGAACCGACCAGCGGCAATACCGGGATCGGGCTGGCCATGGTCGCGGCCGTCAAGGGCTATAAGCTCATTCTGGTCATGCCGGAAAGCATGTCGATTGAACGGCGGCGCTTGATGCTGGCTTATGGCGCGACCTTTGACCTGACCCCGCGGGAAAAGGGCATGAAGGGCGCGATTGAACGGGCGCTGGAAATTGTCGACACAACGCCCGGCGCATGGATGCCGCAGCAGTTTGAAAATCCGGCCAATATTGATGTGCATGTGCGCACCACCGGCCCGGAAATTCTGGCGGATTTCAAAGACACGCCGATTGATGCGATCATCACAGGCGTCGGCACAGGCGGCCATATCACTGGCGTGGCGCAATTCCTGAAAGAGCATTGGCCCAAGCTGAAGGTGTTCGCTGTCGAACCGACCTTGTCCCCCGTGATCAGCGGCGGGGCCCCGGCCCCCCACCCCATTCAGGGCATTGGCGCTGGCTTCATCCCGCAAAATCTGCACACAGCCTTGCTGGATGGCGTGATCAAGGTGGATCCGGCAGATGCGAAAGAGATGGCGCGTCGCGCGGCCGCCGAAGAAGGCATGTTGATCGGCATCAGCTCTGGCGCGACGCTGGCCGCAATTGCCCAAAAACTGCCGGATCTGCCCAAGGATGCGCGCATTTTGGGCTTTAACTACGACACGGGCGAACGCTATCTTTCGGTGCCGGACTTCCTGCCGGAGGCGTAAGCAAAAGGTTTTCCGGTGGCACGTATCAGCCCTGACCACGTTCAAGATCCTGTCGGTGACGATCATCGGCCCGGTGTTCAGGCCTGGCCGATTATGGCCCTTGTGGGTCTGGCCATTGCGGCGATCCTCATCTGGGCATGGCAGGCCGGGCCCTTGCGCGCGGCCTTTGACGGGGTGCAACAGGCCCCTGCGGGTGCCGCCTTGTCGGCGGCCAAAGCGCCCTTGGTCGAGCCGCTGATCCTGCGCGATGTGACCCCAGAAACAGCGCGAGACATCAACGCCCGCACGCCTTTCACCACCGATCCGATCCCCGCCGCCCAGCCGTTTCACATCACCGGATCTGCCTTTGACCGGGATCGCGCAACCGACTGTCTGGCGGCGGCCATCTGGTATGAGGCGGGCGCGGAAAGCCTGGCCGGCCAAAAGGCTGTGGCACAGGTTGTGCTGAACCGTGTGCGCCACCCTGCCTTTCCCAAATCGGTCTGCGGCGTTGTGTTCCAGGGCGCAGAACGCACAACGGGGTGCCAGTTCACCTTTACCTGCGATGGCGCGATGGCACGTACGCCGTCTGCCGCGGCATGGGCCAATGCCCGCGGCCTAGCCCGGATCATGTTAACCGGCGAGGTCTTTCGCCCGGTGGGGACAGCCACCCATTATCACACCAATTGGGTCTTGCCCGCCTGGAGCGCAAAGCTCGACAAGGTTCATCAAGAGGCCACACATTTGTTTTTCCGCTGGGAAGGCTGGTGGGGCACGCCCGGCGCATTTCGGGGCCGCTATGCCGGGACAGAACCGGGCATAGCGCAGCTGGCCCGCCTGTCGCCTGTCCATGCCACCACCGCCGGGGCGATTGACCTTGCCGCACAAGAAGCGGCGCTGCTGGGCCTGACCGGCGAGGATCGGCCTGAATCTGTGCCCGATGGCAAGGTGCCGGCCAATCCCTATGGCTTCAAACCGGTGCTGCAAAGCGCGGTTGCCGACATGATGATCTTTGTGGTGCCCAAATCCACCGACACCGGCATGTTGATGAGCCTGGCGCTGTTTTCCTGTTCCGTCCGGCCCTATTGCAAGGTGATGGTCTGGACGGATGCGCGCAAGGCGCCCAGCAGCCTGCCGGTGGCGGACGATTATCTGGCCTCTATGGCGTTCAGCTATTTACGAAATCGCGCCGCGGGCGTGGATAAAGCGCTTTGGAATTGTGACCTTTTCCCGCGGGCAGAGGCCAATCAGTGCATGAAACGCCGCACCGTTGCGCAAAGCCCCGGCGCGGCGCCGACTGCACCCATGGCCCCTGCCAAGGCGCCGTTAAGGGGCTCTGCTGCCGATGGGGCCGAAACTGCCCACTGATAACAGAGCCAAGACCGCCCCAGGCCAATTTACAGGGCAGACATGAACCGCTAGCGCTAGGTCAGGACGCAGGGGATTTGGCATGACCTTTCTTGGCAAGCTGTGGCGCATACTCGTCGGCATCAAAGACGCGCTTGTTCTGGCCGCCATGCTTCTGTTTTTCGGCATGTTGTACAGCCTGTTGTCCGTGACCCCCAATGCAGCGCCGATTGAAGATGGCGCGCTGTATCTGGCGCTGGATGGCGTGATTGCTGAACAGCCACAGCAAACCCAGCCGGAAGAATTGCTGTTCAACTCCACCGACCGGACCCATGAATATCGGCTGCGCGATGTTGTGCATGTCATTGAACATGCCGCGACCAATGATCGCATCAAGGTCATTGCGCTCGACCTCGACGGATTTCTAGGCGGCGGACAGGTGGCGCTGGAACGTGTTGGCGCGGCGCTCGACAAAGCGCGCAAGGCCGGAAAGCCCGTTATCGCTTATGCCACCGGCTATGCCGATGACAGTTATGTCCTTGCAGCGCATGCCAGCGAAGTCTGGATGGACCCGATGGGGGCGGCGCTGATCGCCGGTCCGGGCGGCAGCCGCCCCTATTTCAAGGGCCTTGTCGACCGGCTGGGCATCAATGTGCATGTCTATCGCGTCGGCAAGTTCAAAAGCTTTGTCGAACCCTTTGTGCGTGCGGATCAATCGCCCGAGGCACGTCAGGCCAGTCAGGCGCTGGCAGCCGCCCTGTTTGACGCCTGGCAGACCAATGTGAAGGCCGCGCGGCCCAAGGCCCGGATCGCCCAATTTGCCGCCAACCCACCCATAGCCGGACCCGGCACGTCGCTCGCCAGCCTGGCCGTGCGCTATGGCCTGGTCGATAAACTTGGCGATCGCCTGGTCTGGTCCGACCGGATCGCAAAGCTTGCCGGACGCGACGCCGGCAGCCCGGCGGACAGTTTCCGCGGCACGGATTACAGCGATTATCTGGCGGCACACCCGGTGCCAGACGGCCATGGCATTGGCGTCATCACCGTGGCAGGCGACATTGTTGATGGTGAAGCGCTGGCCGGCACCGCCGGTGGAGACACAATTTCGCGGCTTGTTCTCGACGCTGTGGCGCAAAAGAATTTGAAGGCGCTGGTTGTGCGCATCGACTCCCCCGGTGGCTCCGCCCTTGCGGCCGAAAAAATCCGCCAGGCGCTGTTGCAGGCGCGCAAACAGGGCCTGCCCATCATCGTGTCGATGGGCAATGTCGCGGCCTCTGGCGGCTATTGGATCGCCATGGCGGGCGATACGGTGTTCGCCGAACCGTCCACAATCACCGGCTCCATTGGTGTCTTTGGGCTTTTGCCGACCTTTGAGACATCGCTCAGCAAAATCGGGGTGACGGCGGATGGCGTGGCCACAACGCCGCTTTCTGGCCAGCCTGATCTGCTGCGCGGCACCAATGAAACGACCGATCGGCTGCTGCAAAATGGCGTGGACGACATCTATCTGAAATTCACCTCGCTTGTGGCGACACAGCGGAAAATGCCGCGCGCGCGGGTCAATGAAATTGCCCAGGGCCGGGTCTGGGATGGCGGATCGGCGCGCCAAATTGGGCTGGTCGATCGCTTTGGGACACTGGAAGATGCCGTGGCCGAAGCGGCAAAGCGGGCGGGCCTTGATCCAAAATCGGCACGTCCCGTCTACATCGACCGCATTCCAAACTGGTTTGAACTTTATGCCCGCAATTTGCAGGATGTGGAGGCGCGGACCGCCCTGCCCGTTGACCCCTATAGCCGGATGATCATGCGCCAACAGGCCAGCTTTGCCACCGGCGTGGCGGATGGCCTGCGCATCGTGACCGGCCCTGCGGTGCAAGTCCGCTGCCTCGCCTGCCCCGCCACACCCCGATATCAAAACCGTGCAACCGCACTTCAACTTCTCCGCAACAAGGTCTTTTAATGGTTCAGCTTCGTCCCGCCGCGTCTGATGACGCCAGCGCATTATCTGCAATTTACGCACCCTATGTGGCCACCAACGCCGTCTCTTTTGAAACATCAGCCCCCAATGCGCGCCAGATGCGCGCCCGCCTTGAAGCCGCCGAAGGGCTATATCCCTGGATCGTCGCGACCGAGGGTGATGTTGTTCTGGGCTATGCCTTTGCAAAACCGTTCCGCATTGGGGCGCCCTATCGCCACAGCGTGGAGGTCGCCGTCTATGTCGCTGGCGAGCTTGAGGGCAAAGGCGTGCGCCGTACGCTTTTGGCCAGCCTTGTATCAACCTTGACCCGGCAGAATTTTACCCAGGCGATCTGCACGCTGATCACACCCAATGACAAGCTGATCCAAATCTATGAATCAACGGGCTTTCGTCGGGCCGGTGCGTTCCGCGAGGTCTGTTATAAAAACGGCCAGTGGAGCGATATTGGCCTGTGGCAGCGCGATCTGGCCGAACCCAGAACCCCGCCGCAGGACATCCGCCCCTTTACGGAAACAGGCGTGATCCGCCTCTGACCAATCAGGTGGCAACCGCCGGGCGATATTCGGCCGCATTGGTTGTGAATTCGGCATGGCCATATGACGCCAGCTGCGCCCGCAATCGCCGGATGAGGCGGGCATCGGCGATATCGGCGAGACCGGGCACGCGCGCGGCCAGCCGATAGGCCGCCATGCGGATCAGGATGACGAAAATCGTCGCGGCGTACAGCAACCGGTCCGTCGCGGAAATCGGCACGCCCAGTTCGGCCGCCCGACGAAAATCCCCGCTGAGAAATGCCTTGGCGAAAAAGACGCGTGAAAATGACCGCTCCAGCCGCCGAAACGCACGGCCGGACAGGCTGGCATCCTTGGACAGCTCTGCCTCCATCGTCGCCCGCAACAGGCCGCCGCAAATCTTGTCGTCATAGGCATAGCGCAGCGTCGCGCTGCGCGTGCACCAGATGCGGACAATCTCTTCCGGCGTATCGCCCAAAAGATCTTCCGGTAGCCCCAGCAAATAACAACGATAGCGCGCCAGCTCTACCCGTGCACGTTCTGCCGGGGTGAACTGCGTCCGCCCGGCCTTCAGCACATCATTGGACAGAAAATAAATCGGGATCAGCCCGGCAGGCATCTGATCCAGCTGGGGAATGGGCATGCCATAGGTCTGGCTGTCCCACATCCCCGGACGGCTGAGGACATTGACCCGGACCATAGAGTGCATCAAGCGCACCATGGCGGCCGCCCGAAAGCCCGGCCCAAATCGCTCCAGCGCGCCGGGCAGGATCGTCGTCGTGAAAAATGTCGCGGTTTCTTTCACGCGCCGCGCGGCGGTTGCGTGGCTCAATGTGCCGGTCAACGCCATGGGCAAGGCCGAATATTTATTGAGGAAGGTCGCAATAAACGCGCCACGGATCGCAAAGGGCGACAAATTGGCGGCGCTGTTGCGTTCCTCACGCGCGCCGGCTTCGACAAGGCGCATGTCCAGCCAGTCGGGCACCTGCTCCATCTCTTCAATCAGGGCGACAAGCTCTGCCGGTGCATCGGGCACCGCGCTTAGCCCCTTGTCACAGGCGGTGCCCAGCATTTCAACCAGGGTGCGAAAGCCATAGCGTGGCATCAACGCGGCATAGGCATCGCCCGTGATATCGCCCAACATGGTATATTCCCGAAACCGGGCGACCATATCGTCATCGGCCAGCAATGCCGCGCGCGGGATCGCCGCGCCAAAACGCATTTCGGTTTCTGCACCGGCCTCGGTTGCGAAGCGTTCGGGCGGCGTATCGAAATCAAGCCCGCCATAAAGCTCTGGCAAAAGTGCTTTTTGAGAGCGAACGCGGGCAGCGATGGTGTCTATGGATGGGCGCATGGCGGCATGCTGCGCGAATTTTACGCTGCCGCCAAGCCTAAACTAAGGGACTGGTCGATCGATCAGATGTGGATCGGCTTGCCCATGACCGCCATCGCCGCCTCTTTCAGCGCCTCGGCATGCGTGGGATGCGCATGGCAGGTATAGGCAATGTCTTCGCTGGTTGCGCCAAATTCCATCGCCTGCGCTGCTTGCGCAATCATCGTGCCGGCAAGCGACGCGACGATATGCACGCCCAGCACCCGATCTGTCTTGGCATCGGCCACGACTTTCACAAAGCCATCGGTATCCCGATTGGTCTTGGCCCGGCTGTTCGCCATCATCGGGAATTTGCCAACCTTCACGTCGCCGCGTGCCTTGGCCTGTTCTTCGGTCAGGCCAACGCTTGCAAATTCCGGCATGGTATAGACCACACCCGGAATAACATCATGGTTGATCAGGCCGATTTGCCCGGCGCAGAATTCAGCGGCGGCAATGCCTTCATCTTCAGCCTTATGCGCCAGCATCGGACCGGGGGTCACATCACCCACGGCATAAATGCCGGGAACATTGGTCTGGAAATCATGCCCAACCTCAATCTGGCCGCGCGCATTGGTTTCAACGCCCGCCTTGCCCAGATCCAGACCTTCGGTATTCGGCCGGCGACCAATGGCAACAAGAACGCAATCGGCCTCCAGCGTTTCGGCAGAGCCACCGGCTGCGGGCTCAACCGTGACACTGGCCTTTGCGCCTTTCACGGCAACACCGGTCACCTTGGTGGACAGCTTTAGCGTAAAGCCCTGTTTCTTGAAGATCTTGGCAGCTTCCTTGCGGACATCGCCGTCCATACCGGGCAACAGCTGGTCCAGATATTCAACGACCGTCACCTCTGCACCCAGACGCCGCCAGACGCTGCCCAGTTCCAGACCGATCACACCCCCGCCAATGACAACAAGATGCTTGGGCACTTTGGGCAGCGCGAGCGCGCCGGTGGAATCCACGACAACCTTTTGATCAATCTCGACACCGGGCAGCGGCGTGACAGATGATCCGGTTGCGATCATGATTTTTTTGGCGGAATAGCTGGTGCCGTTCACGTCAATGGTCGTCGCCGAGGTAAAGCGGGCATGCCCCTTCAGCCATGCGACCTTGTTCTTTTTGAACAGAAATTCGATGCCCCCGGTCAGTTCCCCGACGGCCTTGGCCTTTTCAGCCTGCATCGCCGGCACATCGACCTTCACGTCCTTAAAGCTGATGCCGAACTTTGCCAAAATGCCCGAATGGGCTTCTTCATAAAGTTCAGAGGCATGGAGCAGCGCCTTAGAGGGGATGCAGCCGACATTGAGGCAGGTGCCGCCCAATGTGTCCCGGCTTTCCACACAGGCGGTTTTCAGTCCGAGTTGCGCCGCGCGAATGGCCGCCACATAGCCGCCCGGGCCTGCGCCGATCACGATAAGGTCAAAATTGGTGTCGCTCATCGTTTGCTCCTTCTGTGCT
>JACCEC011095819.1_pt1 | contig 11193 bp, 11 predicted proteins | sample 7450121 | NCBI WGS metagenome assembly JACCEC01 (sample SAMN15323455, study PRJNA562643) | freshwater metagenome | isolation source: river surface water | place: USA:Blue River Watershed | collected 2017-08-18 | reverse complement strand
GTTCTCGAAGGGAGAAGGGTGTCTTCGAGAGCCTCAGACACCGGGAAAGAGAGCCTCAGGCACCGGAAAGAGAGCCTCAGACACCGGAAAGAGAGCCTCAGACACCGGAAAAGAGGGCATCAGACACCGGGAAAAATCTACATTACAAAAAAAGCTGCCTTGTGGCAGCCCCTTTTTATCCTTCGTTCGACCAATCGTCTCCGTTGAACTCCCGTTCGTACTGAGAAAAATCGTGGTCGGGCATCAATTCAATTTTAACGTGATCCACGGCATCGTTCAAACCTTGAACGAACTTGTGGAAATCCTCTTTATAGAGGTAAATTTTGTGTTTGATGTACACTCCTTCTTCGTAACCCCGCTTGCTTTCGGTGATTGTAATGTAGTAATCGTTGGAACGGGTTGATTTTACATCGAAGAAATAAGTTCTTTTTCCAGCACGTACTCGTTTCGAGTACACTTCATCGGGTTGTCCACCCTCGTAACGGTTAAATTGGTCGTCTCTCACAATTGTGTTTGTTTGCGCTAAAATAGGATAGAACCCCAGCAATCAGCAAAAACCAATTACTCACAAACATTTCACAAATCGCCTTCTGCTTCGGCAATCTGTTGTTTTTCAAACAACTCCTTGTAAAATCCGGGTTGCTGAAGCAAAGATTCGTGATTGCCTACGGCGGCCAATTGTCCTTCATTCAACACCAAAATTTGCTGGGCCGCCTGAACACTCGAAATACGATGGCTAATGATGACCGTGGTAATTCCCTTGGTTTCCTGCTGCAAGTTCTGTAAAATCTTGTGCTCGGTATCCGTGTCCAAGGCCGAAAGCGTATCGTCGAAAATAAACAACTTCGGACGGCCAATGAACGCCCTCGCCAAGGCAATTCGCTGCTTTTGGCCGCCACTTAAGGTTACGCCCCGTTCACCAACCACGGTTTGATATCCGTCTTGAAATCCCGCAATGGTTTCGTGAATCTCGGCTAGCTTGGCTGCCTCTTCCACGCGTATTTTCAGCCTTTCAGGATCGGATTCGTCTCCGGCGCCTAGCGCGATGTTATTGAAAATCGTATCGGAAAATAAAAAAGGTTCTTGGGGCACAACGCCCATCTGCTTTCTTAAAGCCGTACCGCTCCATTCTTTTACATTCTTGCCATCAATCAGAATATTCCCCTCGGAAGCGTCGAACAAACGCGCCAACAAGAGGATCAAGGTCGATTTCCCACTTCCCGTTTTTCCAACAATCCCAAGTTGCTGTCCGGATTTTAGGTTAAAGTGAATATTTTTCAGCGCGAAATCTTCGGCATCGGGGTATTGGAAGGAGACGTGTTGAAACTCCACAGCGCCCGACATTTCTCCGGAGAAACCTGCGTCTTTATCGTAATCGGGTTTTTCATTTAAAAACTGTAGAATGCGTTGTTGGGAGGCTTCCGCCTGCTGAATGAGCGACGCCACCCAACCTACAGAAGCTACGGGCCAGGTGAGCATGTTCACGTAAATCACGAATTCGGCTACGGTGCCCGCCCCCATCGTTCCCTTCATCACTTCAATTCCACCCAAATAAATGGTGAGGATCGTACTCAATCCGATTAAACAAAGGATGATAGGAAAAAACAGCGCCTCAATTTTCACCAGGTACAATTTTGCATCGTACATCTCTTGCATTTCCTTCTCAAAATCAGCCGAAAAAGCCGATTGGCGATGGAAAGATCGAATGGTTCGAATTCCTGAAAAGGTTTCTTGGGCAGCTCCCGTTAATCGGGCCAATTGCTGCTGGATTTTGGTAGAACGAACCAAGATTCGTTTACTGACTAGAAAGATGGCGATGGATAAAATGGGAAGAGGGGCCAAAACATATAAAGTAAGTTTGGGAGATACATCGATCATAGCGTAAAGCACAAATCCGAACATAAAGATCAGATTTCCAATGTACATGATTCCTGGGCCAAGGTACATGCGAACGTTTCCAACGTCTTCGGCAATGCGCGACATTAAATCACCGGTGAAATTTTTTCGAAAGAACGAAAGGGTGAGTTCGGTGTATTTGTGGAAAAGCTCATTCTTCAAATCGAATTCGGCCCATCGAGAGAATACAATGAGGGTTTGCCGCATGTAATACATCAATACTCCACGAACAATCGTATACAGCAAAATGATGGCACCCAAAAAAATGAGGTAGTTTACCGGGGAATTTTCCAAATTTTTCACCCAGTTCCAACTTCCAATAACGGGTAAATCGGATTTTTTTCCTTGCAGAAAATCGATGGCGATGCGCACCATTTTTGGGGCTAAAATGCCGAAATAGTTGGATAGAGCAACGAATAAGAATCCAAGGCCGATGTGCCAAGGGTATTTCCAAAAAAATCGATTGAGGGATGGAAGGGCTTTCACGCTACAAAAGTATCGAAAAAAGCGCATTGCTTCTTACCTTTGCGCCTTAAATCCGTAGCACATGCAAACTGTTGCCGCTCAAGAAAAACAAATTTTCGAATTGCTCACGGCCATGGGCCATGAACAAGTATTGTTCTGCAATGACGAGGTTTCTGGACTTCGTGCCATCATTGCCATTCACAACACCGTTTTGGGTCCGGCTTTAGGCGGTACCCGTATGTGGGAATACGCCAGCGATTACGATGCGTTGGTGGATGCTTTGCGCTTGTCGCAAGGAATGACGTACAAAGCAGCGGTGTCGGGATTGAATTTGGGTGGCGGAAAAGCAGTAATCCTGGGTAATCCACGTCAGCACAAAAGCGAAGCTTTGTTCCGTCGTTACGGAAAATTCGTTGAAAGTGTGAACGGAAAGTACATCACTGCCGAGGACGTGGGTACCACCAAGCAAGACATGGAATACATCTCTGCGGAAACCAAACACGTGACCGGGCTTCCCGAACACAAAGGTGGTTCCGGAGATCCATCGCCCGTTACCGCTTACGGAGTTTACATGGGTATGAAAGCTACGGCTAAAAAAACCTTCGGCACTGAGTCGTTGAACGGCAAGAAAGTGGTGGTGCAAGGGGTAGGAAACGTAGGCCGAAACTTGGTAGATCATTTGATCAACGAAGGTGCGCACGTAACCATTGCCGATATTTTTGAAGATCAGATTTTAGCCGTAACCAAGAAACACGCTAGCGTAAAAGTGGCTACGGGAGATATTTTCGATTTGGACATGGACATTTATGCTCCTTGCGCGCTGGGTGCAACATTGAACGACGATTCGATTGCGCGCTTAAAGGCAGGCATGGTGGCTGGTGCAGCCAACAACCAGTTGAAAAATACCGAAATCCACGGCAAGATGTTGCAGGAAAAAGGCATTTGGTACGGACCTGATTTCGTGGTAAATGCTGGTGGTTTGATGAACGTTTACTCGGAATTGGAAGGCTACAACCGCGAAGCGGTAATGGCTCAAACCGAGAAAATTTTTGATACAACCTTGCGCATCCTCGACATCGCGTCGAACGAAAATACGCATCCTCACGAGGCGGCGGTTCGTTTGGCCGACCGCCGCATTGCAGCCATCAAACATATCAATTCGGTTCTTTAATCGAATTGTTTTTTAAACCTTTTAGTTCTTTTTATTCGTGATCAGTCGGCACCATTTACGCGCAAAAATTTTACAGGCATTGTATGCCTATGAGCAATCTGAAGTGAAAAACCTGGAAATCGGGTGGAGTAACCTCAAGGATTTATTGGATGATTTTGGAAGGAACTACGCGCTTATGGTGATGGCTCTTCGCGATACGTCGGAAATGTGCATCGATTATTCCCACGAATTGGCGAATAAGTTGCTTTCCGAAAATCGCATTTTTGAAAACGACAATTTTTCCCGCAATTACTTCATCGAAACGTTGAATCAGAACGATGAATTCCAACGATTTTTGAAGAAACAGCGTTGGGCCAACACCACGTTGATTGAACCGGCTGTAGCCCGTCGTTGGTTTTTGGCTTTCCGCGAGCAAACACCCGAATACGCCGATTACTCCAACATTTCCACCGATCCGGCCCGTGCCAAAGAAGCCGAGTTGTTGTTTTACCTACTCATGAACATCATCGTTCAAGACGAACAGCTCGACCCCATCATGGAAGATTTGTCGATCAGCTGGCAAGCCGATAAAGACGAGGTGGTGAATACCTTGGCCAAGCAATTTCAGAAAGGCGTAGAGGGACGAAATGATTTTAAGAATTTCACCTTTGTGAAGGCCGATGACTTAGCCTTTGCAAAACGTTTGTTTGAAGCCACGGCCATTAATCTTACTCGATTCGTTCAAGATGTAAAATCGGTCACCCCAAATTGGGATCCCGAACGCATTGGTACTGTAGATTTGATGATCATTGCTCAATGTTTGGAAGAAATTCTTACTTTTGAAGACATTCCCGTTCGCGTTTCCTTGAACGAGTACATTGAACTTTCCAAGCATTATGGAACTCCTAAAAGCAAGGATTTTGTGAATGGCGTTCTGGATCGCTTGGTGAAACGCTACACCGAAGAAAATAAAATTGTAAAAACAGGAAGAGGATTGGTATGAAAAACATCTTTTTTGCCTCCATCATCGGATTAGGATTGGTTTCTTGCGGAGAAACACCCGATAAGATCAATTCCGACATGATCAACAACAGCCGTTCGGCCGATCAACCGGCGCAAGATCCGAGTCAGTTAGCTGCGATTGAATTCGAAGAGACCAACATCAATTTGGGGAAAATTTACGAAGGCGAAAGCATTACCCAGACGTTCAAATTCAAGAATACCGGAAAAGTGGATTTGGTTATCAACAATGCGAGTGCCACGTGCGGGTGCACCAAACCCGATTATCCTCGGCAACCGATCGCACCCGGAGCGGAAGGAGTGATGAAAGTAACATTCAATAGCGAAGGAAAACCCGGAGCGAACCACAAAGAAATTACCATCTTCGCCAATACGGATCCACGACAAACCGTGATCTCTTTTGACGTGGATGTTTTAGAAAAATAAAAATCAAACCTTATGTTATTAACCCCATTATTGCAAGGCCAAGGAGGAGGAAGTAGTTCCCTCATCATGTTTGCGCTCATCTTTGTTGTGTTCTATTTCTTTATGATTCGTCCGCAGCAAAAGAAAGCCAAGCAAGCCGACAAATTCCGTCATCAAGTGATGGAAGGAAATGAAATCGTAACGATTTCTGGAATGCACGGTAAGGTGGTGAAGGTGATGGACAACCAAGTGATGGTTCGTTTTGGAAACAACGAAGTGAAGTTGGAGCGTTCTGCCATTTCTCCTGAGCTTACTCAAGCCAATTACCCCGATAATCAGTTGGAGCCTACGGCATAATTAGAATAGAAAGCGACTTTGGTCGCTTTTTTTTGTACGTAACATTCTCATTTCTTTCTCGAAGGATTGAGTATTTTTAACTTAACTTTGTTTCATGTCACTTATCGTTGGTACGCTTTTAATGGTCGCTTTTTTCTCGGGGATTGAGATTGCTTTCGTCTCCGCCAACCGTTTACGGATGGAACTCATCACCAAAAAAGGCGGAGTGAACGGGAAAATTCTCGGTTATTTTATCAAAAATCCCGGTAAGCTGATCAACACAACGCTCGTTGGAAACAACGTCGCCCTCGTGGTTTACGGCACCGCTATGTCGCACCTGCTCGACCCCATCATCACCGAGCAGTGGAACATTTCCAACGAATGGTTGAAACTCATTACCGATACCGCTATTGCTACGTTGGTGGTCCTTTTACTTGGTGAGTACCTTCCCAAATTGGTTTTTCAATTGTTCCCCAACGAATTGTTGATGGCCTTTGCCCTTCCGCTTCAATTGGCCTTTTTCATCTTGTATTTCCCGGTGACCATCATGACCGGTTTTGCTCGATGGTTTTTACGCGTCGTTTTCAAAACCAATTTCGAAGATCATGAACCCGCCTTTGGGAAAACCGATCTCGCCATGCTGGCAGTTCAAAATATTGCCAACGAATCCAATGAGGACGAAACCATCGATCAAAAAATCTTCAAAAATGCCTTGGAATTGACCGAGGAAAAGGTGCGCGATTGCATGGTTCCGCGTTCCGATTTGGTGGGAATTTCTAAAAATGCACCGTTAGAAGAAGTAAAAAAATTGCTTCTAGAATCCCAATTCAGCAAAATTTTGGTTTACGATAGCGATTGGAATCAAGTGCTCGGGTTTGTTCACATCCTCGATATCATGACCTTTGGACATTCCGATTGGTTAACCCAATTGCATCCGGTTTATGTTGCACCCGAAAGCATGCTCGCCCTTGATTTGTTGGAGCAGATGAATAAAAGTCGGATTTCAGTAGCCTTGATCGTTGACGAGTTTGGAGAAACCTCAGGCATGTTAACTCGGGAAGATGTATTGGAGGAAGTATTTGGGGAAATTTTGGATGAGCACGATACAGAAGAAATCCTTTTCTCACAGATTAATCCTGGTGTTTACCGCATTTCAGCCCGATGCAAGGTGGAAGAAATCAACGAGAAGATTGGGCTGAAATTGCCCGACAGCGAAGCAGATACCTTGGGTGGATTGGTATTTCATACCCTTGGGCGAATTCCGAAATTGAGGGAAAAATGTTCCTTTGATTCTGCCGAGGTTACCGTGATTTCGGTGGTTGGCCCTAAGATCAAAATGCTGGAACTTCGTCCAACGTCGTTAGGCCAACCGCTGAGCGATGGCAACGAATTGGTCGAGGGTTAACTGCTCGGGTCGCAAGGTTTGCCACTCCTTGGGAATTTCCTCGGTAAACGTGAGTGATTTCAAGGTGTTGGAAAGCATTTTTCGCCTTTGATTGAAGGCGGTTTTAACCACAATAAACAAACTTTTTTCAGAACACGTTGGCCACAGTTCCTGGGGTTTCCGAACGCAACGAATAACGCCACTTTTCACCTTGGGAGGTGGATTGAATGCGCCCTCGTTCACGGTAAAACAGTACTCAATGTCGTAAAACGCCTGCATGAGAACCGAAAGGATTCCGTAGGTTTTACTTCCTGGTCCGGCAGCTACCCGTTGTGCCATTTCCCGTTGAAACATACCGGAAACAAGGGGGATGTGTTGACGATATTCAATCACTTTAAAGAGGATTTGGGAGGAAATGTTATAGGGGTAATTTCCAATCACCGAAAATTCGCCTTCCATCCAATCTGTTGGATTCATGCGTAGGAAATCGCCTTCGTGGATATGGGGGGTGAGTTCAGGAAAATGATTTTTGAGGTAAGCCACCGATTCGGTATCGATTTCAGCGACGTGGATTTTGCCGGGCAGTTGAGCAAGTAAATATTGAGTTAAAACACCCATGCCCGGCCCAATTTCGAGCACAGGAATATCGTTATTCTTCTCTAAATGCACCGCAGCGATGCGTTCGGCTGTCCGCAAATCGATTAAGAAATGCTGCCCCAAATGTTTTTTTGCCCGAACTTTCTCCATGGTGATCTGTAAAATTTTCGACAAAGGTATTTTGAATTGGGGAATGTTCTATTTTTGAGCAAACAAAAAAGAAAGCATGAAAAAATTTCTACCCACCCTTTTGGGGGCCGGCTTGGTTCTCGGATTCAGTTACAATGTGTTCACCAACAGCTCCGGTGCTCCATCAGGGGTTACCGGCGGTTTGGGAAGCCCAACTTGTATGATGTGTCATTCGGGTCCAACAGGTACAGGCACTGCCAGTATTTCGATTCAAGGAAACCCTTCAACGTACAATCCCGGCCAAACGTACACGGTGAATGTGGCGGTAAGCGAACCGGGATGTACAAAATTCGGCTTCGCCTCCAGAATCATTGATATCAACCAAAATGCTGCGGGAAGCATTGCTTCCACCAGTTCAGAAACTCAGATCATTTCGGGAACCAATCCCCAAGAAATCACCCACACCCGCGCTGGAACAGCTACCACCACACCGGGAAGCAAGCGTTGGTCGTATTCATGGACGGCTCCGGCTGCGGCATCGGCTCCCGATTCGGTGTACTTTGCGGCGGCCATCAATGCCTCCAATGCCGACAATCGGAACAGCGGAGACCGCATTTATTCGGCCAATTTCATCTTCAAAAAGTCTTCCCCCAATGCAACTTCTTTGAAGACGTTAGAACAAGCCAACATCTATTTTAATCAAGATGAACTTCACATTCAAATTTCTCCTCAAACCTTGGAAGATCATCAGTTGGAAGTGGTGGACATGCAAGGAAAGTTGGTGTATCGAGCCCATTTTGGCATAGGAGCATTACCCATCCAAAAAGTAGTTGCCCTACAAATTCCCGATGGAATTTATTCTGTGATTTATCGACACGGGAATAAAAGTGAAAGTATTTCCTTGAAAAAGTAAATTAACCAACGGGCTTCGGCCCGTTTTTTTTGGTTTCTTGGAATGCGTTTCTTATTTTTGATTTTACGAAAGACCAACCTACCATGAAGCGTATTTCAATTTTATTCCTAACCCTGTGTTTTACAGGACTTTCTGCTTTCGCTCAGAAGGACAATAAGGCTTTGAAAAAAGCACAAACATTGTACGACCAAGAGCAATATTTTGCTGCCGGAAATGCATTTTTGGAAGTTTCCAAGGACAAAAGTCTGAAAGATCAAAAGGAAGATATTCAAATCAAAGCAGCTCAAGCCTACCTGAAAGGATTTCAGTACAAGAAGGCCCTTTCTGTTTACGAAAGTATGGTAGCTGCTGGTCCGAAGAATTTAGAAGTGTACTTCATGTATGCGGAGGCTTTGCGTTCTTTGGGGCAATTTGATGCGGCAATTGCACAATACAACAAGTACAATGAAGTTAATCCTGGAAATGCACAAGGACCTTCCCGAATCAAGGAAATTGGTGAATTCAAAGAGGGAATGAACAAGCCTACTCGAATCAAAGTGAGTAACTTCGGACGTTTCAATACCCGTTTCCATGATTATGGTGCGAATTTTTACAAGAAAAACGGAATCGTATTCGTTTCCAAGCGCGAAGAAGCTGCCGGTAAGAAACCTGAAGCAGGTACTGGAGAGAAATTCTCCGATTTGTTCGAGGCATTTTTAGACAAAAACAACAAATGGAGTTCACCAACACCATTGAAAGGATTAATCAACAGCCCGTTCAATGAAGGTGCTGCATCTTTCACCAAAAACGGAACACAAGCCTATTTTTCGGTTGCTGATAAAACTGGAAAAATCTACTTGTATGTTTCAAAACGCGCTTCAGCCGATTGGGAAGCTCCCGAAAAAATTTCCTTCTTTGGAGATACCGTTATGTTGGCCAATCCATATTTGAGCAACGACGGAAAAACCTTGTATTTTTCGGCAACCAACGCCCCCGGTGGTTACGGCGGTATCGACATTTACAGTGCGAAACGTAAAGGAAATGGTTGGGAGGATCCCATCAATTTGGGCCCCATCATTAACACCTCTAACGACGAATCGTTCCCAGTTGTTCACGAAACCGGCGACTTGATGTTCGCCTCCAAGGGACATACCGGTTACGGTGGTTACGATATCTTCAGATCTTCCATGCAAGACGGAAACTGGTCGGCGCCTAAAAACGTAGGTTTACCGATCAATTCCACCGCCGACGATATTTATTACATCGCAAACCCATCCTTCACTCGCGGATTCTTATCCTCCAATCGTGAAGGCACCAAGGGTGGTTTCGACGTTTGGGAATGGGAAATTACTCCCTTGGAATTCAACGTAATGGTTACCGTAAAAGACGATTCAACCGGAAAAATCCTTCCCAACGCCACCGTGAAGCTTTATTTGCTGCCCGATTCTTCCTTCCGTGATGGAATGACCGATGAAAAAGGACAGATCAAATTCAAATTGAAGTCAAATACCGAATATGCCCTATTGGTTAATAAAGACAAGTATTTCGGGAATACCGGAAGCGTTACAACCAAGAAGGAAGAGTTTTCTAAGAATTTTGAATTGACCATTGGTATTGCTCCAATTCCACCACAAACCATTGTTTTAGAAGACATTTTGTACGATTTGAACAGTGCCAATCTTCGTCCAGAATCTGAAAAAAGCCTGAACATCTTGGTAGATCTAATGCGAAAATCACCCAACTTGAGAATTGGTATTTATTCTCACACGGATAGCCGCGCAACCGATCGCTACAACGATTCACTTTCTCAAGCGCGTGCTCAATCGGTGGTGAATTTCTTAATCACCAATGGAATTGATTCAGCTCGTATGGTACCCAAAGGATTGGGAGAACAAAAGCCTTATACCGCCATGGTGAATGGCAAAATGGAATTGCTCACCGAGGCCTTCATCTTGAAGCAACCCAAAGACAAACAAGAGGCGTTGTTCCAGTTGAACCGTCGTACTGAATTGGAAGTATTGGGTTCAGATTTTGAAGGTAACATCAAATACAAGCGTGTTTCTGGAGAAGAAGATTCCAAAGGCGCCGGTAGTTTGTTCGAAGGACGCACCGGAGGCGACGACAAATAATTCAGTGATTCAAATTAAAATGGGGTTGACCGATGTCAACCCCATTTTTGTTACATTTCATTCCAACCTTTGCCGGCGAAGATCCGATCCCGGGATTTTTCAATTCGGGAATACCGGGTAGCCGATTGCTTGGCTTGGGAGAGGTACAAAAAGTAGCTCCGTTGACGGCCGGGAGTTAGGGCGTAAAAGGCCGCTGCGAATTTTAGATCGTTTTGGAGGACTTCTTTTAGTTCGGCGGGAATTTCGTAGTCTTCGTGTTTCTTCACCGGTACTTTTTTTCCTGCTGCTTCCAATTCAATGGCTTCAAACATAAATGCCTTGATAAAATCTTGTTGTTCCCAAACCTGGGAAACATGGGTAAATCGGTATTGTCTTCCCGACTGAGAGTTTTCGGTGGGTTGGGTGAGTCGTTGGTCGGGATCGGAAAGCAAGGCGCCTTTGAAGAAATTGATGGAAGCGTACTCCTTGAAGGCTCCTAATACGGCGACGTTTTTTCCCTTCATGGAATAGCAAGGATGGCTCCATTTGAACTCTTCTACCAATCCGCAATCCAAAATAATTTGCCGTAAAGCGTCTAAAATATCACCCCAATGATGCACCTTGTAATCGGGTGTTGCACCGTATTTACAACGCATGCATCCTTGTTGCAAGTAAAGATCAACAGAAGGATTGAGGCTTTTCATCTTCCAAAATTAAGTTTTAAAAAGAATAAGCCACTTAAATTTTATGTTTCCAACCAATATAAATAACGTAGGTTCGGGCAGGATTTCGTTGATTCACTTCCCAATCG
>JACCEC012195888.1_pt1 | contig 11200 bp, 20 predicted proteins | sample 7450121 | NCBI WGS metagenome assembly JACCEC01 (sample SAMN15323455, study PRJNA562643) | freshwater metagenome | isolation source: river surface water | place: USA:Blue River Watershed | collected 2017-08-18 | reverse complement strand
GGTCGCAGGTTGGACATGGTCGTCTACGACGATCTCCTGCCAGGCCCGCTCTCGAACTCCGAGGCCGTGGCGCGCGAGATCGGCCAGGTCGTTGCCGCCGCGGGCGGGAAAGCCCCCGACGTCCGCGTCGAAGGCGACCAGGTCCACTTCACGGCCACCATCGAGCGCCCGCTGGACGAGGCGCCCGAACTGCCCCGGCTCGGTCCGAACGACCCGAATCCGCGGGGCGTCGATCCCACGCCGGAACCAATACCTCTGGCCTCCGTCGAGCCGGGCAGTGGCCTCCACCCGATCGCCGTCCTCGACTTCCGCGCCCAGACCTTCGGCTTCATCGGCGGAGAGCCCGAACAGGTCCTCTCCGCTGAGCTCAACGTCGATCATGACGACGGGTTCGATCCCGCCGAAATGCTGTATAACAGCACCTACATCCGGGCCACGGCTGTTCTGGTGGGGAGCGACCACCTCGCAACCCTGGCAACCGGCGCGAGCCGCTGTGCCGCCGCACCGCACCTCAGCGTGATCCACCCTGATGGCAGGTCCAGCACGTGGTTCATCACCGACGTGACGGTCGAGCAGCGGCCCCACCGCAACAGCGCCCGGGTCTACATCGAGCTCCTGGGCCAGCACGGGCAGTAGCGCGCGTTCACGTCCGACGTCAGCCCGCGCGGTGACCGCGGATCCGTGATCCTGTAGGGTCGGATCCTCGGTGAGGTCGGAGCTTGAATTGAAGGCGGCGGCGATCCGGGCGCTGTTCGCAGAGCTTTGGGCGAGCGGCGTGACCTCGACGGCTGAGCTCGCGCTGAAGCTGGGGCAGTCGCGGCGCAACGTCGACCGGCTGATCGCGGAGTGGAAAAGCGGGAAGATGGCGGAGAAAATCGCCAGGGACCGCGCGCTTCTGGCTCACGAGAAGGGGGAGGCGGACGAGGGGGGCGCGCCCGCTCTTGCGCCCGCGCCGAGGTTCCGGGAGTTGCCCGAGGATCCCGGGCCAAGCCTGGACCACCTGTCGATCGCGCGCCGAGCTGCGGTGGACCCCCAGTCGCAGCTGCGGGATCGGCTCAAGGCAGTCGAGTCGCTGGAGCACGCCCGGCAGTTCAACCTCAAGAACGGGATCAACGCCGGCGCGAAGAACCTCCGCCTCGAGGACTGGCAGGAGCTCAAGCTCGACGACATCCCGAAGGAGGCGCGGGCGCGGCTGTTCGGCCTGCTCGCCGAGGAGATGGCCAACGCCCGAACCCCGTGGATGAGCCAGCCGGAGACGACGCAGGCGCAGGTCACGGTCTACCACCAGCTCGGGCTGCAGGTGCCGGCCGAGGAAGCGGAGGAGCTCCTGGGCCTGTTGGCGCCGGCGAGGGAGCAGGCGCTGGCGAGGGCGGCGGAGCTGGCTGCGGCGAGGGCGGGGCCGCCCCCGGATGCCGAGCCGGTCGATCCCGAGGACTACCTGACCCACGTCCCGCCTGCGGGCGGCTGTTCGGACAGGGCCGCGGAATAGACCCGCGAAAGTCGAATCGTAGCGAGTTTTTACTCAGGAACGGCCCGGCCGGATCCGAGGCGGGCGCGGGATCTGTCGTAAAACGCCGATTCAGGCCATGGTTCGCGGATTATTCCGGGCCCGGATTGTGGCCTGTGGTTCGACTTTCGCGGTGCTATCTCCGCGAACGGGCTGGATCCGAGTCTGGCCGGATCCAGCGGATTATTTCACTCCGCGGCCGACGACCCCGATGCGCACGTCCGGGTTGCGGCGGAGCTCCTCGGCGATCCACAGCTTCTGGTAGGTGCGCAGCTGGCCGCTCATGACGTTCTCGACGGCGGCGTAGATGACACGGGTCTCGCGTGGCAGGAAGTCGTGCCAGGCCCGCTGGAGTCGGCGCTCTTGCCGGCGGCTCGGCGGGCGCATGACCAGCTCGACGAAGGCGTTCGGGTCCTTCCTCGCGCGGAGCACGTCGGCGAGCGCCCGGCGCCAGCGGGCGCGCAGGTCGGCGCGGTATTCGGGCTTGGTCTCGTACAGCCGCCGCGCGCGGGGCTGACAGGCGGCCGCCTGGTTGAGCGCCTCGCCGCAGGAGAGGGCGAGCTTGCGGGTCGCGGACATGAACATGTCGGCGAAGCTGGGCAGGCTCTCGCGTGGGCACCGACGAGCGCGTGCGAGGAAGGCGGGAGCTGGCAGGGCGGTGCGCATGGATGTCCTTCGGGTCAGGTCATGATGGTGTGGACGAGGAGGACGGTGACAACGCCCGCGCCGGCCCCTGCGAAGTGGAGCGCGGCCGCGACGGCGAACTCGACCACGTCGCCGTCGACGGTGAGCACGGCCGACGACGACAGGTAGCCGAGCGCAGCGATCACGAAGAAGCAGGTGAGCCAGGGCGCGAGCATGGTCAGATCAACTTGCACTCGTCGGCGGTGATGAGGTCGTGGTCGAACAGGACCATCTCGATGCAGGTCGGCCAGTAGTCGCGGACGGTCTCGGGCTGGTCCGCGTTGTCGTTACGGGTGTCGACGGCGGCCTGGTAGGCGAGGCGGAGCACGCGAAACGGCACGCGACGGTAGCGCTCGTCGAGCTGGATGCGGAAGGGGCGGAGCTGGTCCATGGGTCAGGTCCTCTCAACTAGCGCCCCGCTGGCGAGCAGGATGATCGCCCAGACGTCAGCGCACATGGCGAGGACGACGAGCACGACCGCGGCGACCTTCGCGGCCTTGTGGCTGGAGTTGGTGCACAGCCACAGGATCACGGCAACGGCGTGGGCGAGCACGGCGGGCAGGAACATGAACGCGGCCGACCAGTTCGTGGCGACGGGCGCGAGGTTGTTGTGCACCGCGAGCATGGCCAGCGAGAGGACCCACCCGTCGCGGCGGATGTCGGAGGAGAACATGGGTCAGGTCTCCTCGCTGGGCGGCCGCACGAGGATGCGGCCCTTGCCGGCGACGCGGAACTCGCCCGACGCGAGGCCGGCCTGGAACTCCACCTCGTTGCAGATCGCCGTCATGTCCTGCGGCGGCATGTTGACCTCGTAGAAAGGGCCAAAACCCTCCGCGGCGGGGTCAGGGTCGATCCAGACCAGTTCGCCCTCGTCGGCGATGTCCTCCGGCCGGGTGCCGGTCTTCACGATGACCAGACCCCCGTCCGCCTTGTCGATGTAGCCGTGCAGGATGCGCTCGCCCGTGTTCGCCATGGGCGGGACGCGGTTGGTGGCGAGCTGCGCCACAGCGTCGCGCAGGTGCTTGAGTGACAGGCGCTCGGCGACCACCATGTCGCGCTGCTCGAACGGTTGCGGGCCCTGGCGAACCTCCGCGCCCTGGTAGGGCTGGTAAAGGCGCCTACGGGCATCGAGATTTGGGCCTGCCCCGAGGGACAGGTAGTCGGAGATGGAGCGAAAGCGGCGGGGCATGGGTCAGGTCTCCAGGATCTCGATGTCGGCCGCGGTGAGCTCGATCTCCGCGGTCGAGCCGCCGAGCCCGCAAAACAAGATATGCCGGCAGTGGCGCACGGGCGGAGGCGGGCATTTTCGCCAGCGCCGGTAGTCGGCCGCGTCGTCGAACGGCTGCCACGGCTTGCAGCCCGCGCAGCTGCAGCAACACGTACCTGGCTCGGCGACGTGGTAGCGCATGGTCAGGTCAGGCTCCCGAGGATCCAGCCAGCGACGATCACGGTGACGGCGAGGAGGATGCACCCAAGCACGACCACGAAGATCTGGACGACAGGGTGCAGGACGGTGAAGACGGCGGGGTCGGCGAACACTTCGAGCATGGTCACCGGACCCTTCGGACAGAGGAGATGGTCGGCAGGGTCACGGCCTCGTTGCACCACTCCTGCTTGAACGGCACGCCGTTGATGCGGAGGTCGGTCGCCTTGTGGATGTTGAAGGGCAGGCTGTCGGTGGGGAGGATGTAGTCCTCGCCGGAGCCGGTGACCCGCATCTTGGTCTCGACGGTTACGCCGTTCTCGACGGCGGTGATGGTGACGATCTGGGACATGTCGGTCAGACGCTCCCAGTTGGGAAAGCTTCATACGCCGGGCGCCAAGGCTCGCCGGGGCCGGTGACCCGCCAGAATCCGCAGGCCGAGCACACCTCGGTGGGGCGGTTGCCCGCGCCGTCCGGGACGCGCTTGCCGGACACCCGGGCGGCCGTGTGGTCGCAGGTCTGCACCGCGCCGTCGAGCTCGACGAGGACGGGCTCGACACCCACAGGTAGGGAAATGCCGAGGTGGGGGCCGTACTCGGCGATGACTTGCTCGTCGGTGAGCCCTGGCGCGACATTCGATTCTCCTGCTTAGAGTGAGGGCATCCGAACGAGGTCGTAGCGCGCGAACACCGCGGCTCGGGCCTGCTCGATCTTGGCCTTGCGACCTTCGTACCACTTGATATCGCGCCAGGAGATCGCGGCGGTAAGCCCGCCCGCGTTCTCGCGCACAGTCTCGGCGGCGCGAGCGATCTCGTCATCAAGGATCTTCATGTCCGCAGCGAGCGCCGCAAACTCTGCGGCAAGGATCTCGGCGGCCCTGTGCAGCCGACTCCTCACAGCAATCGCACTGGCACCCCGGTCCGCAATCGAGCATCACGCGCTTTGTCCGCGCCTTCTCTTCGGCCCAGCATTTGTGCGCAGGGATTGTAGTGACGGTCTTGGCCACTTTGAAACAAGATTCGCACTTCGGACATTCCACGTAGTGAATGGTCTTCATAGTCGCGGTCTCGGGTCAGGTGAGGCAAGTGATGAAGTTGCGAGTACGGTCGACGTTGAAGGCAGCCCAACTGCGCGCGACCTCGGGCTCGTTTCGATCGGCGGTGTCGAGGGCGAACGCGTCCCCGATCGCCAGCTTGGCGGCGTCGCTGCGCTTGAAAAAGTCGTCCGCCTCGTCCTGCGTCATGGTGTCGGTGATCTCCGCGTCGATCGCGTCGTAGGCCGCGAGGGCGGCGATGGTGCGGGTCAGGTCGGGGCGGGTGGTGATCGGCATGGTGGTCTCCTACAGGGTCAATTGTTTGGCGCTGGCACGCTGTTCGTCCAACTGCGCTTGCAAGGCTCGACCAGGCTCGATTACGCTCGACGTGCATTGCGTACACTTGAGCCACCGCCCGCCGCCCTTGATGCAGAATGCCTGTTCGGGCGTGGACGGCTCGTAGGGCACCATGCGCCCGTGTTCAGGGGTGGCGGGACAGAACGGCCATCGCTTGCTGGGTTTGTTTGGCATGGTTAGAAGCCCGCGCGCATGTTCTTGATTTGCAAGGTGGCCGATGTCGCATTGCCCTTGAACAGGCGCCCATGCCCGTCGACGGTGGTGAACTTCTCCGCGGCGGCGACCAACTCGAGTGAGACAAGCGAACGCTTGGCAGCGTGCCACACGCCCTGCATCTGCCAAACCAACCAATCGCAGTGTCCCTTCGTCGCCTTGGTCTTGGCGGTGGAGTAGGCGGCGCTGGCGTCAGCGAAGGTCAGGGACTGAGTGATCGAAGTGCTCACGTCCTCGCGCTCGTCGTTATTGAGCCACCTGCAGTCGCCGCAGCCCTGGACGGCCTTGCGCCCGGCTGAGCGCTCCCGCCGGCAGTGCGTGCACAGCAAGTAGCCGTCGGCGTTCGCCTCGAGCTTGGCCCACGCGTGGGCCAGCGCGGAGGGCTCGGGTTCGAGGTCAGGCGTGAACTCGGGGCCGAGCGGGTGGCGCTGGTCGGGCGGTAGGGCGAACCATGCCTGCAGCCGCTCCGTGCGACGGCGGAACATCGCCGCCTTCGCCTGGGCGTCCTCGACCTCGGCGCGCGCTGCCAGAAGCGCCTGGACGGCGAGCGTGCACGACTCCAACAGCGTCCCGTTGGGCTCGATGCCAGCGAGGCGCAAGGACTCCAACAACGCGGGCAGGTGCGAGGGACCCTCCCGACGCTTGCGGAGGTCGCCGAGTTCCTGGCCCTGGCGGTCGATGGTGGCCTGCCGCTTCCGCGCCGCGAGTTCCAGCTCGGCGACCTTCGCCTTGCTCGTCGTCAGGGCCTGGAGGATGAGCCAGGCCGCGCTGCAGAGGTCGCGGTCCGGGGTGAAGCCCGCCGCGCGCAGGTGGATGTCGAGGACCGACCGAGGGGGCGGATCTGTCAACTGCATGTGGGCCTGAGAGGGCGTGCTGATCAGGGCAGCCGCCTCCTCGAGGCGGCGCTCAACGTCCCGTAGCAGGCCGAGCCGTTGTTCCAAGGCCTCGGCAGCTTCACGGAGCAGCGCCGTGTGGACGGGCGCGTTCCATAGGCGGGCGATCTCGAGGTCGGCGCTGGCGGCGAGGAGCCGCGCTGGCAGCTGGTTGAAAGGGTCGAACATGCCCGCACCGACGTCGCCGGCGCTGGGCATGTTCACCTCGCGCGAGGGCGCGGTCGGGTCTGCGTAAAATTGGCCGGCGCCTCGGTCGGCGGGGCCTTGAAGGTCACGGTGACGTCGAGCGGCCCGGCAACGTGATCGACGCCGGCGAGGGTGTGACCGCAGCCTGGCGGGAGGACGACGCCGGCGGCGCCGGAGCGGATGGGCTTGAGCGGGTCGGCCATGATGCAGCCACCGTAGCAGGTCGCGCGTGGCGCTGTCTCCCCGCGCATGTTCACCTCGTGAGCCCGCGTGGCTGACGGCGCCCTCTACACCCCCGACTTCCCCGAGTCGACGCAGTTCCCGGAGCTGACCAATCTGCTGGCGCGCCGCGCTGCGAGCGACGCGAACCTCGTCGTCCACGCGCGCACCGACCCGAACACGTTCGTCGAGGCGTGCGGTCGCATCGAGGGCCAGGTGTGGGTCGGCAAGCAGGCCGGCGCGCACCGCATGTGGCAAGACCACTTCACGCGGGCGAGCGCGCTGCCGGGGGCGTCGACCGCTGTTCTCGCAGCTCCAGTGGGTCACGCAAAAGCGATCCCACTCGGAACGCTTGTCTCGACGCCGACCGGCCCGCGCCGCATCGGCGACCTGCGCATCGGCGACGCGGTCATCGGCGGCGACGGCTGGCCAACGATGGTCATCGGGACCTCGCCGGTCTGGACGGACCACGAGCTCGTCGAGCTGGTCCTCGAGGACGGCGCCCGCGTCCGGTGCGACCTCGGTCACCTGTGGCGCGTGCACCCGCTCGGCGGCGCCTCGGCCGTCCTCACCGCCGAGACCATCGTCAAAAACTTCGAGCTCGGCTGGTCCATCCCGCGCGTCGGCGGTTGGACGGTCGGCGAGCGGCGCATCGTCGAGTGGCACCCCGCGCCCACGGAGCCGGTCTGCTGCATCGCGGTCGGAGCGCGCCACCACACATTCGTCCTCGCCGACGACAACATCGTCACGCACAACAGCACCCAAATTCACCGCTGGCGGGTCCTGTGGGAGCTCGGACACAACCCGAACCTCCGCGTCCTCCTGCTTTCGGCGACGAGCCAATTGCCCGAGAAGATGCTCACCGGCATCAAAGCCGACATCGAGCACAACGCGTTCGTGCAGGCGGTCTTCCCCCACCTGCGCCCAGGCAGGAAGAAGGGGCAGAGCTCGTGGTCGAACACGCAGCTCCACGTCGATCGCGCGGACAACCTGACCGACCCGTCGATCGAGTGCGCGGGCTTGACCACGAAGATCCTCGGGTCGCGCAAAGATCTGATCCTCGTCGACGACCTCCTGAACGTCGAGAACACGCTCACGCCGTACATGCGCAAGCAGGTGTGGGACCGGGTCCAGGCCGAGGCGCTGTCCCGCCGGCCCCCGCACCTGCCCTCGCGCGCCTGGTTCTTGGGACATCCGTGGACCGAGGACGATGCGATGGCCCAGGCCTGCATGCAGCCGGGCGTTCGCAAGCTCATCCACGGCGCGCGGGTCCAGCGAGGCCCGACTGGGAAGATCATCACCTCCGCGGATCCGGAGTGGAACGAGATAGCTCCATGGTGGCCGCTGATCCCTGAGTTGTGGAAGCGCGAGGCGCTGATCCAGCGCATCGCGTCGCTCGGCTGGGCAGCTCGCTTCATGATCGACTGCCTGTTCATGCGGCGCGGCTCGATGGGCTTCTCCCCCGAGGCGCTCGCGCTGGCGTTGATGAACGGCCGCGGCGTGCCCTACGAGTATACGTGGAACCCGCTCACGACGCTGTGCGAAACGTACACCGGCGTCGATCTCGCGTCAGGCGAGGGCGACGACGAGACGGTCATCCTCACCGCGGCGAAGATCCAGGCGACCGGGCAGCGGCGCATTCTCGAGATCCAGGCCGGCAAGTGGGACATCAAAGAGACGGTCGAACGGATCCACGACGTCTACGCCCGCTACCGCTCGATCATCGCCGTTGAGACGAACGGGATGCAGAAGCTCGTCCGGCAGGCCGTGCGGCTCGACAACCTGCACGTCACGAACGTCGTCGACCACAACACGGGCTCGAACAAGCACAGCCTCAAGTTTGGCATCAAACACATGGAGCTGGAGCTCGCGCCGCCGGGGAAGTGGATTTTTCCCCGGCCGCAGAACATCTACGAGCCGCCGACGAAGGAGATGCTGTCGCTCGTGCACGGGGCGATCAACTACTCCGGCGACCAGAAGCACACGAGCGACTACCTGATGGCTTGGTGGATCTGCTGGCTCGCCATGGCGAAGGACGAGGGCGTAGCGCTCAAGTAGGCCGAGGGAGGTCGCGCGCCTGGCCGCACGCGAGGAGGTGTTCACGGATGAATGAGCGGTGCTCAATCGAGCCGTACCGCAAGATCTCGATCTTCGTGACCATGATGTCGTCTGATCCGGGGATCATCTGCCAGCGCACCGAAGGCTGATCTCCAGTCTCGACAGGTTTGGGCTTCGGGGCGGTGTCGACGATATGCGCCTTTCCGGTGCGCTGATCTGAAGACCAGCGAACGCCGATGTTTGCGAGGGCGTCGCGAAGTTCTGGCCAAGGCTTTCCGTTTGAGCTCCTACCCCTAAAAAACTCAGAGAGCGTCGTCGCCCCTCCGCCGATTCTCTGCGCGATCACGTTGCATGCGGTCCAGACAGGGAGGCCTGCGTCAATGACCGCCCGAACGATCTCCGCGCAGGTTTGCGGGTGCTCGACCCAGCGCCGACCGTTACGCACGTTGTTCGGATCGTATGGAGGGACTGACGCTGCAAGCGTGATGATGGCTTCGGGGATTTCGGGAAGTCTGGAGGGCAATGGCGTCGTGGCGCCGACAAGCTCGGCGAGCTCTGGCCAAGGAGCGCCGCTCGCGCTGGCGCCGTGACAGAGCTTCGCTATTGTCGCCATGGCGACGGGGATAGCCCGAGCGGCCTGCGCGGGACCGACCTTGCGTGCTTCGAGCACAAATGCGGCTGTGGCCTTCACGTCATTTTTCCAGTGGACGGTGTTTCCGCTCACGGCAATGCGTGAGAAGGCGATCCTGACGGGTTCGAGGTCGTGATCGGGCATGGTCAGGCGATCCGGAGGTCGATCCCGAGGTGTTTGAACACCTGCATGGCGAAGCGCCAGATCACGGCGATCTCGCGCTCGTCGTTGGCGCCGTCGCTCGGGAGGCTGTCCGAGGTGCTCTCCGCGGCCTTGACGATGTCGCTGCGGCGGAAGTCGCGGCCGAAGGTGTCGTCGCGGTGCTTCTGGTCGTTTGGGCTGAGGAGCATGTCCGCGCAGACGCGGGTCCCGCGCGAGAGATTCACCCGAACAGGTCGAGCTGCGGGGCCGAGAAGCCGGCCAGCATCCGCTCCGTCTCGATCCGGGCGGCGGCGATGTTGTCCAGGCCGCAGCGCTCGGCGACGGCGCCCTGGTCCTCACGCCCGCAGCGGTAGACGCGAATGTCGACGAGGCCGGCGCTCGTGACTGCGAGGAAGGCCCGGTGGCCGTGCTCGACGAGCTCCTCGACGACGCCCGCGCTGGCCGCGGGCGAGAGCAACCGCTCGACGGTCATCCCGCGCGCCCGCGCCAGATCTTCGAGGTCAACCACTGGAGTCGGAGCCCGCGTTACCGCTCTCGCCAGACGTGGAGCCCGCGGACGGGTCCTGCGCGCCGTTGGCGATCAGCCACTCGCGCATACATTGGTCGGCCGCGGCGGTCGTCAGGAAGCGCTGGTGGAAGACGACGTAGGGCTGCGGCCCCGGGTTCTCCTCGAGGGTCTCCCAGTAGAGCAGTTCCGCCGAGGTCTTCTCCAGCCCGCAGGCCTGGAACATCTTGGCGACCCCGGCGATGGGCGCGACCCCGGACAGGTCGGGGTTTTGGTCCTGGTTGTTGCGGGGCGTGACCTCGGGGCAAGTCTCGGGGGCCCGGGCCGGCGCGGGCGCGCAGGCGAGGGACAGGATGGTGGCGAGGAGGATGGCGGTGCGGCTCATGGACCCCACATATATCTCAACCCGCGCTGTCGGCGACGAGCGCCTTGGTCTCCGTGTCGAGCTGATAGACCCGCATCGGGTATCCCGCTCGTGCCGGCGGGAGGCCAGTCCGCTGCAGGCGGCTCGTAGCCAAACGGGTGCGCTCCAGCTCGCGCAGGGCCTCCGCGACGATGGTGTGGTGCACGCGGAAGCCGCCCTCGTGCTCCGTGATCCACGCGGTCACCTCGAGGACGGTCGCCTCCTTGTGGGAGAGCAAGTAGTGGTGTGCGAGCGGTAGGGCCCGATGAACGGCCCGGCCGTGGAGCACGAAGCTGACGATGATGACGGTGAAGCTCAGGCCGAGGACGACGAGTGCAACGATGGTGGCGGCATACATTCCCGCGAGACGTGAACCCAGGCCGGTGTCTTCAACGGCCGCGCTCGCCCGCCGCGGATCACCCGCAGTTGTGGTGGACGACGGTGCTGGCGCCGGAACCAGAGCCGGCTGACGAAAGCGAGCAGGACTGCAAACATGTCATCTACGAAGCAAGACCTGAGCCAACGCAGGCGCATGGCGCAGATGACGTTGCGGCAGGACTGTGTGCAGGAACTGCAGATATGGTGCTGGTTCTGCGCTCACGGGTGCGACCACGAGGCGAGGTAGGCGAGCAGGTACCAGCGCCGGTCGTCGGCGTCGACCTCGACGTTGAGGCCGAGCTCGCGGGCGTGCTCGGGGAACAGCGGGACCCAGTGGTCGTCCTCGGTGAACGTGAGCCGCTGCGCCAGCGCCCGGGCCGCGTCGCCATGCCGCCCGCGAGCGACCATCGCGTCGGCGAGGCCGGCGGCGATGCGCGCAAGGGTTGAGCGGCTGCGCTGCAGGTCGACCGTGGTCCCGAGCTTCTCGGCGGCGACGACCGGGCCCGCGCGCAGGTCGCTCGTGTCGAGGTGGAGGATCGCGTCGGTGT
>JACCEC010511459.1_pt1 | contig 11200 bp, 10 predicted proteins | sample 7450121 | NCBI WGS metagenome assembly JACCEC01 (sample SAMN15323455, study PRJNA562643) | freshwater metagenome | isolation source: river surface water | place: USA:Blue River Watershed | collected 2017-08-18 | reverse complement strand
GTGTTTGCGACCAATTTTAGGTCATGATCATTTCATAACTTATCGCTATGTATTTCTATTTTTGAAAGTTTATTAAATTTTACTCTAATGAAAAAATCAACTCTTTTTTGTTCGTTATTAGCTTGTTTTGTATTCTTAAGTTGTAACAAAAACCAAAGTCAAAAGGATAATACTAATCAGGACTTTGATGAAAAACCAGTAAGTGTTCAGTGTTATGTTGCATTTTACGAAGAAGATACTATTAATTTAAAAATCAACACTTTGAAAAGCGGAAAAGTATCTGGAAGTATGGATATGAAATTATTAAATATGCCAGTAAAAGTTGGAAAAATTTCTGGAGAATTCAGAGGAGATACTTTATTTGCTGATTATTCATTTATACAAGGTACTAATGAAAAAGTGGTTTTCAAAAATCCGATGGCATTTTTAAAAAATGGAAGTGAACTTATTTTAGGTAATGGTAAAATAGAAACGTATTTAGGTGCTTCTTATTTTGCTAAAGGTACACCGATTGATTTTGAAAACGTTAAATATAAATTTAAACCTGCAGAATGCGTTGAAAAATAATTATTTAAATTTGATTTATATATTGTTTTTATATTTTTTGGTTGATATTTTTTCATGTATCAGCAATACATAAAGATTAATTTTAACGGATTTGAGCGGATTTTAATAGTGCCAATTAACTCTAACTGAAAACTGTCAGAAATGCCAGTTTTTTTCTTGCATGACATAGTTAAATCCTAAAACTATTACATCAAAATAAAAAAAAATGACTTCTTGTATCAAAAACCTCTTTCTTCTTTGTATGATTCTGAGTTTGTTTTCCTGTAAATCACAAACCGTAGTTGTTACAAATGATACGAGGACAATCATCAATGACACTACATTTGTAAATTTGAAAGACTATAGCAAAGATTTCGTTTATGATATGAAATACGCCACATCAGATAATTTTTTGAAGGCCAAAGTATATGATTGTGCCGAATGTTTTTTGCGTTTAAAAACCGTTAAAGCTTTGATAAATGCTAATAAAGAATTTATGAAAAACGGTTACAAAATCAAATTATTCGATTGTTATCGTCCTTTGGATATTCAAAAAAAAATGTGGGCTATTTTTTCAAATCCTGAATATGTAGCCAATCCAAGCAAAGGTTCAATACATAATAAAGGAGGAGCCGTCGATATTACTTTAGTTGATAAGAGCGGTAAGGAACTCGATATGGGAACTGCATTCGATTTTTTTGGAATAGAAGCTAGTAGTAATTATAAATTTATTTCACAAGAAGTAAAATTCAATAGAGCAAAATTGAAAACAATTATGATAGATAATGGTTTCAACCCACTAGATTCTGAATGGTGGCACTATAATTTGATAGCAGCATTAAATGACAAAGTTTCTAATGCCAAATGGGAATGCGATTAGTTTTCGATGCAATGTAAATAATCTATAAAATAGCTTTCAGGATGATACACCAAATTGTCCATTTCAGAAGTAAATTCTTTTCGGAAAACATAATCGTCTAAATCAGTCAGATATTTTATTCTCATTAAATTGACTGGAGCACTTTTCAAGTCTTCTATTGAACCTTTTAAAAACATAAAATTTCCCACTAATAGTCTGTTATCGAATCCTTTGTCGTCTCGAATCATTGTACCACAATTTATTTGGTCAATATGTATCAAGGTAACAATTTTTCCATTATTCAATTGAAAATACAGTTTTGAATTTTTATCGAAACAATTAGCTTTTATAAAATCTTTACTTTTTTGAATCAATTGTACATTCAAAGTGGGTGTACCATCGGTCAAAGACAAGGTAAGGAAAATATAATTTTTGTTTCCACCAAAATTTTTCTCATAAATCATATATTCCTTAGTCGATTTGTAAGTTCCAATTGAATCTTTTACATTAATGCTGTATTCGCAGTTTTTTTGTGCAAATAGTTGGCAATTAATCAAGAAAAAAAAAGCTAAAGTAAGTGATCTCATTAGTATTTTATTTTTGTGCAAATTAAAACAATTTTATTGTCATTTTTATCAGTTGTAAAAAAACAATATTGATTTCCACCCTCTTTTATTTTCCATTTTTTGCGAATGTTTTCAACTGTTTCGGGAAAATTTCGTGTAGTGATATTGAATTGTTTTCCTTCAATAAAAATTTTAATTTCTTTTTTGTGATAGGGGATGGTATCTTCAATTTTGAATATTCTACCAGGAAAGTTAATGCTTTCATTGTTGGTAAATAAATGGGAATGTTTGTGTAGTTTTTTGAGTTTATAATAAGTACCAATTGCATCAAATCCCCCCGATTTCATTATCGCACTGTTTGGTTCATACAAAAAAGTTTCGGGCAATCCATATTGAGGTATTTCTAATTTTTCATCCAATACAAATTCGAAAATATCCCGTTTTTTCTTAACAAGATTCACTGTTTTGATGAGTGGTTTTTTCAAATAATCTTTTTGCAATTCCCACAATAATTCTTTGACTTCGTTTTCTACCCCTACTATATGTATTGATTTTACGTATTTCAATTCAGATAATCCGGCTGTGATATCTAGTAGTGGTGCTGTTTTTATTAGAATTCTATTTGAATGTTTGAATAAAAAATCGAGATGTTCAGGGACATTTGGCAAGCAATCGTTGAGCATAAAAACTTTGCCTTTTGCATAATTTCTTCTCGAAGGATCGATGTAAATCCAATCAAATGTTGAGTGAAGTTTAGTTAAAATATCTAAACTATCTCCAGAATAACAACTAATATTTTGCGCTTGGAATTGCTCAAAATTGTGTTTTACGATTTGTGAAAGCTCTGAGTTTATTTCACAGTGATAGACATATTTCATTTTTTTTGCAAAATAAAAACCGTCAACACCAAAACCTCCTGTTATGTCAATTAAACTTTCTCCAGAAACAATTTCAGATTTATAGGAAGCTGTTATTTCGGAAGAGGTCTGTTCAACTGAAATTTTGCTAGGAAAAAGGATGTTTTTTGTAGTAAACCAATGAGGCAATTTTTCTTTCGATTTTATTTTTGCCTCAATTTGGTTCAATATGGAAACCCATTCTACTTCAGGGAAAGGATTTTTTTGTAAAGCTAATTTTGTAATTTTATTATCAATGTTTTTATTGATAAATTCTTGAATTTCAGGATTTAATAGTTTTAAATCCAAAATTATATATTTTTTGTAAGTAGCTGTATTACTTTGTTTTCTGGAAAAAATTCTTTTCCAATAACTTTCAAAATAGTATATAACGGAACGGCAATGATCATTCCTAAAATACCATATAAAAATCCAGCAATCAGAATAACAAGGAAGATTTCGAGAGGATGTGAACTCACGCTTTTGGAAAAAATTAAGGGTTGGGACAAGTTGTTATCGATAATTTGAACTATCCAAAAACAGATTAAAACATAAATTGTAGTGGGCAACATTATCGTTTGAAAATCAGAGCCTAAGTTGCTTAATAAAGTTAAGATGGCTGCTAAAATGGAAGCAATTAAGGGACCAATATAGGGAACAATGTTCAATACAGCACATAAAAATGCAATGATAAATAAGTTGGGTATATCAAAGAGGAATAATACAAATACATATAAAATAAATACTATTAATAATTGAAGTAGTAGCCCAATAAAATAGCGTGATAGTAAATGATTTATCTGATGAACCGAATTCAAAATTTGTTTTTCATGAGTGTCTGGTATTAATTTTTTTGAATTATTTACAAATAATAATCGGTCTTTTAGAAAGAAAAAAGTAATAAATAATACTGAACCTAATCCCATTCCAAAGTTGCTAATGGTTCCCAAAACCGAGTTTAAAAAAACTGGAATAAAGTTTAAATTTATTTTAGAACCTATGTTGGCTTCTTTTATCATTTCTGAAGTATCAATATTATGACTTTCTAAAAAGGCTATAGTTTGTTTAGTTAACTGAGTGATGTTATTTTCAATTTCTGAAGTTTTTAGTAAGGATAGCTGATGACCTTGAGATACAATTAAAGGGATAAACATTAATATAAAACCTGCAATTATCAATACAAAAATTGATAGTGTTGCAATTGTAGCTAGATTATGTTTGAATTTTAATCTTTTTTTGAAAAAATCAAGAAATGGATTTCCAATCAATGTAAGAATTAAAGCTACAATAAGATATAAGAGAACTAACCGAATATTATAAATAAAATATAAAGCTATAGATACTAAAACTATAATACCTATAGCTCTTAGAATACCATTTGCTATAATTTTTGATGTCATCATTTATTTTTTAATTTGTGGTTAAAGATATAATAAAACTCGTTAAACAGTTGTAAGTTTTTGTATTCTTAAAATTATAAATGCCTGTTATTTGGAATTATTTAGAGTAAAATATTGATCAAGATACTGAAATTCAGTATCTTGAATTCGTCAAACAAACCAATATTCAAGTCAAAAATAGTGAAAAATATTTATGAGTTTTAGAAGTTATAAGTTCTTAGAATTGCTAATTAGAGTTTAAATCTGGGGTAGGTCGTAAATTTAAAAAGGTCTGATTAATAGGTAGTTGTATTGAGTTTAACAGCTGAATTTTTGTCAATTGACAGTAAAATTTCTTTATTTAAAGAGATAAATAAACGAAAAATTCCTAATTTAATGGAACGAAGTAATTCAATAAAAGTCGGAAAAAATTGTTTTACTTTTTAGATGAAGTTAGAGTAAAACTTGCTTCTCATTTATTTGAATTTAAGATTACCTCATCGTTTTGAGAATGGCATTTGAGATATGAATTTACTCTTCATAAGAGAATTAAAATCTGTAAAAAAGATTTTAAAACTGCTCCATCCAAAAGATTACTTTATACATTTCAAATACAGTGGGTTTCTTGAAATATATGGATGTTTCTTTATTGATTGGAAAGATTTAGTCAGCAAAATTCGCTATAATAATAGGCAGGCATTGGGATTGGTAATTTCCTCACTTGGAACATTGTTGTTTTACTCCTCAGCAAATACCGAATCACATCCCTTATTGCTTGCGGGTTTATTTTCTGTTGGTCCAGGATTTTAATTGCAACAAACTGTTGCTAATCCTTTGGCTTTTGTCTTTTGGGTCTATAAAAACGGGTCCTCAACGATTGACTTTGGCTGGAGGGATCAACAATTTTGGAACCACCATTGGACAGCTAATCGTGAGTTTTGCAATTTTTGTTGAGGCGACAACGGGAATAGAAAACAAAAATGCCCATAAATCTTAGGATTTACGAGCATTTAGTTCTATTTGAGAATAGATTTGTGGAGTCGGGGAGAGTCGAACTCCCGTCCAAACAAGCAACTAAAAAACTTTCTACACGCTTATTTCCTGATTGGATTTTCGACTCGGAGTTTGGTCAGGAACAACCGCTCTTTGCTTAGCTTCTTTAGTTTCGAAATCCACCCGAAGCTTGTGAAAATCTAGGTTTAAATTTACGATTCATCTTTATCGACCGCCATAAACCAGAGCTTTCGAGATGAATCCTGCTTTCCGCGCCTTGCGCGGACGAGGCTAATCTTACTATAATTCAGATTATGCAGCAAGAGCGTAGTTTCCTTCGCCGTGTAAATTGTTTGAGACCTTTTATTTACGAGAATTGTCCCAGTTCTCGACGTGCTTACTTTTCAATTCGACTTGCTGTCAAAACCAGTCGACCCCATGTTTATTTTTTGCAAATATAAGTCATAAAATAACAAATTCAAAAGCAAATTCAATGCCAATATTTAAATCTTTGTTCTTAAACCTCGCCCTCAAACGTCCTAATTTGTACTTCCAACTTTCTCATTTATTCGTCTTCGACTTTAAACGGATAGTCACCAAATAAAGGGGCTATTTTTCGAACGGAATAAGTGCTTTTAGTAAATTTATTTGATAGTGCTATTATGGTAACATTTTCATCTTTCAATGTAATAAATGAAGAGGTAAAACCATGCCACCAGCCATTATGGAAATAAAAATTTTTACCAGTTTCCCAATTCAGCATTCGGATTCCTAATCCATAATTTTTACGACCTGGATGCTCGTTGCTATAACCAACAAATACTTGTTTTAAAAGTGTTGGTTCTAAAAATGATGGTGAATAGCGAGCACGGTCAAATTTTAATAAATCTCTTGGAGTAGAGTAAATGTTTTTGTCACCATACACTTTGTCTAGATAATCGATTCCTATTTCCACTCTGTTGCCTTTGTAGGATGGTGCTACTTTCTTTTTGTCATTGTCAAAATCCAATACAAAAGTATTGGTCATTCCCAGTGGTTTGAAAATCATTTTACTCATAGCTTCTCTAAAAGAAAGTTTGGTTACCTTTTCTATAATCAATGCTAACATAGCATAATTGGTATTACAATAGGCAAAACGAGTGCCTGTTTTTTGTTCTAGCCCAATGTTTTTGGTCGCCATGATGGTTAAAATATCATGATTGGTGAGTGTATTATGTCTATCCCAAACACTTTTATCACGGTCTGTAAAATAGGCATAACTACGCATCCCACTTCGATGATTTAATAACATTCTGACTGTTACTTTTGGATAAGGAAACTCTTTGAGATAGACTGTAACTTTGTTGTCTAAATCTATTCTTTTGGCATTGACTAGTTTTAAAACAGCTGTTGCGGTAAGTACCTTACTAACTGAAGCAATATGAATTGGAGTAGTTCTTGTTATATAGGTTTTGTCTTTAAAATTTGCAAACCCCTCGTATTTTTCATAAATGATCTGACCATTCTTAGCAACAAGAAAGCCACCATTCATGCTATTATTAGGCCAATTTTTCCTGTAAAAGTCATCTATTTCAATTTTCTTTGAATTGATGTATTCTGGTGTAAGTTTTGGAGATTCGTTAATTAAAGGTCTCATTTTTGGCAATGAGTCTTTGGGAAGTTCAGCGTCTTTCAGTTCTATGATTTCATTTTTTTTCTCATTTTGACAAGAACTTAAAACCAAAATTAAGAGGAGAGTTTGTAGTATATTTGTTATTTTGATGTAATTCATACAGGATTTTGCTAGAAACACAAATATATAGAAACGATATAAATTGAATTGTTCCTTTTAGAAAACTTAACATTATATTTATTAACATTTTGTGAGTTTATTCATTGTTTTAAAAATCAATTGTTTAGCCTGTTTTTTTAAAAGTCTTAATGGGAAATTATTGTAATTCACTTAAATTGTTATTTTTGTAACATTTACATTTAGTTTAGTTAAATAAAATAATATTAATAAAAAAATGAAGTTCGGAATTATAAAAGAAAGGAAAAGCACACCAGATAGAAGAGTAGTATTTACACCTGATGAGTTAGCGAGATTAAAGCAGCAACATCAGGATGTTTCTATAAAAGTTGAAAGTTCAGATATTAGAGCATTTTCTGATCAGGAATATAAAAATATGGGCATCGAAGTTACTGATGATATCAGCGATTGCGATGTGTTTTTTGGGGTAAAAGAAGTTCCTGTAGGGAATTTAATTCCCAATAAATCCTATTTCTTTTTTTCGCATACAATCAAAAAACAACCACACAATCGGAAATTATTGCAATCTTTATTAGAAAAAAATATTGATTTTTATGATCACGAAACCATTGTCGATAGTCATAATCGAAGGTTAATTGGTTTTGGAAAATACGCAGGATTTGTTGGTGCTTACAATAGTTTTCGTGCTTTTGGAATAAAATTCGAATTATTTAAACTCCCTAAAGCTGAATTGCTTTCTGGAAAAAAGGATATAATTGCGCATCTAAAACGGTTGATTTTACCCCCAATCAAAATTGTTAATACAGGAACTGGAAAAGTAGGAAGTGGTGTCAAAGAAATTCTCGACGCTATTAAAATCAAGGAAGTTTCAGTCGAAAATTATTTGACAAAAAATTATACACAACCCATTTACACTCAGATAGATGTTTTGGATTATAACGTTCGAAAAGATGGTCTGGTTTTAGATTTTACAGACTTTTTTCAGCATCCAAAAGAGTATGTTTCTAATTTTGAACGATTTACCAAAGTTTCGGATATTTACATCACAGGACATTTTCACGGCAATGATGCTCCTGACATTCTCACTCGTGAAATGCTAATTGCCAAGGACTGTAAAATAAAAGTCGTTGGCGATATTTCCTGTGATGTCAATAGTTCAATAGCTTGTACACTAAGGGCTTCAACAATTTCCGAACCTATATATGGATATTTGCCTATCGAAAATAAAGAAGTTGATGTTTTTCATCCTGCTGCAATCGTGGTAATGGCTGTCGATAATTTGCCTTGTGAATTACCAAGAGAAGCCAGCGAAGGTTTTGGAGAAATGTTTATGGAACAGGTTATCCCCGCTTTTTTTAATGGGGATAAAGACGGAATTTTGCAAAGGGCAAAAGTAACTGAAAACGGAAAATTGACTCCTAGATTTAGCTATTTACAGGATTATGTTGATGGGAAATAACTTTTTGTTAAATAGTTGTACTCTGACGTGTTTACGATACTGATAACAAACACTCTAAAACGCTACATCTTTAGGTCTTAAAAAAAATAAAATAAATGTACATTCAAATCTTTGGTAAACTTGAATTTATTAGGATAAAACTATACATTTGAAAGACTTATTAGCACTACAAGGTTATTGTTTTTTTACAATAAGATTGATTTAAATAAGTAATTATTTTTGTTTAATTAAATAAATTCTAGAATGAAAAAAATGCTTTCACTTTCTCTAATTTTTATAATGAATATGGTTTATTCTCAAAATATTCAATCTCCTTCCAAAGAGATTTCAGTTGATTTTAAATTGACACCATCAGGTCAGCCTTCTTATTCAGTAAATTACAATAACAAACCAGTAATTTCAGAAAGTACATTAGGAATAAAGCTCAAGGATAAAGCTGCATTAGATGCTAATTTTGTAATAGATAGTGTCAAAAAATCTAGTTTCAATGAGTCTTGGAAACCTGTTTTAGGCGAGCAATCCACGATTGTAAATCATTACAATGAACTTATTATTGCTCTCTCTCAAAAGCAAACCCACATAATAATGAATTTAATTTTCAGAGTTTTTGATGAAGGAGTTGCTTTTAGATATGATTTTCCAAAACAGGCAGCCCTGAATTATTTCATCATTTCCGATGAGGTTTCTCAGTTTAATTTGACTGATAATCACAAAGTTTTCTGGATTCCAGGAGATTTTGACAGTCAGGAATACGAGTACAATGAAACAAAATTTTCTGAAATAGACAACTCAAAATTAAATCTGAATAATGGAATTGGAGTTAAATCGATTTCTGGAAAGTCCGTAGTTCAATCTCCATTGATGATGAAATCTTCATCAGGATTGTATCTCAATATTTTTGAAGCTGCAGTAGTCAATTATCCTGTCATGCACCTTGATGCAGAAGTAGTAAATAATAAATTAACCTCTCATTTGGTTCCAAATGCCATTGGAGATAAAGCCTATTTACAAACTCCTTGCGCTACACCCTGGAGAACTATTATGATGAGCGATGATGCCAGAGATATTGTGGGTTCTAAGATGATTTTAAACCTGAACGAACCATGTAAAGTGGATGATACTTCCTATATAAAACCCATGAAATATGTCGGAATCTGGTGGGAAATGCACGTTGGAAAATCAACTTGGGATTATGCAGGTTCTCAAAATGCACAAAACGCTGCCGATGGTCAATTGAAGCCCACTGGAAAACATGGAGCGACTACCGAAAACACCAAAAGATATATAGATTTTGCCGCCAAAAATGGTTTCGATGGCGTGCTCGTCGAAGGCTGGAATGTAGGTTGGGAAGATTGGTTTGGCAATTGGAAAGAAGAAGTTTTCGACTTCGTTACGCCTTATCCTGACTATGATATAGATGTGGTTACGGCTTATGCCAAATCTAAAAACGTGAAAATGATAATGCATCACGAAACTTCGGCTTCAGTTGCCAATTACGAAAGACATTTAGATCGCGCATTCGATTTGATGAAAAAATACAATTATCCTGCTGTAAAATCTGGATATGTCGGCAAAATTATTCCACGTGGCGAATTTCACGATGGACAAACTATGGTGAATCATTTTAATTTTGTGGCTCGACGCGCTGCCGAGTATAAACTAATGCTAAATTCTCACGAAAGTTCTCGTCCCACGGGTTATAGCCGTACTTATCCAAATTACATCGCTGCAGAAGCTGCCCGTGGCAATGAATTCAATGCTTGGAGTACAGGAAATCCTCCAATGCACGAAACGATTTTGCCATTCACAAGATTGCTTGGCGGCCCAATGGATTATACTCCAGGAATTTTCGAAATAAAAATGAGTTATTACGACAAATCGAAAACGGAGCAAGTGCATACTACTTTAGCAAAACAATTGGCATTGTATGTAACAATGTATTCGCCGTTGCAAATGGCTGCAGATTTACCCGAAAACTACGAAAAATATCCAGATGCTTTCCAGTTTATCAAAGATGTTGCTTTAGATTGGCAAGATTCGAAATATCTTGAAGCCGAACCAGGTGATTATTTGACTGTTGCCAGAAAAACAAAAGGTAAGGAAACTTGGTTTTTAGGCTCCATCACCGATGAAAATGCCAGAAAATCTGAAATTAAATTGGACTTCCTGACCAAAGGCAAAAAATACAAAGCCATCGTTTATGAAGATGCCAAAGATGCCGATTGGAAAAACAATCCAATTGCCTACAAAATTTCTACAATAGAAGTTACATCTAAATCAAAAATCATTTTGAATTTAGCACCTGGAGGAGGAACGGCTATTAGTTTTGAACCTTTAAATTAATTATCCAACGAATTATCAAATGTAAACCTTGGGTTTTGAACGAGTTTATCTTCAACAAGTAATGGTTCCAAAATGGGTTCGTGTCGAAAAAGAAATAGCTTATTTTTTAGAAAATAAATCCAAAGTAAACATTCTAGTTTGTGCGCTTGGAGGTTCTGTAGTTACATCAAAAAACGGAATTACTGCCGAAGTAATTGAGGTGAATAATATCATGGAATTAGAATTTAAGGCCAAAAATTAAAAGGTTAAATCGTGGTTTTCAATCGTTCAATGAATCCAGAAAATATTGAAATATTCAAATCTTAAGGAGATTGTTGGTATCTTGCCGATGGTTCTTCTGTCGATGGAGCTGGAGTTTTACAGTGTATGAAATCGCCATTTACTTATTGGTGCTTGCTTCACTTTGTTT
>JACCEC011171949.1_pt1 | contig 11203 bp, 10 predicted proteins | sample 7450121 | NCBI WGS metagenome assembly JACCEC01 (sample SAMN15323455, study PRJNA562643) | freshwater metagenome | isolation source: river surface water | place: USA:Blue River Watershed | collected 2017-08-18 | reverse complement strand
GCGAGTATTTTGAGCAACATCTCAAATCGCTTTCCGAAGAATCACAGGCAACATTGCTGAAGAACCCGCTGCGTGTTCTCGACTCGAAGCGTCGTGAGGATCAAACGATCATTGCAAATGCTCCACGCATACGTGATTATCTCAGTGCGTCTGCTGCAGAGCATTTTGCTGCTGTTCTGAGCGCACTCGATGCGCAAAACATTAAGTACGTCATTGATGATCGATTGGTTCGCGGGCTCGACTACTACCGTCGCACAACATTTGAATTTGTCAGCACGGCGTTACAGGCAGCCCATACTGCAATTGGTGGTGGTGGCAGGTACGACGGTTTAGTGGAGGAATTGGGCGGTCCAGCAACAGCAGGAATTGGATTCGCGCTCGGCCTTGATCGAACACTGTTGGCATGTGATGCCGAGCAGGTATTTCCAGCACCATCTGGAGAGGTGTTTGCATTCGTTGTTGATACGACTGGCGGATTAGAAGCAGCAAAAATTTGCAACCAATTGCGCGGCGCTCGAATTGGAGCAGACCGCGCGTTTGATAATCGCAGCATGAAGGCTCAGATGAAGGCGGCTGATCGCAGTGGTGCTCAGGTGGCAATCATCATTGGTACCAACGAGTTGGAGTCAGGTCAGGTGCTGATCCGGCCTATGAATTCTGGCGAGCAGTACAGCGTCAATCGCACCGACTTGCTTACGGCGGTGCAAAATGAAGTCAGTAAATTTCAATCTGCAAACTAGGCTGAAAGCCTCATGTCGTCTTCACTTCGGCCTCTAGGCGAGGCAACAACACTGCGAACGCAACTTTGTGGAAGCTTGCGTTCAGAGCACATTGGTGCAACAGTCACGGTCTGCGGCTGGATCGCCCGTAGGCGTGAACACGGTGAGCACCTGGCGTTTTTGGATGTCCGCGATTACAGCGGTGTAGTGCAGTGTGTGGTTGACAATGCAACCGATGTGCGGTCGGAGTGGGTTGTGCAAATAACTGGCCGAGTTCAATCTCGCCCAGAGGGAACTGTCAATAAAAACCTCGCAACAGGTGATGTCGAATTAACCGATTGCAAAGTGGTAGTCCTTAATTCTGCAGAAGCTCCGCCATTTCCAATTGATGCTCGCGCAGACGATGTAGATGAAAATGTTCGATTGAAGTATCGCTATCTCGATATTCGTCGCGAGCGCATGCAGCGCAACCTGCGTATACGTGCCAAAGTGAACTCAGCTATTCGTCGGGCAATGGAAGCGCAAAACTTTGTTGAAGTTGAAACTCCTTTCCTCATGCCGAGCACTCCAGAGGGAGCACGTGAATTTCTTGTGCCTTCACGAAAAGAGCCTGGATCTTTTTACGCGCTGCCGCAGTCGCCGCAATTATGGAAGCAGTTGCTCATGGTGGCCGGAATCGATCGCTATTACCAAATAGCGCGATGCTTGCGCGACGAAGATTTGCGCGCAGATCGTCAATATGAATTTATGCAGCTTGATGCTGAGATGAGTTTTGTTACCAAAGACGATGTTCTTGGTGCAATTAGCGAAGCAGTGATGGCAGCCGCAGAAGCAGTGCTAGGCGAGCGACCACCTCAGATTGAGCAAATCACTTGGCTAGATGCAATGAATCGTTTTGGTTTGGATAAACCAGACATGCGCTTTGGCATGGAGCTCATTGAACTGACGCAAGTGTTTGCAAGCACCGAATTCAAGGCTTTCTCGCAGGCACAGTCCATTAAGGGCATTCGTGTAGATGCGAAAACGTATCCAGATGCAGCAGCGTTTGGCCGCAACAAGTTAGATGCGTTAACTGATCGCGCTAAGCAGATTGGCGCTAAGGGACTTGTGTGGATGAAAGTTGGAGACGATCTTTCACTTGATTCTCCAGTCGCAAAGTTTCTCAGTGATGCAGAGCGCACCTCGCTAATCACAACAATGGGTGCTCAACCTGGTGACTTGTTGTTGCTCGTTGCAGATACATGGGCTACGACGTGCGATGTGCTTGGAACACTGCGCAACGACATTGGTCGTCCTCCAGTGCACGAAGGTCCGTACCGGTATGTTTGGGTAATTGACTTCCCGCTATTTGTAGGTGTCAACCCAACTACAGGTAAACCGCAGCCAGGTCACCACCCGTTCTGTCAACCACACCCTGAAGACATTGAGCGTTTGGAGTCCGACCCAATGTCGGTGCGCGCTCTCGCATACGACCTGGTTCTCAATGGATGGGAACTTGGATCAGGGTCAATTCGTATTCACGAGCCAGAAATGCAACGCCGAGTATTCCGTCAACTTGGAATTTCTGACGAAGACGCTGATCGTCGATTTGGTTTCTTTTTGCAACCATTTAAATATGGCGCTCCACCGCATGGAGGCTTCGCATTTGGAACGGACCGCCTGGTTGCAATTTTGGCTGGTGAAGAAAATATTCGCGAAGTTATTGCTTTCCCAAAGACGCAGTCTGGTGGTGACCCAATGACAAATGCGCCTACGCAGGTGAACCCAGCACAATTGAACGAGTTGGGAATTCGACTGCTTCCGCCTCCGGCAAAAAGTTAGGACCACTTCGGTGGAACGCGCCGATGATTTGTTTACTGCTGCAGTAAACGATCGCTTGCGTGGCCAAGCACCGCTTGCTGCGCGATTGCGTCCTAGAAGTCTTGATGAAGTTGTTGGTCAACAGCATCTGGTTGCACCAGGTGCACCGCTGCGCAAGTTGATTGAGGCTGATCGTTTATCGTCGGTGATTTTGTGGGGTCCACCTGGTACGGGCAAGACCACACTTGCTGAAGTCGTGGCGCTTACTACGAATCGGGCTTTTGAGCGCCTTTCAGCAGTGACATCTGGGGTTAAAGACGTGCGCGAAGCAATTGAGCGTGCAACTGAGCGCCTTGGGCAACATGGACGCTCAACAATTGTGTTCGTTGATGAGATTCATCGTTTTTCAACTTCACAGCAAGATGCGTTGTTGCCTTCAGTTGAAAGTGGTGTGATCACACTGATTGGGGCAACTACAGAAAATCCGTACTTTGAAGTGAACGCTCCGCTGCGAAGTCGAAGCACGTTGTTTCGCTTGGAGCCTCTACAGCCTCGTGATATTCGAGTGCTGCTTGCGCGTGGGTTAGAGGCTGAAGGGTTGACTGCAACACCAGAGGCAATGGAAAAATTGATGCAACTTTCTGGTGGTGATGGTCGTCAAAGTCTTACTGCGCTCGAGGTTGCGTGTGCGCTTGCTCGCCCTGAACAGGTGACGATTGATCACGTTGAGGCGGCTTTGGGAGTGAGTTCGCTTCGCTATGGTCGCGATGATCACTATGACGTTGTCTCGGCGTTTATCAAGAGCATGCGGGGTAGCGATATTGATGCTGCGGTGTTTTGGTTAGCGAGAATGCTGGAAGCTGGCGACGACCCACGGTTTATCGCGCGTCGCATGATTATTTTTGCTTCCGAAGATATTGGCATCGCCGACTCACAGGCGTTAGTCATTGCCGTAGCTACCGCTCAGGCTGTAGATCATGTCGGGCTGCCGGAGGCTCAACTCAATCTTTCACAATGCGCTATCTATTTGGCGCGAGCTCCCAAGAGCAACAGTTCTGCGCGAGCAATTTGGGATGCGCGGGCAGATATTCGAAACGGTGTAGAGGTTGAAGTGCCAGCTCATTTGAGAGACGCCCACTATTCGGGGGCAGCACAAATTGGCCACGGCGTGGATTATCAGTCGCCTCACGATGCACAATTGCATGGCGAAACGGTGGAACAGAGCTATTTACCTGCGCACACTGAAGGGCGGGCTGTGCCACAGACTCCGTACTATCGGCCAGGTAAAAACGACCGATAGTTCACTGTTGTATTGCGGAAGGTGAAAGCAATGATGAAGCGACTGTTTTGGTTTGTGCTTGGCGCATTCGCAGGGGTATTCGGAGTTCGCTACGCAAAGAACAAGGCACGTGCAGCCGCAGAGCAATTAACTCCAGGTCAAATTGCAGCCGACGTGTTAGAGGGTGCAGTAAAACTCGTTCAGCAGGGTGTAGAGATCGTGCGTAATTTGCGTCAAAATGAAGAAGTAATTCACTTTGAGTCCGAATCTGTCACGGTTACCCAAAATCAGAACTAGCCATTTTCAACCTGCGAACTAGACTGGTCTGAAATGTCTGCACCACGTCGCCAAATTTCCTCCGCAAATGATTTGCGCGAATCCTTCTCTGGGTTTTTCGCCGATAAGGGTCACTCACGAGTTAAATCCGCAAGCCTGATTCCGCACGACCCGACGGTGTTGTTCACCGTGGCAGGCATGGTTCCCTTCAAGCCATATTTTGTGGGAGACGAACAAGCTCCATACAGTCGCGCAGTCACAGTGCAAAAGTGCGCGCGAGCTGGCGGCAAGCACAACGACCTAGACGATGTTGGCCGCACGAAGCGCCATTTGGTGTTCTTCGAAATGATGGGCAACTTTTCGTTTGGTGACTATTTCAAGAGCGATGCCATTCCATGGTCGTGGGAACTTGTTACCGAAGTATTTGGTTTTGACGGAGATCGATTGTGGATCACCGTTCATGAAAGTGACGATGAAGCAGAAGCGATTTGGCACGAGCAAGTTGGCGTGCCAATGGATCGCATTCAGCGTCTAGGAGACAAAGACAATTTCTGGCAAATGGGCGAGACGGGGCCATGCGGACCGTGCTCAGAAATTCATATTGATCGCGGACCAGCTTTTGGTCCTGAAGGTGGCCCGTTGCACGATCCGCATGGTGATCGCTTCTTGGAATTCTGGAACTTGGTGTTCATGCAGTTCAACCAAGCAAAAGATGGAACACGCACGCCGCTGCCAAAACCATCAATTGACACTGGTGCTGGTCTTGAACGAATCCTTGCTCTCATGCAAGGAACTGACTCGGTCTGGGAAACCGATGTGCTGTTTCCGTTAATTGAGCAAGGGCAATCGCTTACTAGTCGCAAATATCAAATAGGAAATTACGACGATCGCGACAGCTTTAGCCTTCGAGTTCTTGCCGAACATGCCCGATCTGCAACGATGCTGATCAATGATGGAGTGTTTCCATCTAATGAAAACCGCGGATACGTTCTGCGACGCATCATTCGTCGTGCGGTTCGGCATGCTTACTTGCTTGGTACTGAAAAACTGGTAATGCCAAAGCTCTCCGAAACTGCAATCGACATCATGTCTGCGGCTTATCCAGACTTGCTGGGCAACAAAGATTTCATTCTTGGAGTAATGACTAAGGAAGAAGAGCGATTCCGTCAAACGCTCAAAACTGGTCTGACTATTTTGGAAGACGAATTGTCTTCGGGAACGCAGGAACTTGCTGGCCCTTCTGCGTTCTTGTTGCACGACACATACGGATTCCCGCTAGAACTCACGCAAGAAATTGCTGGTGAGCGCAATGTACGTGTTGATGTCTCGGGTTTTGAGCAGGCCATGGGTGAGCAGCGCGATCGTGCGAAAAGCGCTCGCAAGGGTGCAAAGGTGAGCGAGTCAACAATTGAGGCCTATCGCCAAGTCATGGAAACGCATGGCATCACCGACTGTGTTGGTTATGAGTCAACAGCATGTGAAGCAAAAGTTCTCGCTGTTATTCCGGTGCAAGATGGCGAGCAAGAAGATGTCGATGTTTTCTTGGACGTCACTCCGTTCTATGCCGAGAGCGGTGGCCAGGTAGGCGACGTAGGCAAAATCACCACACCAACTGGTGAAATTGAAGTGCTTGACACAACGTTTGCTCTTCCGGGTCTGCGCAAGCACATAGGTAAAATCATTCGAGGATCTGTAACAGTGGGGCAGACTGCGCAAGCAGAGATCAATGTTGAAGATCGAGACGCCACACGACGCAATCACACGGCGACACATATTTTGCATTGGGCGCTACGTGAAGTGCTTGGTGACCACGTAAAGCAAGCGGGATCCCTAGTCTCACCTGAACGTCTGCGTTTTGACTTCAGCCACTACGCACCTGTGAGCTCACAAGAAATTGAACGTATCGAGCGTCTGGCTAATGAGCAGGTTTTTGCCAACTCACTTACGAAGAACTACGAAACGTCTAAAGACGAAGCTACTGCTGCAGGGGCTATTGCGTTCTTTGGCGATAAATATGGCGACATGGTTCGGGTGCTTGAGGCTGGAAAGACTTTCGAATTGTGTGGTGGAACTCACGTCAAAGCCACAGGAGACATCGGAATCATCAAGGTGGTTTCAGAGTCGTCAATTGGTTCAAACCTTCGCCGCATTGAGGCGGTGACGGGAGAAAACACCTTCAATTATTTGCTTGATGCAACTCGCACGTTGTCCGATGCATCGGAACTGCTTGGTACACAACCTAACGACATTGTGTCAACGGTGCAGCGAAAGATTGATGAAGTAAAGGCTTTGCAGGAAGAGATTAAGCAATTGCGTTCAGCACAGGCACGATCTCGTGCAGGTGAACTTGTCGCTCTTGCCGATAACGGAAATGTAGTGAGTCGTGTTGATGGTCTCACGCCAAATGATCTGCGTGAACTCGCACTTGCAATTCGTCAAAACGCGTCAATCCGTGCAGTTGTGCTCGGCGGAGTAACCGATACAGGCGGTGTTGCGCTAGTTGCTGCTGTCGGCAACGGGCTGCAAGTTCCCGCTGGAGATTTAATCAAGGATGCGGCCAAGGCAGTTGGAGGTGGCGGCGGCGGCAAGGGCGACATCGCAACTGCTGGAGGCAAGAACCCCGCAGCACTTGATGAGGCGTTGAATCTGGCTCGTGCAGCCTTGGGCAGGGTGTCTGGTTCATAACGTGCGTGCACTCGGGGTAGATCTCGGGAGTAAACGAATCGGTCTTGCGACAAGCGATCGCAGTGGGACAATTGCGACACCTCTTGTTGTTCTGCAGCGATCAGGTTCGCGAGCGACCGATCATCAGGCGATTGCGCGAATCGTTGAAGAGTACGAAATTGAATGTGTCGTTGTTGGACTACCGCTCAACATGAACGGATCAAGGGGTGAAGCCGCAAAGTCTGCCCTTATTGAAGTAGATCAACTGACTAGCGTGTTATCTGTGCCGGTGCTTACTTTTGACGAACGCCGCACAACAGTTACTGCAGATCACGTACTCATGCAACAGAATTTGAACGCGCAAGAGCGTCGCAAAGTGATCGACAAAGTTGCTGCCGCTGTGTTGCTGCAGTCATGGCTAGATGGCCGCAATTCTGCAAAAGGCGCCGAGCATGATTGATCCATTAATCAAGATTCGCAAGTCGCAAGATCAACCGGCTCAAGATTGGTACGAGGATCCGTGGGACAATCCGGGCGTTTTGCCTCGGTCGGAAAACATCGACGTTGATGAACTTCCTAATGATCTTCGAACTCTCGCTCGTCCGTTGCACATTGTGGCAATTGCTGTTGCAACAGTCACGCTGTTTATGGGTGCGATTGGGCTGTGGTACGTACACCAAGTGAATCCGTCGGGAATTGGTGATGCGAAGTCATTCACTGTTATCGAAGGTGACACCATTGATTCAGTGAGTGACCGACTTGCAAGTGAAGGTTTTATTTCGCGGTCCAGTGTGTTTAGTTGGTATGTCTCGCGCAAAGGTGGAATCGAGTTGATTCCTGGCTATTACACGTTGTTGCCAAAAGACCACATGGGCAACATCATGGCGGTGCTCAAAACACCACCTTCAGCGAGTTATCAAAAAGTTACATTTCCTGAAGGTTTTACCGTTGCGCAAATGGGGCAGCGCTTGGCGGAAAAAACACTGCGGCTGAATGCAGATCAATTCGTAGCTATGGCCAGTGATCCATCAGTGGAGACTAAATACCGACCAGCAGGTCAGACCTCGCTTGAAGGACTGTTGTTTCCTGATACATATCAAATTTCGGGTGACCAAAATGAGTTGCAGGTGGTGCAGCAACTCGCCAAGCAAATGGTTCGAGTAGCTTCCCAAGAAGGACTTGACGACGCTGAAGCAAAAGTTGGACTCACGCCATACAAAGTGTTGATCGTTGCATCAATGATTGAGCGTGAGGCAAAAGTCGATGCAGATCGAGCAAAAATTGCTCGAGTTATCTATAACCGTCTTGAAATCAAAATGCCGCTGCAAATTGATGCGACAATGTTGTACAACGAGACAGCAGATAACGACTTTGCAACGTTGAAGTCAACTGAAGGTCCTTACAACACCTACCTCAACAAAGGATTGCCGCCAACACCAATAGCGAACCCTGGGCGTGCATCAATCATCGCTGCGCTGAATCCTGCTCCAAATCCCGCAGGCACAGACCCATTGTGCGCCAATGTGCCAAAGCCATGTCGATATCTGTATTACGTATTGTCAGACAAAGATGGTGGTCATGCATTTGCTGTCACGCTTGCGCAGCATGAAGCCAATGTTGAAACTGCTCGCCAAGCTGGCTTGTTGCCATAACAGCAAATAGGACAAACGTGAATAAGAAATTAAAAACCATTGCCGCAGTTTTGGGCTCTCCCATATCTCAGAGTTTGTCGCCAGCAATTCATAATGCCGCTTTCGCAAAAATGTCTAAACCTTGGCGGTACGTGGCGATAGACGTAGAGCCACAGTTCTTTGAAGAAGAAGTATTTGCATCGCGAGATGCTGGCATGCTCGGCCTCAGTATCACCATGCCGCATAAAGATGCAGCTTTTGCATTGGTAAAAAGCATGGACGAAGTTGCACAAAAATCGGGTTCGGTGAACACCATCATTTTTGATGGCACAGGAGTTATGCGTGGGGCCAATACAGACGGAGATGGCTGCTGCGACGCCCTTGCGCGGTTTGGCGCCGTTATAGAAAATTGTCGTGCAGTTGTGGTTGGGGCTGGCGGCACTGCACGTGCAGTTATTGCTGCTTTGGGAAATCGTGGTGCAGCAGATATTGCCATTATCAACCGCACTGAATCTCGTGCACAAAGTGCCGCCAAATGTGCAACGGTTGCTCGCGTTGGATCACTAAGCGATATCAAGGACGCGACATTGTTGATCAACACCACATCTGTGGGTATGGGCACGGATGAGCAAGCAGTCGATCCCGCGTACTTGCATTCATCGCTTGTGGTGTTGGACGCGGTGTATCACCCTCTTCGCACGGTGTTATTGCATCAGGCACAACTTGTTGGTGCGCAAACCGTTGATGGTCTATGGATGCTGATCTATCAGGCAGTTCGACAGGAGCAATTGTGGTGTGGAATGAGCCCAGACCCCGATGTCATGCGTGATGCAGCGCTGTCTGCGCTTGCGCAACGCTTCGATTAATTGTCCTGAATCCTGAACAAGTGCACGGGTAGCCTGTAGGTCATGTTGCGTTATCTCACAGCGGGTGAAAGTCATGGCCAGGCACTTGTGGTCATCGTTGAAGGCTTGCCCTCTGGCTTGCAAGTAACTGCCGAAGATATTCAGCATGAATTGGGTCGCCGTCGCCTTGGCTACGGACGCGGGCCTCGTCAGCGTTTTGAACAAGACGAAATTGTGTTGATTGGCGGAATTCGCCACGGTCGAACTCTTGGTTCGCCAGTTGCTATTGAAATTAAGAACTCTGAGTGGTTCCGTAGCGATGTATGGCACGAAGAGATGTCTCCTGCTCCTGGTGCGACCAAGAAGCCGCTGACCCAACCACGCCCTGGACACGCAGATTTAACCGGTATGCAGAAATATGGTTTCACCGATGCTCGCGACGTGCTTGAGCGTGCAAGCGCACGAGAAACCGCAGCACGTGTAGTTGCCGGGGCACTGGCAAAACTACTGCTCAAACAAATTGGTGTTGACATTTTGTCGCATGTCACGCAAATGGGTGCAGCAAAGTCAACTTCAACCTTGCGGCCAACAATTAACGATCTTCCTGCTGTAGATGAGTCACCGGTTCGTGCATTTAATAAAGATGCTGAACAGGCAATGGTCACCGAGATTGAAGCCGCGGCAAAAGATGGCGACAGTCTCGGTGGCGTGGTTGAAGTACTTGCGTACGGATTACCGGTTGGTCTTGGCAGTTATGTGCATTGGGATCGCAAGATTGACGGCTTGTTGGCACAAGCAATTATGAGTATTCAAGCGGTCAAGGGTGTCGAGATTGGAGATGGCTTTGAAGTTGCTGGTCGTCGTGGAAGTTTGGCTCATGACGCGATTTCGTGGGATGAAGCAACTAACTCGTATCGTCGCGAAACCACTCTTGCTGGTGGGACTGAAGGCGGCATGACTACAGGCGAATTAATGGTGGTTCGCGCAGCGATGAAACCGTTGGCAACGCTGAATCGTCCAACTCTTAAAACCATTGACACGGTTACGAAGGAAGAAACTGTCAGCTTCAAGGAGCGAACTGACGTAACTGCAGTTCCAGCTATGGGCGTTGTTGCTGAAACTATGGTCGCGCTAGTCCTCGCAGCTGAAGCTCAGCGCAAATTCGGTGGTGACTCAGTAGAAGAATTTGTACGCAACGCGGCGGCATTCGCTGCATCCATCCAGTGAGCGCACGACAAGCAATCGTTTTTGTTGGGTTAATGGGGTCTGGGAAGACCACGGTGGGAAAGCGAGTTGCTCAGGAACTTGGGTATGCCTTTGTTGACTCAGACGAATTAATCACGCAGAAAGCCGGTAAGTCGGTGCGTGACATTTTTTCTCAAGATGGTGAGCAGGTGTTCAGATCCTATGAAACCGAAGCAATTCAAGAGGCTTTGTGCTCAGGCACGTCAAACGTTGTGTTGGCAACTGGTGGTGGGGCCGTGATCTCGGAATCAAATCGAAAAATGTTTCAAGATTGCGCCACCCGAGTGATTTGGCTGGATGCCTCGATTGAAGATTTGGTCGCTCGCACAAAGTCTGGCGTTGCTCGACCGTTGCTTGACGGAAATGCAGAGCAAACGTTGAAGTCACTTAGCGAACAGCGTGCTTCTTGGTATGAACAAGTGGCTGATATTCGCATTGACACGCGGGGTAAGAGTGCAGCAAAGGTATGTTCACAAGTCGTAGACGAACTACGGTCTGATGGCAGTGATGAATAATCAGCGAACAGTGCGGGTGGAGCTTGGTGAGCGCTCCTACAACGTGGTGATCGGTGCTGGTATTCGTAAACAAATCGCTCAATTGGTTCCGGCAACTGCAAAGCGGGCAATTGTGGTTACGCAGGCGACGATTCCGTTTTCGGTAGAAGAAGACTTGGTGAGTGCTGGAATATCCGTTCGCACTATCAACATCGGATTGGGCGAAGAATTCAAATCCATTGCAACGTTC
>JACCEC010911615.1_pt1 | contig 11205 bp, 10 predicted proteins | sample 7450121 | NCBI WGS metagenome assembly JACCEC01 (sample SAMN15323455, study PRJNA562643) | freshwater metagenome | isolation source: river surface water | place: USA:Blue River Watershed | collected 2017-08-18 | reverse complement strand
TCAAATTGGTGTCTCTAAAGTAACAGTTTCAAGGCTTGGTAAACGGTTACCAAACAGCGACTTAACCCCGCGCTAAATCGTCATCCCGCCCGATACGCTAAAGGTGTGGAATTTTGGTGGATAGCTCTGGCCTTCATCCTAGGCGCGTCGCTCATGGCAACCCTAATTTTCTTTGTCCGCCAAGATGTTCTCGCGAAATATGACGAGGCCTCAGTCATCTCGGACGGTGCAGCGGAATTGCTAGAAGTTCTGGCCGAAGCCGGAATGGTTCTGAGTCCGACTAATCGAGTTGCACGAGCAACCACAGGCGCGATGGCGATGGGGCTGGTTCGAGATCGCGTTTTGGTCCACGATTCTCTGCTGGAGTTAGCCAATAGCGCGCGCGAAGATGCCTCCGTCCAAGTACTCGAAACGGAATTAGTTGCAGGGCTCAAGGGAGCCAAGAAACTTTATGTGCGAGCTAGAGCCTACGACTTAGGTTCTGGCAGTGTGCTCTTGATTGTTGATGACAAAACGGAATCCCAACGCCTAGATGAAACCAGGCGTGATTTTATGGCGAACATTTCGCACGAACTCAAAACACCTGTCGGGGCCATTGGGCTTCTTTCAGAGGCCATTCTTGACAACACCGATGACGCTGAGTTGGTCCAAAAGTTTTCGGAAAATATCTTGAAGGAATCCAAGCGCCTTAGCGCGCTGGTTCAAGACATCATCCAGCTTTCACGCATCCAGGCCGCCGAGACAATCGTCAACGCGGAGCTAGTTGACCTAGAAAGTGTCGTCCGCGAGGCGATTGATAGAAACAATTTCAAGGCAGAGCGTCGCAAAGTCAAAATACAGTTCGTTGCCGAAAAGGACCTCCGTGTTATCGGAGACGAAGAGATGCTCGCAGTCGCTTTCAAAAACATCATCGAAAATGCGATTGTGTATTCGCCGGAAGGGTCGAAAGTCGGAGTAAGCCTCGAGAAGAATGGCAACTTGGCCGAGGTCAAAGTAGTCGACTCAGGGGTTGGTATAGCCAAGGAAGACCAGAAGCGTATTTTTGAACGTTTCTATCGAACCGATCCCGCGCGCTCGCGTCAAACGGGTGGAACCGGTCTCGGTTTGAGCATCGTGAAGCATGTAATCACCTCACATCTCGGCGAAATCAAGCTCGCATCAAAGCCTGGTATTGGTTCGACGTTTACCTTGCGGTTACCTTTGGCGGATAAAAAGTTAGTAGCGAAGAACAAGAAAGTTACTAATGGCTAAAATCTTGGTTGTCGAAGACGAAGTTTCGTACCGCGAGACACTCGCAATCCTCCTCCCTAAAGAGGGCCACGAGGTGGTCGTCGCTGCCGATGGCCACGAAGCCCTGGCTCGATTCAAGGATTCCAACCCAGATTTGATTTTGCTTGACCTAATGTTGCCCGGCATCAGCGGTAACGAGGTTTGCCGCACTATTCGCCAAACCTCCAACGTGCCAATCATCATGCTCACGGCCAAAGACTCTGAGACGGACGAAGTGGTTGGCCTAGAAATTGGCGCGGACGACTACATCACCAAGCTGGCGTCTTCCTCAAAGATCATCGCTCGCATCAATAAGGTGCTGAGTCGTCGCACGGAGCCCGTAGTGGATGATGAGGACATTCTTGAGGCTGGTCCGGTTCGTTTGGACATCGAGCGGCACCTCGTGACCGTAAACGGCGAGAAGAAGAATTTCCCGCTAAAGGAGTTTGAGCTTCTCGAGCTGTTGATGAGAAATGTGAACCGCGTGCTTCCGCGTCACCTGATCATCGAGCGAGTTTGGGGGTCGAATTACTTCGGTGACACCAAGACCCTAGACGTTCACATCAAGCGCTTACGCAACAAGATTGAGCCTGATTCAGATCGTCCTCAGCACCTCATTACAGTGCGTGGCTTGGGCTATAAGTTCGAAGCCTAGTTCTCTAGGTAAGGAGCGTACTGCTCAAGCGAACCGTCCAAAACTGGCACAGTCAAAGCTTGGCCGGTCTCGCCGTTAACCGAAATCCAAAGTTCGATGTTCGAGCCTGGAAGCGCCTCGACCGATACGTCGAGAGCAGCGTTCTCAGGGGTAGCGCCTAGGTCCAGGGTCTCACCTGCTGGTAGCTCAAATGGGTCGGTCTTCACGCGCTCTTCAAAGCTCACGTATTCAAAACTTACCGATGCGTCGGTGGTTCCGCTGTTCACAACGGTGCCTATTAGCTTGCCCGAGCCGTCACCCTTGGTTAGGTAGATGAAGTTGCGAACCTTAACCTTGCCGATGTCGATCTGGCTGCCGTCGCTAGGTGCGTAGTGCTGGAGGCTGGCAACGTCGTGGGTGAGGCTGCACCCCGAGGTTCCTAGCAGTAGAGCGGCAGAGACAGCGAGAGCTGAGACGACTTTGCGGGTGTTCATTAATCCTCCATGAGCAACAGACCCTTCTAGTTTAGCCTTTAGAAACAGGGGTCTCTGTGGTAAAATCGATGTTTCGAAGGGAATTCAATCCATGGCAACCCCAGCTCACCTCAAAAAAGGCAAGACGGTTATGTACCCGCACCACGGGGCAGCAAAAATCGTTGAAATTGCCGATCGCCCATTCCGTGGACAGGTCGAGCCGCACCTTCGCCTAGAGGTTGCCATCACCCAGCTTCAAATTTGGATTCCGGTTTCAAAGATCGGCGCCGACGAAGGTCAGGTCCCGGTTCGCAAGGTCATCGACGACGAGCAGCTGAAGGAAGTCAAGAAGTGCCTTCGCGAAGAATTTGTTGAAGAGCCAACCAACTGGTCGCGTCGTTACAAGGCCAACAACGAAAAGCTCGATTCGGGCGAGGTCATGAAGGTTGCACAGGTCGTTCGCGACCTATGGCGCCGAGACCAAGACAAAGGTCTTTCGGCCGGTGAAAAGCGCATGCTCGCAAAGGCTCGCCAGGTTCTCGAGTCCGAGTGGGCGCTAGCTCGCGGAATCACCGAGGAAGCAGCCGCCGGCGAAGTCGAAAAAGTTCTTTCAACAAAGAAGGACTAGCCAGCCATGGCACCGGATCTAGCGGTGGTTTTGGTTGCCGGCGGAATGGGTGTTCGCCTCGGCGCGAACAAACCCAAAGCGCTTGTCGAATTCTCAGGTAAAACAATCCTCGAACACGCTCTCACAGGCGCTTCTCGTGCCCGCGGACTCAAACAAATCGTCGTAGCCGCTCCGGCTGATTACATAGTCGAAGTGACTGAGCTAGTTGCGGCGGTAGTCGGTGACACTGACTTCAGCGTCGTGGCCGGTGGCGCAACCCGGCAGCAGTCGATCGCCAACGCTCTCGTCGCTGTCGATTCGGAAATCGTGCTCGTGCACGACGCTGCCAGGGCTCTCGCTCCGGCATCTCTGTTCGACCGAGTGGCCGATTCGGTTCGCGAGACAGGTGTTGGCACCGTCCCCGTCCTAGAGGTTGTTGACACGATCAAGCGAGTCGAAGGCGACCTAGTTCGCGACACCGTTGATCGCAGCACGCTCCGGCGCGCTCAGACGCCGCAGGGCTTTGTCACCAGCGCCCTCAAAGCGGCCTATTCCAGCGCTACCGAAGACTTCACCGACGATGCCGCACTTATGCAGTCAACCGGCGCGCCGATCAGATTTGTCGTCGGCGACGTCGACGCATACAAGATCACGACTCCCGAGGACTTGACGCTGGAAACTCGGACTGGGATCGGAACCGACACTCACCGTTTCACAGATGACGCATCGAAGCCGCTCTACCTCGGCACGGTGATCTGGGAGGGCGAGCGAGGTCTTGACGGTCACTCTGACGGTGATGCCCTGAGCCACGCGATAGTTGACGCCATGCTGTCGGCTGCCGGACTAGGCGACATCGGCTCAAACTTTGGTGTAGATCGCCCAGAGTTTGCCGGTTCCAACGGTGCGGTTTTCTTGGCCGAGGCGCTGAGGTTGATTGAATCGGCGGGCGGGCAGCTCGGTAATGTTTCAGCCCAAATCATCGGCAATCGCCCTAAAGTCGGCCCGCACCGCGAGCGAGTTGAGCGCGGCTTGACCGAGCTGCTCGGTGCGCCTGTAACAATCAGCGCAACCACGACCGACGGCCTTGGCTTCTTAGGGAACACCGAGGGTGTGGCTGTTGTAGCCTCGGCACTCATCAAGAGGCGCAAGGATAGGCTGGAAAAGTGAGCCTAAGCATCTATGACTCTGCAGCGGCAACCTTACGTCCGTTTGAGCCAATAAAGCCCGGCAAGGTTGGCATTTATGTTTGCGGCCCCACTGTGCAGTCAGCGCCACACGTAGGCCACCTTCGCAGCGCAGTTGCCTTCGACATCATCGCGAATTGGTTGCGACTGGGTCACAACCTCGAGGTCAAGCTGGTTCGTAACGTCACCGACATCGACGACAAAATCTTGGTAAACGCCAATGAACAAGGTAGGGATTGGCGCGAGCTCGCGATTGAGGTGGAGGCGATATTCAATTCGGTTTACGAATCGATTGGCGCAGGGGTCGAACACCGCCCGCACGCAACCGAACACATTCCCGGCATGATTTCGATCATCGAGACGCTAATCGAACGCGGTCACGCATACCAAGCCGAGGGTTCGGCGAATGTTTTCTTCGACACCGCCTCTTGGGCTAATTATGGCGAACTGACTCGCCAGAAGTTAGAGAACATGGAAGGCGAGGCGATCGGCGGTGGCCGACGCGCAGCCCACGACTTCGCCCTTTGGAAGGCACCAAAGGCCGGCGAGCCAGAGACTGCAGCTTGGGACTCGCCATGGGGTAAGGGCCGCCCAGGTTGGCACATCGAGTGCTCGGCGATGACTTTCGCGGCTTTTGGCGAGTCTTTCGACATCCACGGTGGTGGCTTAGATCTCAGATTCCCACACCACGAAAACGAGCTTGCCCAGTCCCGGGCTGCAGGTTACTCATTTGCAAACTATTGGTTGCACAACGGCTTAGTTACCGTTTCGGGGCAGAAGATGTCCAAGTCACTCGGAAACGGCGTTTCGGTTGACGAATTCTTCGAGCAGGGCACCCCGGGCGCGGTTCGTTACTGGCTCGGCTCGGCTCACTACCGCTCGACGCTCGATTACTCGCCGGCAGCAATATCCGAGGCCGAGACGGCACTGTCGAGAATTACAAACTTCATGGCGCGAAACGAAGCCGAGCCCAGTGAATTCCCGAGCGAGTTTGTTGCTGCCATGAACGCGGATTTCAACGTACCCGCTGCGCTTGGCGTCTTGCACGAGACCGTTCGTGCCGGCAATCAGGGCGATGCCTCCGCGGCCGGCAAGGTTGCCGCCATGGCAGCGGTTCTGGGCATTGAGCGCAGGGCTGGTGTGGTTAGCGATGACCTAGCGGCTAAGGTTGAAACGCTGCTAGCCGAGCGCGCCGAGGCCAGAGCCAACAAAGATTTCACGCGGTCGGATCAGATACGCGAAGAACTAAACCACCTAGGTGTGGCGATCGAAGATACCGCCACCGGAACGACTTGGAGCATCAATGGCTAGCAAAGGCAAAAGACCAGGCACCGCAAAGGGTAAAAAGGGACCAACCGTAGGAACGGGTGGTCACGGTAAAGCCCGCCTCGAGGGTCGCGGTCCAACTCCTAAGGCAGAAGACCGCAAAGGTCACAAGGCTTTCAAGGGCAAGCGTGCTGAAGAGCGCAGGACCGCTGCCGGCAAGGGCGAGTTCTTGGCTCCTTCGGCTCGTACCGCAGGCGTGGCCGGAGCTTCGAGGAGCAATTCAAAGCCGGTTGCGAAGGCTGCCGACGCTAACGAGGTGCTGTCTGGTCGTAACTCGGTAGTCGAGGCTCTGCGCGCGAAGGTGCCCGCCACCACTCTGTACCTTGCCAACCGCATCGAGATCGATGACCGAGTAAAAGAGGCTATTCAACTAGCCAACGCTCGACAGATTCCGGTGAGCGAAGTCACTCGCCCAGAAATCGACCGTCTAACCGGTTTCGACTCGGTTCACCAAGGCATCGCGCTGGCTGTTCCGCCATACAACTACTTGCACCCGATGGACCTCCTCGACAAGGTAATCGCCAGGGGGCAGAAACCTTTGTTCGTTGCTCTCGATGGAATCACCGACCCTAGAAACCTCGGTGCGATTATTCGTTCGGTAGCCGCATTCGGCGGGCAGGGCGTAATTTTGCCGCAGCGTCGCTCGACCGGTGTAACGGCCTCGGCTTGGAAGACTTCTGCCGGCGCAGCCGCCCGAATCCCTGTAGCTCTAGCAGCAAACCTGAACAACACTCTCAAGGAGTTCAAGAAGCGCGGACTCTTCGTGGTCGGACTTGATGGCGATGGCGACATCAGCCTTCCAAACTTCGACCTCGGAACCGAGCCGCTGATCTTGGTCATTGGCTCAGAGGGCAAAGGTTTGAGCCGTCTGGTTCAGGAGAACTGCGACGCAATCCTCTCGATTCCAATCACCGGCCACACCGAGTCACTCAACGCAGGTATAGCTGCGAGCGTGGCTCTCTACGAAGTAGCTCGCCGCCGCGCCTAATTAGACGAGGTCGCGCCAGTCGACGTCGCCGTCTTCGTTTTCAACCGAGATTGTTCCGGACGGAATCGGGTTGGGCATTGTGATTGAGTCTGTTGGCAGCTGAATGAGCGCTGCCTCATCGCGCCGATGGACCAGAACCGTCGAGATGTAGCTCGAAACAGCCTCTGCAATCGGCACATCGCGTTTCTCGTTTTCACTGCGGTACCAGCGGTGCTCGAGCACCTGGTGGTAGATCTCGGCAGGCTCCAGTTTGCCCGCCAGATCCTTCGGAATGGCGGTAACAACAGGCTCAAACGCGTGGCTCAGCCACTCGTGAGCCAAAACCTCTTCATCGGCTCCAGCTCTAGGGTTGTCGATCCGGTACTGATCTAGGTCGTTCAACAATCGCCTAGCTTGATTCTCTTCGACATCCAAACCTGTAAGCCGCAAAAGACGGCGGGAGTGGTGACCGGCGTCAACCACCTTCGGCTGAATCTTGACCTTGCTACCTGTTCCATCGGTCTTGATTGTCATTTCTTCGATGTCGAAGCCGAGATCGTTGAGGCGTGAGACGCGCTTGCGAATCTTCCAACGCTCAGACGTCTCAAACGATTCGACTCCAGTGAGCTCAGTCCACAGTTCGCGGTACTTCAGCATGATGCGATCGCTGGTCTCATTCGCATCGACTCCCGGAGCGGCATTGCCCGAAGCGATTAGGTCTAGGAGTTCGCCAGCGATGTTCACACGGGCGATTTCAAGATCATTCTCTCGCTGACCGTTGGAAAGCCCTCCCTCGTAGAGTTGACCGGTTTCGGCATCAACGAGGTAGGCGGCGAAAGCGCCAGCGTCACGACGGAACAGAGTGTTGGAGAGCGAGACATCACCCCAGAAGAATCCGGCGATGTGCAGCCTGACCAGCAAAACTGCGAGAGCGTCGACCAGTCTGGTCGCTGTCTCGGGGCGCAAGCCCTGCGACCACATTGCTCGGTAGGGGAGCGAGAACTTTAGGTGTCTCGTAATCAAGACAGAGAGGAGCTCTTCGCCCTCGGAAGTGGTTCGGTTGTTGATGATTGCGAACGGTTCAACGCAAGGCACATCAAGTGCCTGAAGACGCTTGAGCATGTCGTACTCGCGGCGAGCTAGTTCTGGCAACGTCTCTTTGATAGCAATAACGTGGTCGTTCAGGTGCGCGAAACGCACGGTGTGACGGCTCAAGCCCTTGGGTAGAGCAGCGATGTTTTCAGAAGGCCAGGCCTCTAAAGGCAACTGCCACGGTAGATCCAGAAGTTCTGGCTCTACCGCGGCAGTTGTTATGTCTAGAGACAATGAATTAGTTGAGGCGTAGGCCCGACTCAACGTCGAACAGGTGAGTCACGCCGCCCTCAGGTGCCAAGGTAACGCTTGCACCGGCCTTCGGGTGGTTGACTGCGTCAACGCGAGCAACGATTTCGGCAACGCCGTCACCGACCTTTGCGTTTCCGTATAGGTAAGCGTCTGCACCGAGCTCCTCGACTACGTCGATGCTCACGGTTAGACCCTGCTTCGAGATGACTAGGTCCTCTGGTCGCAGACCAACGGTTACGGTCTTTGCCTTGGTCTTAGCCAGGATCGACTTGTCAACAGGTAGAACCTTGTCGCCGAACTGAACGCCACCCTCAACGATCTGCAGCTGCAGAAGGTTCATGGCAGGCGAGCCGATGAAGCCGGCAACGAAGACGTTTGCTGGCTTCTCGTAAAGCGCACGAGGGGTGTCAACCTGCTGAAGAACACCGTCCTTTAGTACTGCTACGCGGTCACCCATGGTCATAGCTTCGACCTGGTCGTGGGTTACGTAAACGGTGGTTACACCTAGGCGACGCTGAAGCGATGCGATCTGGGTGCGGGTCTGAACACGAAGCTTTGCGTCGAGGTTCGAAAGCGGCTCGTCCATTAGGAACACCTGAGGCTTACGAACGATTGCACGACCCATGGCTACACGCTGACGCTGACCACCCGAAAGGGCCTTTGGCTTGCGACCTAGGTACTCTTCGAGGTCTAGAAGCTTGGCTGCCTCGAGGACGCGCTCTGCACGCTCTTCCTTCGAAACGCCAGCGATCTTCAGGGCGAAGCCCATGTTCTCGGCCACGGTCATGTGTGGGTAGAGAGCGTAGTTCTGGAAGACCATCGCGATGTCGCGGTCCTTTGGTGGGATGTCGGTTACGTCGCGGTCACCGATCAGGATCTGACCGTCGTTGACTTCTTCCAGTCCAGCGAGCATGCGCAGGGTGGTTGACTTACCGCAACCCGAAGGGCCGACGAGAACTAGGAACTCGCCGTCTGCGATGGTTAGGTCGATGCCGTCTACAGCTGGGCGGGTTCCGCCTGGGTAGAGACGAGTCGCCTTTTTGAATGTTACTGATGCCATTTTTTCTCCTCACCGGCAGGTACGTGCCGGACGATCCGTTGTGATGAGCCCCAGACCGGTCGGTCGGGGGTAACTACATTATGCCAGCCGAGTTGCCTGACTTAGACTAGAAACCCTGCTTAGTCACCCAATCGTGATAAAAGGAAACACATGTCAAACACTCCAAGACTCACCCGCAACGAACAGCGTGAAGCCGCCCGCGCCAAGGCCCGCGCCATGCGCGAGGCTCAGAAGCGTAACGCGAGCCGCAAGAAGGTAATCATCATCTCTTCCATCGTTGCGGCTGTTGCAATTTTCGTAACGACAATCGTTCTGACTGTCACCAACGAGGTGAACAACCCGGTGCCAACCGCTGCAAAGCCAGCCAACATGGACTTCGACGGCGGAATCAAGTTCGGCAAGGGACTCCAGGTCATCACCGATAAGACCGATCAGGCAGACGTGCCAACCATCATCGTTTACCAGGACATGCAGTGCCCGAACTGCCGCGATTTCGAAGTGCCGAACAACGCGCAGCTTCGCGACTGGGTAAACACCGGCAAGTACACGCTTCAGATTCACCCGATCTCGTTCCTAGACGGTCGCGGCACTCCCAACGAGTACTCGAGCCGTGCAGCGAGCGCGCTGGTTTGCGTTGCCAACGGCGACCCAAACAAGTTCCTTGACTTCAACTCGGCACTGTTCGACAACCAGCCTGAAGAGGGCACCATGGGGCCGAGCAACAATGAGCTTGCCGAGCGCGCAAAGACCGTCGGCGTAAACAACACCCCGGTTCTCGACTGCATCAAGAACTCGACCTACCAGGACTACGTCTTGAGCTACACCCAAGACACCGTCTTCGCTCGCGACATCCCAGGTACGACGCTTCGTGTGAACGGTACCCCGTTCATCGTTCTAAACGGACAGCACTTCCAGGGCAACTGGACCAACCCTGCAGAGTTTGCGCAGTGGGTTCAGACCACGGCTCCGCGCAGCTAAACAGTCAAAAAGAAAACGCCCCCGAACTTCGGGGGCGTTTTCTTTTGCCTTGACTATCTGGTCGCTATTGCGATCGGCCTGGTTGCAGCCGAGACTCCGACGTCGTTCTTTGCCGAAACCCTAAACAGGTAGGAGGTCTTCGATTTGAATCCCTTCACCGTGATGCTCAGGCTCTTGAACGATGGAGCGCTAACCCGCGTCCAGGTAGTTCCCTTGTTCTTGGAGTATTCGACGATGTACTCACGAACGGCAGATCCACCGTAAACCTTGGCCGCTAGCCACGACAGGGTGACAGTGGTGGTCGTCTTGGTGGTTGCCTTGAGTCCCGTTGGTGCTGTTGGCGCATTACCAGGTGTCACCACTGAGACAACGTTAGATAGTTCCCCAGCACCGAAACCATTTACCGCACTAACCCGGAACTTGTACGCGGTGCCCGACTTCAACCCGGTGACCAAGAAGCCGTTGCCAACGAAGGCGGTGTGGTTGATTGCTACCCAGCGGGTTCCGCCATCGCTTGAAACCTCGATTTGGTAGTCGGTAACTGCCGAGCCGTTTTCGTGGAGCGGGGCAAGCCAGCTGAGATTCAGGTTTGGCATCGCAACATTGGCGCTTAGCGAGCCAGGTGCGCTCGGTGTTCCGCTCGGTGTGGTGAAGCTATCGTAAACCGCCTCGCCGATACCCGTGGCGTTCTTCGCGGCAACCCGGACCAGGTAGGTCGTGTTGCCAGCCAACCTCGTCAGAGTCATCTTCGTCGAGTTCGAAGCCGTGTGTGGGACTGCGAGCCAAGTGCCACCGTTGTCGGTGCTCAGTTCAACCACGTAGTCGCTCACCGCCAATCCGCCTGTGTCGCCAGGTGTCAGCCAGTTAAGTACTGCGGTTGACTTGGTAACTCCGCTCACTGCTAATCCGGTTGGGGTTGCCGGGGCAGTGGTTTGTGCCACAAACGTCAAGACGTCAGAAACTTCGCCAAGACCGACAGAGGTAACCGCGGTGACCCTAACCTTGTAGGTCTTACCTTTGGCGAGGCCCGTGACCGTAAAGCTCAGGGCATTAGAAGGAGCGTGATTGATCGCGGTCCAAGTGGTTCCGCTGGTTACCTCAACTTTGTAGTCGGTGATTCCCGCTCCACCGTTAGTTGCCGGTAGATCCCACGCGAGGACAGCGCGGCCAGACTCCTGCGAATAAACCTGTAGGTTCTGTGGCTTGCTGGCGTTGCTCACCAGTGTTGTTGCCGAACCGGTTAGGTATTCGCCAACGCCAACCTTGTTCACGCCGGCGATGCGAACCAGGTACGTGGTTCCCGGTGCAGCACCCGATACGGTCAGCTGCTGTGAAGTTGATTCGCCAGCCTTGGCCGAAGTCC
>JACCEC012903930.1_pt1 | contig 11206 bp, 3 predicted proteins | sample 7450121 | NCBI WGS metagenome assembly JACCEC01 (sample SAMN15323455, study PRJNA562643) | freshwater metagenome | isolation source: river surface water | place: USA:Blue River Watershed | collected 2017-08-18 | reverse complement strand
TGCACGTTGTCGGTGTTGATCTGCGAGTAGGTCATGAACAGGGCGTTGCGCCCGGCGGGGAGCTCTCCGCTTTCCGCAATGCGGGTCAGGGCGCTCTTGTGTAGCGCCTTCTTGTTGGCAAACAGTTTCTCGTCGCCGTTGCCCTTGATCCACTCGTCCGCATTCAAAATGAACGGCTCAATATCGCTGGTCCCAATGTCGGCCAGGTCGCCGTACATATCGGTGAAAAGCGAAGGCTTTACGGTAACAAAGATTGGGATTTTCCCGTTCTTCGCCGCCCAGCGAATAACACCGGCCGCCTGCCGGCCCTTCCCGATGCCGGTTTGGTCGGCAATGATGACGCCCTTCCCAGCCTTGATCTGGTAGATGGCCGAGGCCACAGAATCAACCTGCAGGCCCATAAAGGCATCGTGCAGGGCGCCTATGGAGGGATAGCCAAGCTCCTTTGCCGCAAAGGCGTCGATGTCGCCTACTTCGTCCTCAAGCCGGTTAAGCGCGTCCTGGGTTGGCCCAGCCATGTTCACCGGGATAAGAACGCCCTCGTCCTTGCGCGAGCTCCGCGCCGTGTAGATGGATTGAAACTGGTTTCCCTCGGGCTTCAGGTCAGTTGCTCGAGGATTTCCAGCAGGCTTTGCGGGGACTCCGGCTTCGCCAGTCGCCCCTTGCCGGTTATCGGCGACAGCAGGGCCGTCACTTGGTCGCTCATCACGATTGCGCTCGCCCACTGGCTCGTCGGAAACTGCTCTGCGATCGCCCACAGTTCGGGCGCCTTCTCTTGCGACATCTCTAGTGCGCGCCGGGCCGCCTTCGGGTCGGCCAGAATCAGGCCGTCCAGCTTCTGTATCAGCAGCGACCGATACAGGGCGGGGGTCATCAGCCCGCGCGGGGCGTCCACGGACAGCGCCATCTCGGCCCCCTGCGGCACTCCGGCTGGAATCCATACCTTTCTGGAATTGCTCATAAACCTCGCTCCATGTGTTGGCGCGGACGATGCCGTCCGGGTCCGGCGCGGTCCGGTCTGATTTTGCCCGACCGTTGATAGTGATTACCCGGACAGGCCAGCCCGCACCCTGACGTTGGTACAGGTCGCCGTTTACTTCAAAGTGCCAAGTTACATTGTAGTTCCCGTAAAGCCAGTTGAAGAAAATCAGGTCGTTGTTACTCATCTTCCCCTGGGCTTTGTTGGCGCCGATGATCAGCGAGGCCTTGCCGTCGTCCTTCATCGCCGCCAGCGCACGCGCTGCGATCAGGTGGTCAATCTGCCCCAGGGTGTAGCCGTCAAACTTAACCTTGATCGATTCACCCCCGGCGTTCTTGATCGGGCCAAATGGGGGATTCGTGTGCACGGCATCAACCGACTTCGGCGCCACCTCAACCTTTAGGGCGTCGCCCTGGGTGACATTGACCCCCATTGCTTGCAGGTTCGAGAACCGCTGCCCATCAAGCTCTGTTGCGGTAACGTTCCCCGGGGTGGCCGTGATCGTCAGCATGCCATTTCCAGCCGTCGGTTCGTACATCGTCGTTCCCTCGCCAATCCCGGCGAGGCGCGCGCTCAGGAAGGCCAGCGGGGCCGGCGTGCTGTAAGCCTGATTGTCGATGCTGGTGCTGGTGCGGATGTTCAGGTTCGGCTGCGACTCGTAGATGCGCAACAGCACATCAAAGGTCGATCGGTCGCCCTCATTCTTCGCCACCACATCACGGGCCAGCATGGCGATGGCCGCCTCCAGATCCTCCTGGGCCTCTTTCATGCGTGCAGCGGTCGGGATGGCGCCGTCCGCATCCTGCACGATCTTGCGAAGGGCGGGATTGTCCTTCGGCATGTTTCCGGCCTTGATCGCCTGGTAAAGCGATTCGCGCAGCGACGCGCCTTCGGTGTTGGCGTTTCCTTGCTTCGGAATCGCGGCATCCACGTCGGACGCAGCCACTTCTGCCGGCGGCGTCATCCCGTCGAACCCAGCCGCGCGAGGATCGAAGGAAATCGCCATGTACCAGCTCTTCAGGTACGGCCGCACGCTGTCGCCCAGGTCCGATACCATCGCCTGCACGTAGGCGCCAAAGGTTCTCGCCCCTTTCTCGATGTGATAGCCGGCCAGCGTAATGCCGGCCTGCAGCATCTCCGGGTCAAGTCCGCTGTTCAACTGGCCCAGCTTCTTGCGCAGGATCTCCCGGGCCTTGGCTGCCGCATCTTCTGTGAAGATGGTGTTGGGCGCCGGGGCGCGCTCGTTCTTGATCGAAGCCTGGTCCGCAGGCGCCGATTCGCCCGAAACCCCCGCAGATGCCGGGGCTTCGTTCTTGATGGGTTCTTGATTGCGGGCTGCGGGCGCGTCAAACAGCCCCCCTTGCCCCTGTGTCGCCATCACATCCGCGGCCCGGTCGCTCCCCGTCAACGTGAAGGTGTCGCGGCCCGCGTCGGCTTGCGCCTTCCGGTCGGCGTCTCTCTCGGCCTTGGCGCGGGCTTCGTCGGCGAGGCGCTGCGCCTCGTCGCGGGTGGCTAGGTCTCGCTGAGAGTAGCTTTCGAGGAGGCCGCCTTGCGTGCCCGGATCTTCTTCAGCGCCGCGGCGGCCACCTTCTTGCGCTGCTCGGGGTTGAGCTTGCTCAGGCTGCCCCTGAACTTCTGCAGGGCCTGCTCGGTTGATTGCTTCATTGACCTCCTCCTCAGTGAAGCCTAGCGCGCGCATCTGCCCCTCTTCCGAGAGCGCAGGCGTGTCGTCCAGGTTAATGTCGTCCAGTAGATCTAGGGATTCGGCGAGGGCGCCACCGTCGGCGTAATCGTAGGCGCTTGCGTCCTCCGGCGCCAGATCCCCATCGCGCGCCAGCACGTCACGCTCCACGTCGCCAAACGGCCTGAACGTGGTTCGAATTCCGTACTCGGCTGCCTTGCGCCGGATCTCCTCACGATACTGCGCTTCCGCATCGCGGCCCATGGCCTCGTCGACGTCGTTCATCGACAGCACGCGCTCGCCAGCCAGGGCGGCCCGGAGCAGTTCGGCGGCACGTTCGGCGCCGCTGGTCGTGTCGGTCACGTCGGCATCGGTCATGAACCCGTTCTGCTGAAGCAGTTCGGCCAGACCATCCAGATCCATCCCGCCCTTGCGGAACACGCCCACCGTGCGGCTGTCCTGGTTGATGTCGGCCTTGCGGTCGATGCTCACCCCGCCGGCATCCCGGACAAGTTGCACCAGGTTCTTCGGCCTGAACGGCGCGGCCTGGCCTACTGCACCCCGCCCGCCTCCAGTTGTTCCAGCAGGTTCAGCCGGCTCCCTGCTTCGCGTAGCGATGGCGGCAGCGGCACCCACTCGAGTTCCGGCGGCGCCATCAGCTGGTTGAACCAGATCGCCTGTGCCTCCGTCCACGTCAGCACGCCCTTGCGCACCGCCTTGCGCAGCCAGCCGGGCATTGTCCTGCAGGTCAGCAGTTCGGCCATTTTGCGATCCTTGTGCGGGGGCTGAAGGACTGGCGCCATCGGCCGGCGCCATTGCCTTGGAGATGCGAGCCTGCAGATCGCTGTTCAGCCCCTCCCATCCGGTGCGCGGAATGTTGTTGGCAATCACGGGAGGCAGGCCGACGCGCCCGGCTACTGCGGCGCGCTCCGGCGTGCTCATGCTGTTCCATGCCGCCGCCGGGTCTTGCTGGGTGGCGCCAAGATCGCGCCCTTCCGGCTTCCACCCGTTTGCCGTCTCAGCATCCAGGCTGATGGTGAATGTGTCGTTCCCGTCGCGGGCAATGGCCATCTTGCCGTCGTCTGATACGCGGTCAATGACGTAGCCGCTACGCCCTGGCTTGCTCCATTTCTCCCCCGCAACAAAGCGCGCGCCCGCATCCTGTGCTGCTCCGGATAGCGGACCGGCTGCCTGTGTGGCAGCGTCCTGCGCGGTGACCGCCTGCGCAGCCGCCTGCATCTGCCCGGCCACACCGGTATCAACGGCGATTGCCGCGCCGGCCGACAGCGGCCCGGCAGCCGGATCAATCCCCATGGCCCGGTGCGGCGGCTCGACGGCGCCGGTGGACTGCAGAATCTCATCGTCCGGCCCCATCACCGCCCGGTCGGCTTCGCGCTGCGCCTGAGTCTGAGCGGCTTGCACCTCCAGGGCGGCCCGGCCGTCGGGGGGCATGCTCTGCGGCCCGGCGGGCAGATCCTGCTCCTGCTGCCGAAGGGCATCAAGTTGGGCAGCGTAGGCCTGGCGCACCAGCTCAAGACCAGCATTTACCGGTGGCTGTTCGGGCTGGCCTTGCTTGGCTGCCTCAAAATCGGCCCGCTGCTGGTAGATCCCGGCCGCTCTCGCTTCTGCCTCGGCTACCGCATTGGCGCGCTCTGCCTCTGCCTGCAGCATCTGATCGTTCGGCGTGCCGGTGTAGGTCGGCGCAGGCAGGGCCAGCGGCGGAGCATCCTGTGGGGCATCCTGCTCGCCAGCCGGGGATCCATCAGCCGCTTTCCGCTGCGCAGACCCCTGCACCAACGTGGCGCCGCCGCCCATCGCCATGCCCGACAGCACGCCCAGCACCACGGACGACTCGACGCCATCGCTCCACGGCCGGTCCAGGGCAATGTTCTGGATGATCTGTTCGGATGCGGACTGCGGCAGCTCCTCGAGAAAGCCCTCGGCAATCGCGCCTTCGATCACCTTGCGGGGAATGCTCTTCATGGCCGCCTGCTGGGTAGCGTCGGCCGCCATGCCCTTGGCTCCCTGAACCAGGAGGGTGTCGGCGTCGGCAATGCCCAGTTTCTTGGCCACCTTCGCGCCGGCCACGCCAAACGCGCCCGTGGCTGCGCCTGCACCCAAGGCCAGCGCCGACTGGCCGGCCGTCAGTTCGCCGTCCTTGGTTTCCTGGCGGATCTGCTCGGCCGTTGAGCCAGCGGCAGCAATCCCCTCGCCAGCGCCTGCCGCGACCGCCGCCCCCAGCTTGGGCGCCGCAGCCATCACGCCACGGCCAATCAGGCCGCCGGCACCCATCACCGGCAACGACTCCGCTACGGCATTGGAGATCAGCGACGGGTTCGATAGGGCGTATCCGGCCTTGCCCATCACCCCATCAGCCTGTTCAAACTCCTTTTTCTGCTGCTGGGTCGCGTCCGTCTTCAGGGTGTCAAGAAACTCCCGAGCCTGCTTCGGGCGAAAGCCGACGGCGCCATCCTTGTTTTCCAGAAACTTGCCGACGGCGCCACCTGTCGGGATGTCGGCCAGGCCAACGGCCATTTCAGGCACGCCGATGGCGCCCTGCAGCGCAGAAATCCCAAGGTCGCGAGCGTGGCCGGCGAAGCCCTTGGGTTCAGGCTTGGATTCCCCGCCGAAGTCCTCCCACGGCTTTTCGGACCGCCCACCCGACGGCGACTTGCCCGCAGGGGCGAAATCCTCCCACGGCTTGCTGCTGTCGTCCGCCATTACACCTTCTCCCAACTGGCTTGATCGGCCGGATTGCCGCCCTTGAATCGGTAGCCCTTGCGGACTTCGCCCGCCTTAACGGCGACCTGCTCCGCTGCCTGCGGCTGATCCACAAACGCCCCCGTCTGGTTGTTCAGCACCCTGGCCGGAAGCGTGTAGGGCGTGCCGTCAGGATTGAAGGCCTGCCCACCGGGCACCACCGTGAAGCGGTTCGGGAACTCCTTCCCGCCCAGGTCCCGGATCTGCTGCGCGATCGCGTTGCGCTCTTCCGGGGTCTTGGCGGCTTCGTAGCGGGCCTGCAAGTCTTCCTGGCGCCTGGCTGCCCGCGATTGGAAGCCTTGGGCCTCCTTGCGCAAGTCAAGCTCCCCTTGCTGAATCTGATTCGATGCGTTGGCGCGGTTGTTGGCGCCGGCCTCACGCATGCCCGTGGTTTCAAGCTGGGTGGCTGCATTCGCGTCAGTCTGGTAGCGGGACTGCTCGTTGCGCTGGTCGGCCTCAACCATGCCTTGTGCCGTACGAAGCTGGTTTGCGGTCAGCTGGCCATTCCTGGCGCCGGCCAGCGGCTTCAGGGCGGCATCCATCACCGCGGCGCGATCACGCTCCGCCTGCGCACCGTCCCGGATCGTGGTGAAGCCACGCTCCCCTTGCTCGGTCTGGCGGAAGCCGACACCGTTGCCGCCATTGAAGTTGATCCGGTCCTGGATCGCCCCCATGCCGGCGCGGATGTCGCTTTCGCGCTGCAGGATGCCGAGCACGTCGGGATTGCTGGCAGCGCTGCCAGGCCCAAAGCCCATGCCTTGCCCGGTGCCGGCCGCCCCGGCCGCGTCGCCCCGTGCGGCCCCCGGCCGAAATCCACCCACCGGATTGCCCTTCATCTCGGCCACGGCCTGGCCCGGGTCGATGTTGGTGAAGAGCGGAGACTGGCCCTTCTGGTTGATGCGCTGCACGCCGTTGGTGTTCTCGACCGGCGTTACGGTGTAGGGCACCGGGCCGGAGTTTGGAGGCATGGCGGTCTGCCCGGCGGCCTGGGCTGCATTCCCGGCGCCTGACGGATTTCCGGCGGCGACCTGCCCGGCCTTCGTGGTCGCAGCAGGGGTCTGTGCGACAGGAGCGCCCACGGCCTGCGGCTGTCCTGCAGGCTGGGCCTGCGCTTGGCCAATGGGCGAAGCGTCGCCAGTAGCCAGGGTCTTCAACGCCTGCGCGGGGACATCCAGCGTGCGCGCTGCGCTGCGTGCCACGTCATCAAGAAAGCCGACCGCCGGGACCATGCTGCCGCGCACGCCCTGGCCGATGGCGGCACCTACGCCGCCCGTGCGGTAGGCGTCCTGCACCGCCTGCCCTGCGCCTCGGGTACCGGTTATCGTGCCGGCGAAGGCATCGCCAAAGCCTCGCGCAAGGTCGGCGTTCGACTGGGCGTAGATGTTTCCGGCTCGCTCCGCTTGGTTGCCCGGGTAGGTGTTTGTTGGGCTGGTGGCAAGCGGGCGCTTCTTGTTCGGGTCATCGACCAGGCCGCCGTCGGCAAAGAACAGCTCACGGGTAGATGCGTCGTCGCCTTCACTGCCGCCTTGCTCACCGGCAGGGGCGTGGGTTGCCGCTTTCATACCCTCCAGCACCTGCACCCCAATGGCGTGCACCTGCTCAGGCGAGAGGCGGAATTCACCGTTGCTCAGATTGACGGGGACTTGCGCCGACGCGCCGAAGCCCATCCCCGGAATGTTCGGCGCCTTGGGCTTGCTGCCAGGGCGAAACCCGGCCGCGCCAAGCGCTTCGGGGCCGATCTCTTGCGTGCTGTCCGCCGGCATGATGTAGGTTCCCGGCGGTACCGCATCTTTCACGTCATCCGACGTGCCCGTGCCCGGGCCGCGCACCATGCCAAAACCGCGGGCCGCCGCGGTGGCTTTGGCGCCGTCATCGACCGCGCCGCCGTTGGCGAAGCTCTTGCGCTCGGCCTTGCCTGCGCCTTTCTTGAATCCGTACATGGGGGCTCCCCGTTGAATCGCTGGCGTCGATTCTTCGCTGGAGCCCCTGCGCATCCAACCCCTACATGGGTTGTCAGTAGTTGTAGTTGTGGCTGGTCGATTCGCTCTGCGATTGGCTTTGCGAGCTGCTCGCGCTGCCGCTGCCCGACACGCTGGCACTCACGTGGGCCGCCGACATAGCGCCGGCAGCAAGCTGCGCCGTGTATTGGCCGATGGCCTTGGCCGCTTCTAGGGCGACCTGTGCCTGCTGCACCGCGTTCTGCATCTTCGCCTGGTATTCGGTGATCTGCATTTCGGCGTAAGCGATATTGGTGCGCGTGTTCATGTCGGCAAAGCGGCTTTGCATTTCCGCATCCGCCACGTTTGCGCTCGCCTGGGCCCGCCACGCATCCACCTGCGCCTGAAAAGCGGTGGTGGCGTACTGCACATTGCCCAGATTAGCCGACAACAGCGCCTTGAAGGAATCCACGTCGGCCAGGAACTTCGATACCTTCGTGCGCGCTGCCTCCATCTTGATCTGGGCGCCCTTCACCTTCACGTCAGCCTTGTTGGCCACCGCCTGGATTGTCGACGCATAGGCGCGGGCCTGGCTCTCCATCACCCCAGCCTTGGCTTCCTCGCCCTTCACCCGCGCAGCGTAGGCATCGAACTTCACCTTCTCCGCACCGATCTGTTCAGCGTACGCCTGCACGTCGGCACGGTAGGCGTCGAACTGGTTTTTCACCGTCTCGGCGCGCACGGACGCACCCTGCATCAGCGCCTTGTACACCTCCACGTTCGACTGCACCGCGGCGAGCTTGGCCTTGAACACATCCACACGCTGCTGATTGATCTGCCCCAGCGCCACCTGCCCTTCGACGGCTGTCTTGTAGGCAGTCAACTTCGATAGCGCCGCATCCAGCTTGGTGCGATACACCGTGGCCAGCGTCTGGAACGCGGCGTTCTGCGCATTGAACAAACCCACCTGAGCATTGAACACGCTGATCTGCGCTTCGGCCTGAAAGCGCGCAGCCTCAAACAGCCGCTTGGCCATGTTCTCGTAGAGATTCTGGGTCAGCTGCTCCAGGGCCATGCCTTGCTGCACGGCGAAGCGGATGCTCTCGATCTCCCACTTTGCGGCCTCAATCAGGATGTCGCGGTTCAGCTCGGCCGCCCGCAGTCGGCCCTCTTCTCGCGCCACGTCCACCTGCTTGGCCAGCATGCCCGGCGGCATTGAGAACCCGCGCGATGCCCAGGTATCCGTCGCCTCTTGAACAGCCCGCATCGTTTCGGCGCCCTGTCGCTCCCGGGCTCGCGAGAACAGCGCATCCTCAATCGGCGCCGGCAGGCCCGTACCGCCGGCCATCATGGAGCGAACGCGCGCCACCAGGTCATCAAGCACCTCGGACCGATACTCCGGCTCCACCCAGTTGATGAACACGTTCGGCACCGTGATCCCGGCCGTGCTTGGTGGCGTGGCGTCAAAGCTTGGCAGCTCCGGAAACGAGAAAGCCGGAAGGTTGATCTGCTCAAGCACCTCCATACTGGGCATCTCAATGGCCGGCGCGTCCGGGATGACGATCTCCGTATTCACCGATGGCCGCTCCGGAACGGCAATGCTGGCCATTCCCGGCGCCTCGGGGATGTTCACGGCGATCATTGCCGGCGCCTCCGGGATGGCGTCCATCTCCCCGATGTCGAGATCGGCCAGCAGGTAATCGATGTTCAATTCCCCTGGGATTTCCGGGATGTTCATCGGCGGCGCAGAAAAGGTCGGCATGGCGCCAAGCGGCGTGCTGGGCGGGATGGCCTCGGGGGGGTTAAGCCGCGACGGGGCGGGAACAGACGGCACCTGCACGCCGGCAATGTCAGCCAGGGCTGAACTTAGCTGGCTGCTATAGCGCACCGCCATGTTGTCCAGAGACAGGATCTTCTGGGTGACGATGCTGACAGCTTGGTCAAGGATGCCGTCAGGCGAAGGCATGATCATGGACATTCAAATTCTCCTCTTCGTCGGCGCGGAGTTGATGCGCAGATCGTTGATGTAGGCCTGCGCACCGGTGACGCGAAGCTCGAACGCAAAGTGCCGCCCGCGCAGCCCGCGACCGAACACAAAGCGGCCATTGGTCAGGCTCCCGGACCGCTCCGGCTGAAGTGCATAGGTGTAGGTGTGAGGGTCGCCGCTCTGCGTCGTGGTCACCGCCATCTCCGCCGTTCCGTCGAGCTCGTACTCCAGAAAAGCCTGGAGGGGATGAACAAGGGGGCCGTCGCTCACATCCACCTTCCCGGTGGTGATGCGGCCCTCCACATCGCCCAGCCCACCATCCAGCGCATACACCCCATCGTCAGCCACCCCGTAGGCGACACCGTTGATCATCGCCAGGGCATTGAAGGTGTAGGGATCGAAGCGGCTCATCGCCCAGTGGGCTGCGTGCGCCGTCCAGGCTTGACCGATCAGGCCCCCGCCCACCGGAGCGCCATCAGCTACTGCCACATCCGTGACCAGATCCACGGCGTGCAGCACACCCCAGGTCTGACTTGTTGCCGCCGCGGACGAAACCGGCACCTCAGACGAGGCCGAGGCGCTATCCATCACGCTATCCACCACCGCTGCAGCGTCAGCGATCAGAACCCTGGCACGCAGCAAATCAAGCGTAGAACCCGACGCCAGAGCAGAATCCGCAGCGATGTCCGTCACCTTCCGAATCTCGGCGTCGGTCGCGCGGGCGGCGTCGGTCACTGTCGAGGTGCTATGGCGCGTCGTGACGGGCTGGTCGGACGCCAACGCCGCGTCCGTCGTGAGCGTGCGCAGCCCGTGCCGCACCAAGTCCTCCGCCTGGGCAGAGTCGGCGTGCAGCCAGAACACCGTTCCACGCTCCGAATCGACTGCGCGGGCAGCGTCCTTTGCCAGGTTGAACGCATGCAGCGCATCCAGCACCTGATCGTTCGCAGCAACAGAGTCGACCGACAGCGTGGATCGACTATCCAGCACCTGATCCGATGCCATCGCAGCATCGGAATGCAGAACCCCAAGGGCAAACATCAGCGCACTTGATGCCAGCGCGACCTCCGTCACCAGCGAGGAAAGGCCCGCCCATGTCGAATCGCCCGCAATTGCGGTATCGACGGAATCGTCCCGATAGCTACTCATTGATCACTCCGATGAAAAATCGCCCCTCGGTCGGGCTGGCCAGATCCGACCCCCCCCAGCGAAATCGGGTGCCGTCCGGCTTCGGCTCGGAAATGCTTGAGTAATCGGCAGACCCAAACGCCACCCGGCACGCATCCCGGTAGAAAAAGTTACCCAACTGAGGAGAGAAGCCGAAGAACCACGGATGCGGTTCGTTTTCATGCACAAGGGTCGCTGGTGCATAGGCAATGCTTACGCTCAGCTTTCCGGACTCCCGTCCAGCAACAACGGTCTGCGTCTCGTAAGGCTGGAAGCCGGGCACTTCTCCGCCCCACCGAAACCCCAGCGCCGTATAGTTGGATTGACGCTGGGTGTAGTGCCCGAAAAGGTAGGTCACATCCTGAAGGCCAGAAAACCCCCACCAGTTCCCCTCGTCTGCGTAGTCGGAATACTCGGTCGGCTCATGCAGGTAAGTGTCCATCCACACAGGCAGGCCGTTCTCCGGGTACTTCCCGATGTACTGGTTCTGCGATGCCGTCGAATCAACCCAGTGGAAAATGTTGTCGTGGGTCCATACCTGGTATGAATTCGGGTCTTTCATCCCGTGCAGCTCGCCCTTCGTGCTCAGCGTCCGCGCCGAGAACGCCTCCTTGTAGGCGTAGAGCATGGCGTCCCGTTCAAACACAGGCACGAGCGCCGCAACGTAATTGCCGAACCCCTCGGTGGTCGTCTCCTGC
>JACCEC011343931.1_pt1 | contig 11206 bp, 4 predicted proteins | sample 7450121 | NCBI WGS metagenome assembly JACCEC01 (sample SAMN15323455, study PRJNA562643) | freshwater metagenome | isolation source: river surface water | place: USA:Blue River Watershed | collected 2017-08-18 | reverse complement strand
GGTGGATCCAGGCGTTGCCCCGCGCCTGGCGGCATTCGGGTGAGCGATAGGCCGGGTGGTCGCGGTCCAGCGACGAGGATGTGATCGCGGACTGGCTGGCACACCCGCTCAGCAGCACAAGCACCACCGCCACGGGGGTCCGGGCAAGGGGACACTTCATGAGCAGACGCAACACGCATTCGACAGCATGCTGGCGATGGTCGTGGATTTGCGCGTCCGCGTCAATCCGGGCTGACGTGTTCAAAGAGCCCGCCCGATCGCTGCACCCGGTGCCGTGAGGCTTCGTGTAACAGGCGGTGGTGGGCAATGCTGATCAGGGAGACCCAGGATTTTCCGCGGGTGATGGCGGTGTAGATGAGTTCACGCGTGATCACCGAGCTGCGCTCGGGGGGGAGCAGCAAGGCGCAGTGCTCGAATTCCGACCCTTGCGACTTGTGAACGGTGAGGGCATAGACGGTGTCGACCCCGGTCAGTCGGCTGGGGTGCACCCAGTGAACCGGCGCTGCGACATCGTGCGTGGGAAATGCCACACGCAGGGTCCACTCAGGTTCATCCGTCTGGCGGTTGTTCTGCGCCACAGGCAGGGTGATGCCGATGTCGCCATTCATCAGGCCCAGCGAGTAGTCGTTGCGCGTGACGATGACCGGACGCCCGGCGTACCACGGCCCCGTGAGCTCGATCAGATGATGCCGTTGGAGAATGGACTCGATGTGCGGGTTCAGTCCGCTCACGCCACAAGGTCCGTGTCGCAAGGCGCAGAGCAATTGAAACCGTCCGTGTGCCGCCAGAACGCGCAACGCCCAGGCGTCCCGCTCGGTGGCGTCTGCAGCGAGGTCCGGGCGTTGCGTGTGCATGAGTTGTAGGTAGTGCGCCAGACCTTGAGGCCCCTGCTCGTTTTTCAGAGGCCCCAGCACCACGGCGTCAAGACCGGCGTCGTTCACGCTCGGCAGGTGATGTTCCATGAGGTCGGCATACTGGCGCGACAACACGTGCCCGATCGCCTGTTCATCGCCGGCATTGACGGCGGCCGCGAGTTGTCCGATCCCGCTGTTCTGATCGAAGCGGTGGCTGTGTTGCAGCATGACGATGTGCTGGTCCAGCGGATGTCCGTTCGGGTCCTGGAATGCCTCGGGGAGTCTTTGGCCTGTGGTGGTGTGCAACCAGTTCGCCACGGAGGGCAGGTAATGGCCTGACGCTGCCCGCTGGCATAAATCGCCCAGCACCGATCCGGCTTCCACGGAGGCCAGTTGATCCTTGTCGCCGAGCAAAATCAGGCGTGCCTGGGGGGGCAGCGCCTGCAGGGTGGCGGCCATCAGGTCGAGGTCGACCATCGAGGCCTCGTCGATCACCAGAACGTCCAGTGCCAGGGGGTGACGGGCATCATGTCGGAACAGCCGCGAGTCAGGACGTGTCCCCAGCAGCCGGTGCAGGGTGCTCACTTCATGGGGAATGTGCGCGTGCACCGCCAGATCGTCGGCCCCGGTAGCGGGGAGTTGGTGGATGGCGTGGCCAATGGATTGCTTTAGGCGAGCAGCGGCTTTGCCCGTGGGGGCTGCCAGCCGAATGACCAGCGGGCGATGCGGCGCTTGTGACAGGGCCAACCGTTGCAGCAAGGCCAGCAGCCGAACCACGGTGGTGGTTTTTCCCGTGCCGGGTCCTCCGGTGATGATGCTGAAAGCGCCCCGTGCCGCCACCGCGCAGGCAATTTTTTGCCAGTCGGGGGGCTCGTCGACAGGGTGGGGAAACAGCGCATTCAGCGAGTCTCGAAGGCGGTCTGTTGGCCACCATGCCTCCAGGCTATCGCTGCGCGCCATACGAGCCGTGAGTGCTTGCGCGACCTCTTGCTCGTAGCTCCAGTAGCGACGCAGGTAGAGTCGATGGCCGATCAGCACCAGCGGGGTGTTGCCCGAGCCATCGTCCACCAGCGCCGTATGTTGTAGTTGTGCGAGCCAGCGCTCGGGTGTCCAGCCCGCCAGCAGCGTGTCAGGCAGTTCTACGGGGGGCTGGTCGGATGCTGAATGGCGCTCGGGCGGAATGGCCAGAGACTCGTTGGGGTGGTCCAGTGTTCGCTGCAGATCCAGACACACGTGGCCCCGGCCGAGTTGATGGCTGACCAGGGCCGCCGCCAGCAGGACAGACGCCGGGGCAGCGCGGTCCTCGTCGTGCAGGAAGCGCGTCAGGGCCACATCGACCTCACGCAGCCAGCCACGTGCCACCCACTGCTCCAGCAGGTGGATCAGGGCGGCGGGGTGTGGCAGGTCTGCGTTCATGGTGTGCCTCGCGCTGAGCCGGCAAACAGGCGATCGAGTTCCAGCATCAGTGCCTTGGGGGGGCGTTCGAAATGCACACCCGCCGAGGGGGCGGCGATACCGCGCAGGAACAGGTAGAGCGCGCCGCCCACATGGCGATCGTAGTCGTAATCGCGCAGGCGGGACTGCAGCAGGCGGTGCAGGGCAAAGAGGTAGAGCACGTATTGCAGGTCATAGCGGTTGGCGCGAATGGCTTCGTCCATCGACGCCGGGGTGTAGGCAGCCTCGTCGCTGCCCAGCCAGTTCGATTTGTAATCGGCCACGTAATAGCGGCCCTCGTGTTCCAGCACCAAATCCATGAAGCCCTTGAGCATGCCCGTCAGTGAGTCAGGCGCGAGGCCCGGCCGGGGACGCGCCTCCAGGGTGTGTTGTGTCACGGCATGATCGAGGGCCTGGAGATCAAGGCGATGGGTCTCGATCCAGAATTCCATTTCAGCGCGGGCCGAGGTCACGGTGTCCAGCCGGATCGAGGTCGCACCCGCCGGCAAGGGCGTGGACAGCAGTTGCCGGACCCAGTCACACAGCGGGTCAACCCAGGCGTCCCAGCGGTGCGCCGCGCAGCGCTGAGCGATGTGTTCGCGCAGTGCGTTGGGTGACGCCAGCACGGTGTCAAAGCCCGCATTGGCACACCACTCCAGCAGGTCATGCAAAAAGGTGCCCGGTTGTGCCCCCTTGGGGAAGCGGTGCATCGGATGTACCGCGGTGCCCATCTGGCTGGGGACGTTCACCGGATCGGCCGGGCTGAGCTCCTGACGGCCTTCCAGCCAGTTTTCGGTTTGTGCGGTGTCGTCCAGTTCGTGGCGCGTCGGGTTGCGCTGCCCGCCCATGGGCAGGCTCGAGTAACTGCTGATCCACCAGTGCTCGCGTGCCGCCCGACTCGGGCGGCAGGCATCGCGGCGCACCAGGGACGTTGACGCATCCTGGAAACGGGTGTCGTTCTTGTGGGGGTTGTGAACCACCTCGATATCGGGATGCCCCTGCGCGAAGTCGGTGACGGCCTGTGCAAACCGCTCGGGCGGGATCTGACGCAGCCCCATCAGATGGTCGATGGCACTGTCGGCTTTGCTGTTGTCCAAGGGCGCAAGGCCCAGCCAGGTGAGGTGACGCGCACGGGTGAGGGCCACGTAGAGCTTGCGAACATCCTCGGCCAGACGTTCCTGATCGGCCAGCTCGCGCTCAGCCGCATTGGCAGCCAGGCTGACCTGAACCTCGCCGGTCTCGTCATGCCAGGTGACCGAGGTCGCGTCGGGTCTGACGGGCCGCGAGGTACAGATGAAGGGCAACATCACCAGCGGGTATTCCAGGCCTTTTGATTTGTGGATCGTGATCACCTGCACCAGGTGGGCGTCGCTTTCCAGCCGGAGTTTCCGCTCATCCGAGCGGTCCTCGTCGGATTGCATGTGTTCGGCCAGGAAGCGGATCAATGCGTGTTCGCCCTCGAGCGAGAAACTCGCCTGTTGCAGCAATTCGGCCAGGTGCAGGAGATCGGTCAGGATCCGCTCGCCACTTTGACCGAGCGCGTCGGGAGGTTGATTCAGCAGGCGCGCTGCACAGTCAAAGTCGACCAGCAGGTGCCGGATCATGGGCAGCACACCCTGCCGGCGCCACATCTCCTGGTAGCCCTTGAACTGAAAGAGGCGACGCTCCCAGGCCATCTCATCACTGCGCAGGTCCTCCAGCGCCGGGAAATCCAAGCCCAGCGAGGGGGTGGTCAGCGCAGCCCGCAACAATCGGTCGTTGTCGGGTTCCGCGCATGCAACCAGCCAGCGATACACCTCGGTGGCTTGCGGGGTGTCATACACCGTGTCTTTGTCCGACAGATACACCGAGCGAATGTCGCGCCGGGCGAGTGAGCGCCTGATGCTGTTCGCCTCCCACTGGTTGTTCACCAGGATGGCGATGTCGCCGGGCTTCAGAGGGGTCATCGTGCCGTCGGGATCCAGAAAGCCGGTGCGTCCCGCTTGCCCAGCATTCAGCCAGTCGACCAACTGGGTGGCGCAGATCTCGGACATCTGGTGGATGTAGGACTCTTTGGACAGCTTCACGTGCGTGGGCAGCACATGCAGCGTGAGGGCAGCCGGGGTGCGGCCCTCCGTCTGAAAGGTGGCTGTCAGTCCCTTTGCCTCCACAGGGGTGAACGGCACCGGGTTGTCTCCCGGGCGCCGGAATAGAAAGGCGCCCGCGGATGTTGTTTGCTGTTCGGCATGGTCAAAGCAGTGGTTGGTGGCACGCACCATCGCTTTGCTGGAACGGTAGTTGGTCCCCAGGCTCTGCAAGCGGCCGCCCACGGCAGACCGGGCCTTCAGGTAGGTGTAAATGTCCGCACCCCGGAAGGCGTAAATCGCCTGCTTGGGGTCGCCAATCATGATGAACGCGCTGTCCTGGCGCTGCTCGGTCAACGGGTATATGCGCTCGAAGATGCGGTATTGCGTGGGATCGGTGTCCTGGAATTCGTCGATCAGCGCCACGGGAAACTGTTTCCGGATCTTGTCAGCTAGACGCGCGCCATTTTCTCCCTGCAAGGCGGTGTCGAGGTTGCGCAGCAAATCGTCAAAACCCAGTTGCGAGCGACGACGTTGCGTGGCCTGGAGTTCGGCAGCGACCCAGCGCGCGGCGTGGCTGAGCAGGCCAGGGACTGGGTCGGGGAGTTGTTGCAGGGTCTCTCGAACCTCGGGCAGGAGACGTAAGGCAGGATGGGTCAATGCCGGGTGGTCGGGCGACTGGCCATTTCGCCAGGCGTTAGCCATGCCCTCGGGAGTGAGTCGTTTCCAGGCGGCGTCTGGCAATGGCAGTGGCACTTGGTCGGAGTTCGCCCACTGCCGAAGAGTCTCCAGCCAAGAGTTGTAGAACGCCGGTCGCAAGATATTGCCCATGAGGCGCTTGTTTTCGTGAGCCTCGTCGAAATGTTTCTGTAAATCCTCCACCCATGTCGACCAGGTCTGCTTGAGCGGGGCCAGGATGGCCTCTCGATCACGGTCGTATTGCGCGATCAGTTCGGCGGGCGGTGCCGTGGCGGGGAGTTTGTCTTCATGACCCCGCAGCGATTTGAGGGCATCTTCCAGTTTGGCCGGGTGAGCCCATTCGCCGGCCACCTGGGCAGCCGCCTGTGGCTGCAAGGGGTAATAAAACTGTCGCCAGTAGTCTCGCACCACATCGGCACGTAACTCGCTGAGGTCGGTTTCCAGGGTTTGCGTGAACAGGCTCAGGCTGTCAAAGGCGTGCTCGTGCAGCATGCGGTTGCACCAGCCATGGATCGTGGAGACAGCGGCCTCATCCATCCATTGCGCAGCCACATCGAGTTTGCGCGCACACGTGGTCCACTCGCTGGGGGGATACTGGTCGCGAAGCGCGTGCAAGAGGTTCTCTGCTGGCGGTGTGGGGTCGTCATCGGGCGAACGCCGAAAGTAGGCCGCTGCTTGTGCCAGTCGCGCGCGAATGCGGTCGCGCAACTCCTTGGTGGCGGCCTCGGTGAACGTCACCACCAGAATCTGCGGGGGTGTTAACGGCCGGCCATGGCCGGCCGCGTCACCCCCATGCCCCAGCACCAGTCGCACATAGAGCATGGCAATGGTGTAGGTCTTGCCAGTGCCGGCGCTGGCCTCAATCAGATGGCTGCCGCGCAACGGCAGGGCCAGCGCATTCAGGGGGGAGGCGGGGTGGGGTGCGTGTGAGTCGTCCATCATGCGCTGGTGTCAGGTTTGCCAACACTGGCTCGCAGGGGTGCGTACAGCACGTCGCACCAACGGGTGAATTCGCCCTCGGACCACAAAGCTTCAAAGGTCGGGTACATGCGTTGCAGGTACGGGCTTTGTCGGGCCTCGCCGTCGACCTTGAAACCCGGCTCATAGTGCTTGCGTGCGCTGGCGGCGGCCTTCATCGTGCAGTCTTGCAGCGGGCCCTCAAACCGTTTCCCTCCCTGGCCTAACCAGTGAAACCCGGTGCTGACCGCCAGCGGCAAGGGGTAGCACAGGCCCTGGACATAGGCGTCGACCAGGATGTCGAATTGCTGACGCGCCCAGCCCGGATCCAGCGGGTGGAGGGTGATCGTGCCGTTGGGGCCCACGACTTTGGTGGTGATCACGCTGCCGCTGACATGCGCAGCCAGGTGCTGCACCCACGGCTGCATCAATTTGTCCAGGCGGTGATGTTTTTCCTGGCCCTTCTGGTTTTCCTTGTTTTTCTTCTTTTCGTTGCTCAACAGCATGCTGGCACTGATGTCGATGCGCTGCCATGATGGGGTTGACGCGGCGGTGGAATCCGCTGTCGCGCCATAGCGGCGGGTGAGCAGGCCTTGCACCTGGACGGGTTGACCGTGGACCTCGCAGGTCTGATCAAACACCTCATCCTCCAGCACAAGGGGCCAGCCGCCACGGGCATCGCGGTAGTCGGTGAACAGGCGTTCCAGCGATTCGCTAAGCTGTTTCTCGGTCAGCGACGCCATGGCGCCCATGGGCAACTCACCACGTCGCTGGATGCGCGCGAAGTGCTGGCCCATGTCGGGGTCGTCAGCTTCGCCGCGCAACCAGGCGTCCAGTCGGGCCTGGATCAACTCTTCCCGCAACACCCATGACTGCAGCCCGTCCAGCGAAAACGGCTCCTGATCCTCGACAGTCACGGCCTGGCTGTCCAGCGAGATCTGGAGCCGCTCCCGGTAGAACGTCTTGACCGGGTTGCGCAGAAATTCGGCCAGCTGCTGCAGCGAAATCGGCTGTTCCAGTCGCGGTCTGGCGAGGGGTGTCATCGCCGGTCGCACCGGAACCGAGGCCGGTGCGGGGCACTCCCACTCGCTCGCGTAGGTAAACAGCGCGGAGGTGGCCGGCGTGGTCCCCAGGTAGTCCGGGTTGAACGCTTGAAGCTTGTGTTCCACCGTCAAGGCCGCCAGCAAGTCCTGGGGGTCGTCCTGGCCGTGCAGCGACCATCCCGCCGCGAGGTGGTCGCGCAACTGGCTCACCAGCACCGAGGGCGGGCGCGTCGAGTTGTCCTGGATACTTTTGCCCACCCAACTGATGTGCAGACGCTCGCGCGCCGAGAGCAGCGCTTCCAGAAACAGAAAGCGATCGTCCTCCCGCCGCGAGCGGTCGCCAGGGCGCAGGTCGTCGGCCATCAGGTCAAAGTCCACGGGCGGGCGGGCGCGGGGAAACTCGCCATCGGCCATGCCCAGCAGGCAGACCATGCGAAACGGAATGGCGCGCATGGGCATGAGCGTGGCAAAGGTCAGCTGCCCACCCATGAAACGTTGCGTCAGATGCGGCTGATCAAGCTGGGTGAGCCAGTGGTCACGCACCACACTGAGGGGGAGATCCTCCTCCAGTTGTGCCGCATCACAAGCCACCAGCCACTGTTGCAGGCTGTTGTGCAACTGCAGCAGCAAGGCCGCGTCCTGCGGTTCATCGGTGTGCAGGAAATCGGCCATCATGGCCTGTAGTCGCTGGCCCCACACCGACGGTGTTGCCGGCTGTGACACGGTCAGCATCCAGGACTCCAGGGCCCGCAGCAAGCGGTCCAGCGGCCCCACCAGAGCGGCGTCCAGACCCGTGACTTCGGCCAGGGGTTCAATGCCGTGCCAGTCGCGGTCGGTGCGTTGCGTGGGGTCGCCTCCCACGGCATAACCCAGCAACATGCGCTTGAGGCCATGCATCCAGGTGTTTTGTTCGTTCGGGTTCCCCCGCCCCCCGAGCTCCCCCATGAAGGGTTGCCGGTGTTGGGCATTGAGCCCCCAGCGTATCTGGGCTTGCTGAATCCAGCGGCGCAACAACGGCAGGTTCTCAGCCTCGATGCCAAAGCGCTGGCGCACGGCCGTCACGTCCAGCAGATCCATCACATCGCTCGCGGCGAGTCGTGAGTCAGAGATGCTGAGCAAAAATTCCAGCGCAAATGCCACCGGCGACTGATGCCGCTGGGACCTGTCGGCAATGGAGTAAGGGATATGCCGCGGGTCGCCGGGAGCCTGGAGTCCAAACACGGCCTCGATGTGGGGTGCGTACTGGTTCACGTCCGGGACCATCACGATCACATGTCGTGGGTGCAGGGTGTCGTCCGCGTTGAAGGCGGCCAGCAACTGGTCGTGCAGCACCTCCACCTCGCGCTGCATGCTGTGCACGACATGAAAGCGCAGCGAACGGTCCTGCCGTGGATTCACGGCAGGCCACTGCGCATGCGTCTCCTGGAGAGGCCTTAGGTGCAGGATGTCATCCTGTAACTGGTTGAGCAGCGTGCTGTGTCCGCTGTCTGCATGGGGCTCGAAGAGGTCGATGCGATGACCGATGGCCTGGAACAGCGGTCGATACTCGTCAGGCCGGTCGGCTTCGTCGACAAACCGGATGTAGTCGCGGCCCTGCTTGCCCCAAGACGCCAGCAACGGGTGAGCGTGCAGGTGCAAGTCCTCTTCGCTTAACACCATCGGCAGGCCTGGCTTGCGCGCGTGCCGCGTGAACAGGCGGCGCGCCACGTCCTGTGCGCTGACCACATCCGACCAGTCATGCTGACACGGGTTGTGGACGCACAGCAGCACCTGGGTGAATTTCGCGATGCCGCGCAACACGTCCAGCGACTGACCCGGCAAGGACGAAAGGCCAAAGACGGATACCCGACGGGGCAGCCGGTCAGGGCGCGTCGTCAGGGTCGGCAGGGTTTTCATGAACTGCTGGTGCACCGCCGCACGGCTGGTGTGGCTGGCGATACCGGCATCGTCCAGCAAGGCACGCCACAGCAAAGCCTGCCAGCGCACGTTGGGCTTCAGGGGCTGAGCATGTCCGTGCAGATTTGTCAGTACCTCGCGCCCGCTGGCCCACGCGTCGAGCCAGTCGGCGCGGTACACCTGGTATTGGTCAAACAGGTCGGCAATCTTGTCGGCCAGTTGGTAGCGCTTGCGCAACTGCGGGTCGTCTTGCAAAAAAGCAGCGAGGGGCTCGTAACCCGCTTGGTGCGTCAGCGTGGGCAGCAGGCGCATCAGGCGCCAGATCAGCAGGGGCTTGTCAAACGGCAGAACGTCGGCCACCGCCTCCGGTCCCAGCACAGCGCGGTAGGCTCGCCACATGAAATTGGACGGCAGCAGCATGTCAAAGGCCGCCGCGATGCCGCAACCCGCCTGCGCCGACGCGTCAGGTGCCGTGGCCAATGCCAGCTTGAGCCACTGCGCGATCCCGTTGCTTTGCACCAGGATGGTTTCGTTTTCAAGAGGGGAGAGCGGGTGCGCCTTGAACCAGTCCACCAGGAGTTGCTTGAGCAACTCGGGCTTGTTGCCATGGATGACCATGAATCCACTGGCAAGGGGACGGGTCGTCAGAGGCATGGAGCAGGCGAGGCGGGTTGGGATGGACGTGTCGGGTAGGCGTCCATCATATTCAAACCCGGCCGCCTGACGGGCCGGGTTTGCTTCTCAACAGGGGTCGAGGCTTAAAACTCGACCTTCTGGCCTTCGGTCATCGGCACCACGGTTGCTTTGGCCCCCTTCATGGCTTCCTGGAACTCGGCCAGTGTGCCCTTGGTCAGAGGGTTGGAGTTGTAGTGCATGGGAATCACCGCCTTGGGCGTGAGCCAGTTCTTGACGGCATAGGCCGCGTCTTCCGGGTCCATGGTGAAGTTGCCGCCGATAGGCATCAGGATCAGGTCTGGCTTGTAACGGTCGTTGATGAACTTCATGTCGCCAAACAGGCCGGTATCGCCCATGTGCCAGATCTTGAAGCCGTTTTCCATCTCGATGATGTAGCCCACGGCCTCGCCGGCAGGATGTGATTCCAGTTTGCCGCTGGCCGGGTTGTTCCAGACCAGGAGGGACGAGTGCTCAGCGGCCACGGCGGTGACCTTGATGCCCGGCAGGGGCCTGACGTGACCGGTCTTGTTGAAGCGGTGTCCCAGGTTGGCAGGCAGCACACCCAGGGTGATCAGGGGCGTGACCATGTCAGCAGGGCCGTAGAGCACGGTGTTGTTGAGCTTGGCAATGGCGGGTGCATCACCGATGTGGTCCACGTGCGCGTGCGTCACCAGCAGCAAGTCCACCTTGCCCAGGGCGCTCAGGTCGGTCTTGTAGGGAGCCGGTGTTTTGGGGCCGCCCGATAACCAGGGGTCGATGACAATGGTTTTGCCTCCCGGAGAGGTGATGCGAAAACCGGCCTGACCCAGCCACAGCAGCTCGGTCTTGCCACTGGTCGTCTGGGCTTGGGCGGTAGCGCCGATGATCGAGGCGGCCACCAAGCCGGCGGTCAGGGCGGATTTGAACCAGTGTGCAATCTTCATGGGGGGCCTTAGGTGTTATCGCTAGTGGCTCCATCTTAGGGTATAGGGGCTACGGGGTATGGGGGATGGCGAGCAGGTGACTGAAATAGGGGGTTTTTGATCGCGCCAAGACGACAGCTCAGGCTTGACACCCCCCCAGTGGTCGAACTTAGGATGGGCTGGCAATTTCATTCATGACCCCTGGAGACAACCATGACGATCAAGATCATCAAACCCGAGCGCAGCGACGTGCTCAAATGCGTGGCCCGTTACAACGAGCTCACCCCCATCACCACGGGATTGCCCGACATGCAACTGGAGCAGTGCAAGCGCACCTTCCTGAGCGTGCTGGGTTTTGAGCAACCGCAGGGCGATGAGCAGCACTCGCCGTTTGGCAACCACGTCTCGCCCAAGATCTCCACCCAGCGCACCGGGTTTGGCGCTGCATTTGTTCGATCCAAACCCGGGCGTGGCGTGCTGATGCATGCCCACGACACCTCCGAATGCTTCATGCCCATCGAGGGACGCTGGATGGTGGAGTGGGAAGGCCCTGAGGGCAACGACCATGTGGTACTGGACCCCATGGACTTCATCGCCGTGCCAATTGGTGCGCAGCGACGCTTTGAGTGCGTCGAGGCGCCGGCGGGCAAGGAGGAGGGCATTTTGTTTGCCATCATCAGCGG
>JACCEC011595567.1_pt1 | contig 11209 bp, 6 predicted proteins | sample 7450121 | NCBI WGS metagenome assembly JACCEC01 (sample SAMN15323455, study PRJNA562643) | freshwater metagenome | isolation source: river surface water | place: USA:Blue River Watershed | collected 2017-08-18 | reverse complement strand
TTTGGATACTGTTGGAATCAAAAACCATCCTTCTGGAAAGACTAACCTAGCTTTTCACACCTCGCAGATTCAAGAGCTAATCACCAAGGTTTGTACAACACCTTATGAGAAGCTAGACTACGTAATTAGCCGCATTTCACTAAGCAGAACCAATAAGATTAACATTGACCTGCATGTCCAAAAGTCCAAGGACCAAGTCAAGTTTTATTTTGTTGGTTCCGATTTGCGAGACTATTTTATGTATTTGCCAAGGATGGCTTCATACCCAATTACCGGACCCGCACATTCCAAATGGTATGGAATTGAATGCCGAACTCGCATTGAGTCAATTGCATTGAATCTCAAGTTGTTGGACCTTTTGCTGTTTGGTATTCGTGTATTGGATACATATGAGGTTTCCACATCTGGCACCGGAATTTTAGGCTTGGAAGTACCAGTAACAATTCCTGACCAGTACAAGGGTGATAGTCAAATTACCAACAAGTCTAGTACTCACAGTTCGTCCAATCCTACCAAGGTGTCAGATGGACTCTTCTTGTTTGGTAAAAACGGAGTCAACCCTGAAAACACCTCGCGATTACTGGATGAACTGAGGACTCGTTTTTCTCATTTGGAGGAACGAATTTATCCCATGGTTATTAGGGACTGGGACTTGTCAGGATTTGTTAGTTCCGAATACCGTTTTGCACTTTGCTCATGGAACAAACACGCGCGAATTCTTGTCAAGTCGTGCCGAAGTGTTGACGTGCTAATTATTGACTCTTGGATGAATGGACTACCCAGGGTTATTAGTGCGCAACTAGGTCCTGCCAACCCAAAAATTCGCATTGGATTTTTTTCACGGACAATTAAGGATCAAAAATCCGAGGGTTCTTGTGTGTTTTGTGCAATGGCTCGTCTTGTGAGTCTAGCTGATTCTTCAGAGTCTCCAGATGTTGCTTCATCAAAGCCGATGGGGGATTTTTATGCGTACCTTGTCAAGAGGGTTTATTCAGGCTTGTTATCAAATTAGTTTGGTATTGATAACAAATCATTGTGTTTGTTTATTTGTTTATTGTAAACAATTATTTTTCATTGGAATAGGTATTGGTTTTGATTTTTCTTTATTTTTATTTGGGAACAGTCCAATCCTTTGAAAAAATTCTTTACGAATTTCATCATTTGTTCTAATTTTATGTTCATGAAAATTATTTTCAAATCCCCTGGGCTCGATACCCACAATACCTATACTGATAAATTTCTGATTCTAAGGATCCAAAACCATGACACCAAGCAAAATCAAAATCATCAGAAGAGGTTGTACAAGAACTTAAATTTACACTCATTGTTTATATAGTATCTAATAATATTCACAAAATTATTTTTTTAAATTTATGATTTTTTTATATGTTTGTAAATTTTTTTCCCAATATTTATTTTGATCATTTTCATATTGTGTTAATAAGTTTGTTAATAATCCAGAAAATTCAGTTGAACTTTCGTTTGGTAATAATGATGGTAAATTGTCAATTGCTATAATATCAACAAATTTGTTATATGTAAATACAGGTTCTTCCCATGTTGTTTTATTATTATATATTTTAATTGGATTATTGGGATTTGTGTAATCACAACTAACGTCAACAATCACAATATGTTTATAAAATTGTGTTGAAGAATCATACCATGTACCAATATTTTTAGTTAAGCAAATACAATTTATAACAATGTCATATGATTCTAAATTTATTTTTAAATCTTTGCTTTGAAGTTCAACATAGTTCAATCCCATTTTATCCAATAATGATTTTGCACCAGAACCACATCTACCAGTAGAACCAATAATACATATTTTTAGATTAATTGGAATATTTAAAGTTTGAATTTGGTTAATAAAATCTTGATTTGATTTCCAATATTTTAATCCTGTTAATTTTTGTCCAATTAGTTTCATACCATATTGTAATAACCCTAATCCCGCCCCAATAAATCCTGCGTAAAAACCAAATGCAACTAACCTTTTTCCATTGGAATCAACAAAATATTCCAAATCATATAAATTACTTTTTGATTTGGCAAAAAAGTCTAATATAATTTCAGAACCTGTTTGATTTTTAAAAGTATGTGAAAAATAGATGTGTGTGTTTGCATTTAATTTTTCAATATTATCTAATTCTTTTAAACCAATTATTAGTGAATTAGGAAAAAAAGACCAATTTTCATCAGTAATTATTGCACCAGCTTTTTCAAATTCATAATTAGAAAAACATCTAAAACTGGATGATTGAACAATAACTTTAAACCCGTTTTCTCTTAAAATTTTAACGTCATTTGGAACAATTGGACATCTAAATTCATTTGGATAAACTTCTTTTCTTAAAAATATACTTTTAATATTCATGCTTAATAATGTTTTGAAAAAAATACATTTTATGGTTATAAAATATTTAAATAAAAAATTTGTTTTTTTATTATTTTTTAGCAACTTTATAAATAATATCTAACGAATTGTTAATAGTAAAAAATGAATAATATTATAGACAAAGATGTTCGATCTTTTGATAAGTTTTCCAGAGAAGTTGAAGTTGATGATCAGCTAACTGTTTCAAATGAAAAAATATTAACAGAAGAAAGAAATTTTAATAATAATAATTTACAAGAAGAAAAAATTTTATCAATACGTAGAAACCTTAAAGATAATGCCCATTTAGAAAAACACGAAAAATATTTAGGCTTATATAAATCAAATGAACTATTTTGGGGTCTTGGAATAGAAAATGAATTTTATTTAGAATGTGAAAATAGACCTGAAATTTCAAAAGATTTTTTTTTAAATAATCATACAAGAGAGAGATATTCAGTAAATTATTTTTCTAATTATAATCAAGAACTTAAAAATGATGCATTTGCCCATACAAACCAAACTAATATTGACATACCAATTTTAATTAATTCTCATAGTTTTACTGATACTGATAAAAATAATAACCATAAAACACTAGAAAAATCAAAAACTTTAATTAATAAACAAATAAGGATAAATGAAAAACAAAGAAATACAAATAAATCAACCGAAATAAAAGGAAAAATATCAAATCCAGATTTTTTTGGAAAAACCTTAGGAGAAGAAATTTTAGAGTCAAACAAAGATTTATTTAATTCGTTTAATAAAACATGGCTTTATGATGGTGATACATTTGAAATAACAACATTAAATTTTTATAAAACAGATGTAAAAGAAATGATTGGAGAATTAGAAAAATATAAAAATGATTTTATATCTAATATACAAAAATATCAACATGATACACACTTATTTTCTGAATTTGGTAAAATTAAAATAATGGAAAAAAATTACCCATTTGCGCTTCACATGACAAATTTAAATAATATTGGTATTTTTAATAATGGTACATTACACTATAATTTAACTTTACCTACTGAACTTGATGACAAAATGTTAATAGTAAATCAAGAAAAATTCAATAATGAACATAAGGAAGCAATTAAAATAATTCAATGGTTTGAACCATTATTAGTTTCAGTTTATGGAACTCCTGATTATTTTTCTCAAATAGCAAATTATTCAAATTCCAAAAAATTTTCAGCATCATCGCAACGTTGTGCTGTATCAAGATATATTGGTTTGGGAACCTATGATACGGATTATATGCCAAAAGGAAAAGTTTTACTTACAGAACTTGCAAATTTTCCTGATTATTTCTGGTATAATAAATATCACGAAACCAGTGCATATAATAAACTTGATAAAATTGGATTAGATATAAACTTTAATAAACATTATAATCATGGTATTGAAATTAGGTTTTTTGATCATATTTCCCGTCCTGAGTTAATAATGGAATCATTTGAATTTATTATTTATTTAATTGATTCAATATTAGAAACAAATGTAACTCTTGACAATCCAATTAAAATTAAACAATGGAATGACTTAGTTTGTAACATTATGACACATGGTAAAAAATATAGTATGACAATTGATGAAATCAGTTATTACGAAAAAATTTTAAATATGAAAATTGAATCAACAAATATTTATGATGTTTATTATGAAATATTTTCAAAACTTAAAACAAAGTTTACAATAAGCTTTAATAATGAACAATTAACAATTGGTAAATTCTCAAGAAATGTTTTATGGTCAAAAAAAATTTTGGTATTACAAACTTTTAAATTAAATGAACAAAAATCTAATTTTTTAGATGACATTGTTAATTACAGGAAGTTTACAAATGAACTTGAATTACTATTAGATTATTCTGATTTACCAAAAGAAATAGTTAATATTGCAGAAATAATTGAAACTCTATTTGAAACTCAAGAACAATATAAACAATTAGATAATTTTGATTTAACAAAGTCTGAAAATTGTAAAAATTCAAAAATACAAATTGTTAAAGACATAAATAGAATTATACAAACATCAATTGATGTAATAAATACAAACATTAAAAAAATAATTGAAAACAAAACAAATATTAATACTCAATTATTTATAAAAATAATTAATCTTATTGAATGCTTTAAAATAGTTTAAAAAAATATAATCTCTTTAAAATTTACCTGTTATTAATATAATATTTAGAGTTAAAATATATATTATATTAATATACTAAAATGAAAATTACAAATGCTGAACTTATGGCAAAAATAGCGTCTGGTCAAATTTTACCAGGAATTTGTAAAAATATACAAATTAACAATAATAATAACACCGATACAAATACTAATAATAACATAAATAAAAATGTTAATAATGAAGTAAAAATAGAAGAAAATCAAAAAATAGTTCAAAAAAGATTATATAACAAATACTATAATTTTCATGACGAAAAGTTAAGTAATGACTTGGAAGAAAAAAATAAAAATGTTATAGCATCATATTTAATAAAATGTAAAGAACCAAATATTACTTCTCTTGTTCAAAATGAAAAAGATTTAGAATTTGAAAAAATTTTTAATCAAATAAATCAAAATACAGTTAAAAAAGAAAAAGAATTTAAAAATGAATATAAACAAAAAACATCTGAAACTAAAACAACATTTATTGACGAAACAGAAAATTTTATAGAATTTCATAATCACATAAAATCTGAAATTAAATTAGAAAATGAAGTTAAAAATTATGTTAAGAATGATGTTAAAACTATATTAATAAATAAAGAAATTACAGTTCCTTTACCGATAGAAAAATTTGCATTAGAATCTGGTTCAGATATAATTTTAAAAGGGGCTAACATTATTTTAGGCGTTAATAATTGTGGGCTTATTGGAAATACTACAAAAATATTACCAAATATTGCAGATGAAATTAACATATCTAATGTTGGATTAATATATGAAAATTTTGAATTTATGTCACCAATATTTAATTCAAATGACCAAAAATTAAATTTTAACTGCTCAAAAATAATTTATAAAACAAAATTGGAAAATAAATGTGTAATTAATGCTAATTTATATGAAACTGCAAATAAAAAGCAAGTTTTAACACAAAATAATAATTCTACTTTATATGAATCTTTAATACCTGTTAAACATTATAATGTTTGTGCTGATGATATATTATCTTCTGAAACAATTGGAAAATCAAAAGATTTAACACATACTATAAGTTATTCATTTAGAAAATCAGATAACAAAATAAGTATAAATATTACTTTAACAAACACATCAAAACAAACTCTAACTAATGTTAAATATTATTATGCTATGAATTTAAATACAAGCAATAACAAAAAAATAAATAATGTCTCTCACCTAAAAACTTCTCCTCATGAAACAGGTATTTTTTGTATACATGATGAAATAACAAAAAAAGGAATTTATTTAAGATCTAAAGAAGTTGATTCTTTTGTTTTTATTGATAAGGAATGGGATTGGTTGTATAATGATAAATGGGATAAAATTAAATTACCAAAAAATACTGAAATTGAAAGAGAAGATTTAGCAATAACTGGTTTGGCTTTTAATAAAACAGAATTAAAACCACAATCATCCTGGTCAATAAATTTTTCCATTGGATTTACAACAGAATATGATTTTATTTCCAAAGAATTTAGTAGAAAACCTACTGGATTATGTTTTGCTAATAAAGATTTTTCATACAAATTATTACATAATATTATAACAACATGTGCAGATTTTACAGATTGTAATTTGTCTGGCGCAGATTTATTTGCAAATTCATTAGAAGGTGCAATTACTGGGCCTTTAGCATTTAATTCAGAAGCACCAAGTAAATTACCTCATGGTTACAAATTCATTGAATCTGATGATAAAAAGTACATTATTGGTCCTGGAGTAATTTTATTAAATACAAATCTTATAAACATTGATTTTACAGGAGTAAATTTATCAATGGCAAATTTATCTGGTTCAGATTTATCAAATAGTATATTTTCCAATACAAATTTATCAAATGCTATTGTTTCATTTAATTCATCACATGATATTAGTTTAATTAATATGCGCGAATACACAGTACGTGAAGGTATATTGTTTGGACCAAAATTAATCTATTTGAATGAAAACTTTTCTAATATGGATTTATCTGATTTGAATTTATCTGGTTGTATATTTTCCGATTGTAATTTTTCATCAACAAATATTGCAAATTCAAACTTTTCCAATTGTAAATTTGATAGAATTATACCAGGTCCATTTGAACAAAATCAAGTTATTGGCACAATATTACCATTAGGATACCAATTTATTATTATGTTAGACGAAAAAGTATGTATTGCAGGTCCAAAAGTAAATTTTTCAAGTTTCGATTTATCAAATACATCTTTAACAAATATTGATTTGTCAGAAGCAAATTTATCAAATACAATAATAACTAATGCTAATTTTTCTAATTGTAAACTAACAAATACAATAACTGGACCAGTTATTTGTTATGAAGATAATTTAATTTTACCTCGCACATATAAAATTATATCAAACCCTTTTACTCAAGACAAATATATTATTGGACCAAACATAATGTTAATTAATAGAAACTTAAATTACTTTGATTTTTCAAATGTTAATATGTCTGGTGCTAAATTTATATTTTGTGATTTATCAAATGTAAATTTAACCAATACTAATTTAGAAAATGCTTGTTTACCTTTAGTTATTGGTCCACTAAGTGAATTCAGTGGCAACCCAATTAACTATCAAAAAACAATGTCGTTAGAAAAATTTGATGGAACTAAATGGTTAATTTATCGTTGGGAACATTACAAATGGGATGTATTTTCATCTCAATTACATCAAGCAATTTATAATAACTAAAAAAAATTGATTCATAATTATATTGTTGATATTTAATTATGGTTTAATGGAATTAAATAATAAATATTCATTTTTTATTGATGTATCTGGCTCTGTTGGTAGTTTTGATGATTATTGGAATCATGTAAACAAAGTATACAAACAATATGAAGAAAAAAATCAAGTTGGAAAAATTTTTATTTGGGATACAGATATCAAAGAAATTACCAAACAAAAACTGGAATCTTTAATTAAATCAAAATTTGGCGGAGGAGGAACTGAACCAGTTTATATTGCAAAGAGTTTAGTTTCCAACAAAATTAACTCTAATGTAATTATTTTTACTGATGGAGACGTATCTGACTCCAGTGTTGCCCGCGTTGATTCAATATTTTCCGAAGCTAATTGGAAAATTGATAATGTAGAATGCTATATTATAGGTAATCACAGTGCGAACCTAAGTGTAACTTGCCCTTTTACCAGAAACAACAGTTCACGCGTTCATTGGAAATCATCACGAGAACCATCTTTAACAACTCAAATATATGAAAAACCAGATCCTGAATTAATTAATGCACTGGAATCAATTGATTTGGATACGTTTAATACCAAGTACTCCAATTTGGAAGCGTTAATTATTGCTCGTAATATGGGAAGGTCTGGTGACTCTGAAATTAAGGAAAAACTAATTAAGCTAAAGAAAAATTTAGCAATCAAATTAGCTGAACAAGCAGTAAAATCAAGTGAAAACTATGGACTCAATATGAGAACAGAGCTTGAAACTGGTAATTTTGGTTCAGCACTTTTGATTGCAAAGGCAATGACAGATAAATACTTTGGTTCAAACATTGGAATGGAAATTGAAAAGAAAATTGGATACTTAATTAACTTGTGTGGAGATTTACGTGGCCAATATTCTATTGGAGCCATTAGGTCAAACCGAATGGCAGCAGCAGAAAATGTAAAGGAAGAAACATCTTCTCAAGTTGCGATTGAAGTCAATGACTTGATTAGCAAGCCTGTTGAATGTCCAATTATTATGGATACTGATGTGCCTCAAATTATGGTTGTGGATATTGGAGAACCTGTTTTGGCAAATGTAGAAAAGCATATTGTTGATGATATTGTATCATGTCCTTTGCGAATTTTAAATTATCCAGACATTGTTGCCAAGTTAAAACCAGCTATTTCCCAATGGACTGGAACTCAAATTAATGAAAATTTATCCCGTAACCCTTTTACAAAACAAGAATTAATTGGTACTATTCCTTTGGGTTCTTGTTCTCAACATGTAGCATGCGGTAATTATACTATTGCCAAGTTATTTACTTCTGGTAAATTACTTGGAAACCTGAATATGTATTGGGCTGTTATTTGGTACTTAGTTACCCAAGATACTTGGGCCTATTTGTCTGATATTAAAGAACAAGTAACTGAACATATGGTTTATCGTCTTAAATCAACAAACACTTTTGCATCATTAACTGGGTTACCTCAATACGTGCTAACTAAAGTACCTACTGATGTAGCTGTTTGGTATTGTGTTAATTCATGTTTACTTAACCCTCCAACAGACAGAGACACTTGTCGTCTCCATTTGTTCAATATGGAACCAATGTTAGCCATGTTAAGAGAACTAAAATATCCTGTTTCTACTCAAACCATGAAGCAAATTAACAGAACCAAGGTATTAATGTCCATGTTATCCATGAGCAAAAAGTCAAATGAACGTTTTAGGAACCAATTGACTTGTTTAGTTCAAAATGCCGTTAAAATTGATTTGTCTAATGTGTCTGACGATGTTAAAAATCTAGAAGGTTGGATTCAATGGATACCAACTGATGGTCCTGCCAGTCAGGACCAACAAACTGAAATTTTAAGCTCACTTCCATCATTTTTTAGTGAATTGTCTGTTGATGAATTAGTTGGATTAAGTAAAATGGTTGATGCGAGTAAAGCGGCCTCTGCTATTATGTTGTCATGTAATTGGGTTCCTGAATCAGTAACTCCAGTTATTAATTGGACAGTATATGGACTAAAGGAACAATTTGAGGAAACAAATGTTCAAATTTGTCCTGGAACTTTTAGACCTTACTACAATATTATGTACAAAAACAAACCATCCACATGGGTTGAAAAAGTTACTGAAACTGTTGGACCAGTTGATAAGGTATTTTCAGGCTGTAAAAGATTTATTGATTTCATGTACAAATACAACAGATTTCCTAATTCAGACTCGTTTTTGTTATTTTGTTACAACCGTTATTCAGAAAAGTTTTCAGTTCCTACATTACCATTTGCCGCCAAACAATTTGCAAATGAAATTATTGGATACTATCAACCAATCTTTCGTCTGATTAAAAACAAACAAATGGAAGCCGAACAGGTTATTGGCATTTTAAATAGTTCTTGTGCTATTCCTAATAGAATTAAATTAGAAGAAAAGTATTTGTTGGAAAATACCCAAGTAACTATTTAAAAAATTATTTTATAGTCTATATTAGATTTAATTTATAAGTATAATGAACTATAATGATATTTTTGTGAATAGAATTGGAAAAACACCAGAATCATTTATGCGCACAAATAAACTTGTTCAAGTTTTTAAACCAGATGATTTGTTAAAATTTGATGGTTCTGAATTGATTACATTAAAATCTAATGATAAAACAAAATCAAATTATATGTCAGATAATTTGGGACCATTGTACCTATCAGATACAATTTCCTATGTTAAAATTAAAGGAAAATTTATAAAAAGTTTTTTAGCGGAGAAAACAGAAAATAATATTTTAGGTAAAAACGATTGGTTTATTACTCGAACTGAATTCATCACAATTCCTGAAACAACAACTACAGAAGAAACCCTTAATATTTTTGGATGTAGATTAATTAAACCCGGTGATATATTTTCTTTAGAATCAACAAAAGAACTACCATTATTTGAAGTATCAGTTGGTAAAGAATATGTTAAAGAGTATTTGTTGAAGGAAAATTATGGCAACGGATTTTATATTGAAACCCATGATACACCTCACTATCATCAGCCTTTAGATTTGGAGGCGGGGGGTTTTTTAATATTGGGATTAAAAGATGATGACGATTTAATTTTAACCAAATTTAAAATTCCATTTGGTTATGGTGTGTATATGGAACCAGAAACTTTACATTCTGATGCTTTTTTAGTTGGAAAGTATAATGTTATCTATACTAAAACATCAAATTACTCAACTTATTTATTTGCAGGCCCAGACAATTCAATTGTACAAGTTCAATAAAAAAGTTGAAATTTTAGTTTTATATGATATTTAATTAAAATTTCAATGGATTGTACAGAAGGACTTATAAAGAAAAAAATTATACCAAACAAAGTTATTAATTGGTCACCAGAATCAATTAAAATTATTAATACCACACTTAAAAATGATTTATATGAAAAACATCAAGTTGAAGTATTAGTGCAAGGTGAAATGTTAGTATGTAATGATTTAACAAAAATGAAAGTTTATAGCAAAAAAGTAAAAAAAGAAAAATATGATGAATACTTAGAAAAAATTAAATCACGTGATCCTGCTAAAGACCAATGGGTTTATAATATATTAGATGGGATATCAGAGCAATCTGATATTATTTATCAAGATGATTTGTGTATTTGTATTCCATCATACACATGGTCGGGAAAAGCAGAACCAAATGAGTTAAACAAATTACATGTGCTTTGCTTTCCAAAGGATAAATCATTAAGATGTATTAGGTCTTTAGATTCTTCACACATTTCATTATTAACCCATATGAAAGCTAAATCTTGTGAAATAATTAAATCCAAGTATGGGCTTGAACAACCGGATTTAAAAATGTTTTTTCATTATGACCCATCAACTTACCACTTGCATATACATTTTGTTAATGTGGAACATACAGAAATCAATTCATCAGTTGAATATTC